>Ga0210059_1008463_pt1 | contig 16235 bp, 11 predicted proteins | sample Ectturendosymbi2_FD_188042 | JGI IMG/M metagenome (GOLD analysis project Ga0210059, IMG submission 188042) | Ecteinascidia turbinata endosymbiont from Florida, USA - Sample 2 (SPAdes) (version 2) | ecosystem: Host-associated > Tunicates > Ascidians > Unclassified | place: Key West, Florida...
TGGTATAGTTTTTTACTTGCTGTGAGCTTTCATGTTGCAGCAAATTTATGTTAAAGTCTCCGCAAATATAGTAAGTTACTTTGTTATCATTAAGATTGTGCAGAATGTTTTCCAACTCTTTGGTGAAAGAGTCATATTGGGGGGCTGGGTGCCTATAGATGACTGAAATTACTGTTTTTTTACCATTTAGTATAACTTCTAGCCATAAGCTTTCAGCCTCTGTCAATATTTCTGAAAGGTCATGGCGTACCACATATGAGAGATTGTCTTTGGATAGCTCTGCATCAATTCTTCATAGTTATTAGTTACATCTGCGACTATACGTAATCGTGGCATCTATATGTTCCATTGAATGCTCGTGGCTGCTCAGGCGCTCAAGAGCGTGCTTCCAGTCGTAGATTCTTTTTATGATAAGGAAATGCGCACATTTAGTCGTATCCGCGAACATCAGTCTAAAAGTGAAACAATAACCACAAATTTGTCAAGGAGAAAAACAAAGCCAGCTTCTGTCAAATACCTCGCCGTTGTGGTTCTGGCGACGAGTAAGACTTGTGGTGCATTTCCGTGACGATTTTCTGTCTTTTTTGCGTTGCGCAATATCATGGTTTAAAAATAACTTTTTCATCACAATGTTGAAGAGATCCTGTTCCATTTTTCAACCAATATTTCCTCATTTTTCCGATATATTGGCTGACCAGGGACTGATATTGTTGCCTGAAGTGATAGAGTCAGCCATCCTGTCTATCGCGTTTTGCGATGATACAGGTTCACAAAGAAATGTCTCCGCTGGACTTCACTGCCAGCACTGTATAATAGTCACTTGAACATTTCTTGGTTTAGCTGCAACTTCTTCCTCTGTCATTTTTGCCTCTTTTGCCTTTTTACGTTTTTAGAACCACTTGGATAAGCTCTGCACTTGTATAGGTGACGATCCCACTTTCTTCTGTACATGTTTGTTTATTAATAAGCTCAATAGGGATGCCATATTTCCATCGCAAAAAGGGAGGGAAATTTACGACTGTCACTTACTTGAGTCTATTATCTACAGTACACTTAACAAGTCAAAATAACGAATAAGTCTGATGATACGTTTTAAGCATTGAAGTAAGACGCCTAGTGAATGCGATGTTTCAATAAAAACACACAAAACAAAATCCTTATTTGCTTGTCCTATTTAGCCCATGAATATTTTGCAGTTTTTTAAATTTCTTAAAAGAGCAGAATCGCCTTGAACAATGTGATGAAACTGATTGCATGAAACAGGTTTTAAATTGCCCAACAGCTTTAATAGTCGAGAAACTGGTTCAATTAGAAATATTTATCTGTTTCTTTTTGATTTGAGGCTGCATCCAGGAAAAAAACGTTCCACATTAATGTAATGAGTCATAACACGGAAGTAAAATTGTGCCATCTTTATCAGTTCGCTGAAGCATTCAGTGGTGTTGCAAGTTGCGAAATATTTTGCCCATCTTTCATGTTCCATCATTTTACAACGAATTGCATTTTTGGTTGATGTTTTTTTTGCACAAATTAAAACAAAGTTTGGTGTTGATCAAACAGTTTACTTTAGCTTCAACAGAAATGTTTCTCTCAAACAGATACTACTCACAAGGTTCAACGTTTTCCCTTTCAGTTGTTTGCAAAAAGAAGAATATAGTCAAAGCATTTAAATTCAGTAAATAAAGTGGTCCATTTAGCCAGGTGTGCAACACAAAACGTTTACAATGCAGATACATCTGATATGAATAACACACAGTCACGATCCTTGCCTTCTCTCAGTCTCTGAGTTTTCTTAGTGCTGATTTAACTTGGGTTGATATGTACATCTGATTGTCTCTATTGAATCCTTGATTTCACTTTGGCGAAACACGATACAAACCTCAACAAACCCTGCTTTTGACCTTTCCATATTCTGAGCTTGCTCATTAAAAGCAACCACAAATGACTGCAAATGTCTTAATCACTTAAATATAGTTTGCTCAGAGATTTCTAATAAAATGTTTTAGAACAACAGATGGCTTGACCATGAACATGAAGTATGAATGTAAAACTGGGTACAATTGAAGCATCCTTGACAAGCTAAAAGAAAGTGATAGCCACCTGGTTACGCTGTGAGAAATAAATTTATGGTACTGAATATCAACAAAGTCGCAATAGTCTTTTCGCTCTCTTTCGCGAACTTTGTAAATGCAACCACACCGCGTGATTCACTCAGCTTCGAAATCATTTAGTCGTTTTCTGAAATAGTGGATACATCTGACTATTTCATATTATTAACATTACGGATTATCTGTAATCACTAGAAACTACTAGACTATGCTATGTACAATGCACTGATCGTATCAAGGTTCACCAGTAAAGATAAGTACAGTATAATGGAGTACGCTGTCCGCACTTGTCCGCACTCTAATGCCAAAGTTATTGAGATACTGAAAAGAACCTACCACTGTTATGCAACGATTAATGTGTAAGCATTCCCGCCTTTCCAACCGAAAATTAACTCAACCCAAACATTAATTAATCAGATAGCTTGCAGGTTCTACTATAAACTACGCTACATCACCAGTTCGTATCTTGTTGCAGATGAGTAGGGACAGCTTACTGTTTGTAAATACAACATATCATAGCCAGTGGCGTAACCGACAGGGGGCAGAGGGGCAAACTTCACCACCCGTCAAATTAAATGTGAAAAGGGGATCCCCACCTAACTTATATTTTGGTTTTAGTATTGTTTTTTTTTGCGTTTTTCAGATTATTTTCCGGTGATTTAGGGTTTTAGTATAGCCATCCACATCCGCATTCATCATCATTTCTCTTTTTTTTCTGAGTGTTGGCTAGTGGGTCCCATTCAGTGCTCAGTGGGTATCTTTTATCTAAGTTTTCCACCCTGGCTCAAACCTCTAGTTAGGCCACTGATTATACCTATGTAAAATAGGAAATTTAAAAAGGAGGACATTCTGACATTGTTGAATGTCGTCGGATAATTTTTCATTTCTAATGAAAAAAGAGGACATTTACTCTGAAAAGAAGACATGCGGTAGCCCTATGCTTAACAATGCTACTCATGTGCGAACTGTGCAAATCTGACCAGGGCAGACGCAAAATCTACCAGAAACGTGTGGAGACGTAAGCTAATGCGTTCTACGTGGCTTTGCCTTGTATTCAATAGATTCAAAGTGTAATAGTTGTTTGGTCACAACATCGAGTAATATTCAAGTGAAATCCTGCCGTCTACTAGCCGACCGATAGTTAATTAACAGCGTCTACGAGCAAAATTTCCTCACTGAAAATGTCTAAGTGGCACGCACTTGACGCACATATGCCTAAACACATGAACATGATGGGGGGACTTGGGTCCGGGCCCCTTAACCCTCTAAATCCGGCGCTGGTTTTGGTTCATAATCGTCAATTCTTCCTCAAAGTATGTAGTGTGAAATTTTGCAATTATTTTTTGTGATCTTTGTTGAGGAGGAATTGGCATTGCTTGTAAGAGGAGAATATGAAACAAACTTTGAAAACCACTGGGCTAAATGATGAATTCACCCAAGGTGTGGCAGGGCAGAAAAGAGTTTGTACTTCATCGAAAACAGCATCATTTTGTGCTTTAAGTATCAACAGCTTTAAGACACCTGTTTTAAAACAAGTAGGGGAATGTGGGGCACAGTATGATTACGGGCAGAGTCGTCGTTTTTACTTGTTTAAAAAGGTTGAAATATTGAACTTTAAAACTTTCATGGTGATTTAGTCTTATACCATCCGTGGTACGAAAGTGAATTTTTCCTGGATATGCAGCCGTTGTTACGAGTTACAAGGCAAGTTGTGTTTGTGCTACCCGAAAGTAATTTACAAAATCGCATTTAGATTTGGGTTTTGTCGACGTTAATCAACATCTTCTGTTCTGAGTTTTTGTGAGGTTGTAGTCAGGGAAGTACAACATTATTTGATAATGCCATATTTTAAATCCTTTATTAGGTGAGATGGTACTTCATTTTAGTTTTTAAATAAGCATGGGGCACAGATGCCAAAAAAATTGGGCCGCTCAACACATTGCCACTAGGTCAGTCGAAACAAGGTGAAGGTTGAGGGGTCATATTGAAACACAACAATGAATAATTCTAATCTACGAGCATTTTTAGGTTTATTATGTGCTTAGAGGTACATTATATTGGTATGGTAAATCATGAATTTCAGTATACTGCATTGGTTTTATTTAATGTTTGCTAATCATACACATTTGCTTTGCCATGCAGTGATAGTGGGTAAGTTGAATGTGAAAACAGTAAAGGAGCAGTTAGCAAGTGCCTATTTTACATGGGATATCACGTGAACAATATGCAATGCATGCAGCCAAACTTTTATTGACCGGACGAATGTACCCTATACTGATGTCGAGTGTGCCCTAGGCATGGGCACACTCGACAGAAAAATTCACCTTTTTTCATTGGTTGGGCGTTGTATTAATATTTTCGCATGATATTTTGTATGTAGCGTTGCTTTATTGTTTAACAAAATTTGAGCTTGTTTGGACTTGAATTAAAGTAGTAGTGGCTGAAATTGCAAAAAAGGGTGGACTGTACCCCACCTTACCCTAATATATTTCGAGGTTGCAATGCGTTTGAGGTAATTTCATAAGCATAAGTTTCTGTAGGGACGCACGGTCAGAGGGTATCTACAAAGGAATAAAGCTTATTTGAAAAAGTGTACATTTGTATTTGAAAAAAACATTTGTCCGTTTAAAAAATCAAAACTTTGTGTTTTTTTCATTAGGATTCAAGTACCAATGTGAGATATTTTGTATTCTGTATATGCAAAGTATAGTAGGATGACCTGTATTTGAAAACAACGACCAATCGAATAAAACAGACATTGAATCGGTACTTCTTGGAAAATAGTAGCTAGACATTTATGGAATACAAAGGCATGATTCTTTTGAATCCATTTTGCAAACGTCTGTTTTTTACAGGATCTTCGTACTTTGCCCATATCAAGTGCACCACGAGCGGTGCATCCACTTTCTTTGACCGGCAGACTTTGACAGAATGGCCTTGCAATGCGACTTTGCCTCAAATTGGAGCAGATACCGTAAGAGAGTATCACTGCTGAAACCATAGGAGCGTTGGGTATAAACCCTTTTCCACACCAACTGTTATATTTTTCCACCCAGTCGTGGTATTTGTTTTCAATGAACGTTTGTACATGAGTAAGTGAAATAAAGACGCCCCTTCCCCTTCTTCCAACATTTTACTTGTCTATCAGGTTTTATTCGATAGAACATGATTAAAAGGCTAATAAATTATGATTTCGAATTTTGTACTCCAAAGTAGCAATATTTCGTTGCAATTTATCGTTTCTATACAAAATTTAAGGCTATTATATTGTAAAATTTCTGACTGGGAAAGACAAATGGAACTTACTACCAAAAATATAATTTTAATAAATAGCACAAAAATGAACAAATAAATCTTTAGCGGCCTTTCGTAATTTTGTGCCATGTGCCTTTTAAAATTGAAGTAATATTAGCAAACACGGAAAATTGGTTGATTTGGTTGTTTCAAGGAAGCTTTCCGGATTTTTGAAGAAACTATTAATTCATGTTTTGCTCTTTTACAGACTTTCAATGGCTGACAGGTGACCCAATAATGCTTTGGCTCAATTTTACTGCTTTTCAGAATTTTCAAGATGTTAAAAACATTACTCATATACTCACCACTATCGAAATCGTTACCGAAATGCAGAAACGTACCTTGGATATCGATAGAAATGCAAGCGTCATTCAGGTATCAGCAGGCATAATTGGAAGGTTGGGTGAAGCTCTCAATCGCTCATATGTTCAGGTAAAAATGTACCGGTTTTGCTCTCGGGCTAGGGCCTGCTAAGTGTTTTTTTTTTCAAGTTTACGTGATTCATTCAATCTTTGTAGGTTGTTGATAAAAATGTGTGATGATATTAACTTTAGCCCCTTCTCAGCCACGTTCAGAAAATGTCATAACTAAAAAGAAGTTTAATATTCGCATTGGTCAACGGAATATTTTACTTTAATTCAATATCAGTTGGTGCAACTGGATGTAAAATTTCTGCCACAACTGTGATAATATTGATTAAACATCTAAAAGACTTGCAGTCAATACTATCACTAATCAGTTTGTGCACAGCGTCATCTTGCAGAAATCCATCTCAGGCACCTCAGGCTCCCAAAATACACTTCCACCAAACCGATTCTCCATAATGTATAGTCAACCAATTCAAATTAAGATTTTATTTACCCTTACTCTAACTCAGTGCTTCTCCACCTTTTTGATGTCGCGGCCCACTTTTCGCAGAGACTTTGATTTTGGGCCCACTTCACGAAAAATTTGTTTCAGAACTCATGACTAGGCATACCAATAACTTTTTTCAAAAAATAATTAAGTTATCTCGGAACATTTTTCGGCCCACCTGAAAGAGCTTAGCGGCCCATCGGTTGAGAATCGTTGCTCTAACTGACCTCTGGCAAATCAGAGTAAGTCCTTAATTACAAAGCGTTGGTTTTGGTTAAATAGCATTTTGTCTGTATATCCACCGCTGATGACGGAAACGAATAAAATTCTACCTCACTTATCGTAATAGGCGTAAGGGTATAAAAGATACGCTCAATGCAACTTAACAAGCGCTTTAAACAAGCATACCCATTCCTGTCTTAGCTAGTAAAGATTTTAGAAGCTCAGGGAGTAAAATTGAGAAGCAACCATAACATCAAAAATTTGTTACCTTATCAGGAGTAATTCTATAATTCGTTGCTTTGTTGAGTCAGAAACTTATAAACTGAATACATTTTCCACTTTCAAAAGATGATTTTCATGGTTTTAAATATGCTGATGTAAAACGATGCACATTTAAATTTCATGCACAAAATGCTTTAGTTTAATGGGAAACTGCGCCAAAGGTTTCTTTCTCTTCTCTACATACTCTTAGAATTGAAACTAATAAGGCCACGTGTTGAGTTTGTCAGCTATACAAAGCAAATTTTCGACGGTAGGTCAAGCATTCCCAGTTTCGTTTTTAGGACCAAAGTTATTGAAAAAAAAACTGACAAAAACCTTTGTTATTGTTTGCGTTTGGTATAGCGATGTTACAGGTGTCATGAAGAACTTAGTTGTAGAACCTTTATGTTTGCAGCAAAAACATGTTTCATTTTTGGGAGCTTTCAATCACAGAAAAAAAAATTCTTATAATGCATCACATCGGAGTGTTGCACTTGAATGAAGAAATACCATATTGGTGCAACATTTAATTATTCCAACCTCAATAAACCTTGTCCAAGATTTTATTTTGCCAACTGATGTCATAAAACCAAGAGACTTGCTTGCAAAGACGATTTGGTTGTTTTTCTGATCCCATTATTTGCATTTTCTTGCGTGCAGGTCGAACCTTCAATTATGAACCAGTTAATACTCTGCGTCCAAAATATACACGACTTGGAAAACAACCAAAGTCAGTGGGTTCTGACCCCTGCTGAGAACTTGGGCATAGTAACTACCCTGGAAGTGTTTGCTGCCCATCTCAACCTTACGGAAGGAAACTCCTATAGATCAGTTACTAGAGCTTTGGAAGTTTTCGTAAGTGGTATTGGTGCATGTTTGCGCGACAGAATGAAAAGCATAAATTTTTGTTGAAAAATCTGTTTGTCACCTTTCATTGTTTTTATTTTTGGAATGTGAACAGTACTTTGTTGAACAAATATAACACAAGATGAAGCACCTGCAGGTAATAATCGCGATCACAATTCTTATGAATGAAGGTACAAAACTAGGTAGAATAAGTTGCGTATATATTTAGTTCCGAAGCGTATGATCTATCAAGCGCAGATTAAGCAACCACCCATTAATGTTGATATCGTCGGTCAAAGTCGCATAAGCGCTCACAGAGCAAGGTCAAACTAAGCAAGTTTGACAGCATTGCTGTGTACTTGTCATATGAAAATGTTTGCTTAGGACGCTTGCAGTTACATACCTTCAAGGAAAGTGAAATGACTCTCCCACCATTTGAAGACAATCAATCCACCGTGGGTTCAAGAACCTTATATTTTGTGTTCACTTGTTCACAAGTGGGCACAAAATATTTAATATCAGCAACTAACAGTCTTGTCCACGGGACATTTTTCTGTCCCAACCCATGGCAATTTGTCACTGTCCCGTCACTTGGGATTCTCACGAAACTAATAATCCGCAATAAATCATATAATGTGTATGTCTAATGTGTAGCGTGTTAAGAGCCATGGTTCACCCCAAAAACTTCCAAACGGGAGGCCCAATGAAAATTGAGGGAACTCTTTTAAAATGTCACGTAAAAAAGGCCCAACAAACTGATTTTGGGGGGCCTCGTATCACTGCGCCATGGCACGGAGCCTATTCAGCACTATTGTGTGAGCATGTTATAATGGCATTCAACTTAAGAAAATTTCTCCTGTGACTTTAACTGTTAAATGCACAGTACCCACTAATTTCACAATGCATCAAACTGTTCAAAATTGGTCAAAATAATTTGTATTTGTTCCATATATCTACAAACTAAACTTTATTTCAAAACATTTGCTTGCATATTGGCGATGCATGTCGTACAATTTGTGGGCCACATATGCCTCCCTAAGTGTTAAGGCAAATATGCACTTTTAACAAGTCAAAATTTTCTTCAAACGTTCTAGGATACAAATGACAAACAGAAAGAAACTTCAACAAACAAAACACTCACAATTAGAATTGTTGGGTTGAGCAGTATTGTTTGTTTTTACATCTGACCCAATACGGGGCGGTGGCACCACCAGCGGCGGCACCCCTTATTGCTCTGAACATGTAAGCTTCTGGAGCTGCGTTGGTTTACATGCATACCAAAAAAGGCATTTTGATGATGTAGAGACAAATACAAAATGAGTGACAAAATCTGTTTATGAGTCATATTCTTTGAATACGTTTTTCCACTTTTTAGGCAGAGATGCACACAACAATTTTCACAAAATATAACAGTTTGGTTTTCCGGCATTTATATATGACTGCAAAGTGACACATCAAGTTTCACAATATATTTCACAGCCTGATTTTAGACTTGAATATGCTATATCAGTAACAGCCTACATCACCTAGTCCCTAGAGTAGCATGCAGCATCAAATAACTTGCAATTATGTGTTCTTTGCTTAGTTTAGTTATTGACGTTTATATATGAATGCAAAGAGGCCTTATATATCCAGCCTTAAGCCCGGCATTTTGTAGCTTAGTAGACCTACCATCCAGTTTTGTGTTTTCTGATACTTGGACTATCACAATGGTTGAAAATGCCTATCCGGACCACTGTCAAGCGAAAATGTAGCCAATCTATGTGCCCCGCTAGAAAACACCCTACAAAGTAAACCCAAAGTAATTGAAAAGTAGCCTGTGCTGCCTAAGTATCTTTCTAGCCATGGATTAATTTTTGGAAATCTCCTGAAGCAATAGTTACCCTAAGCTCAGAGGGACACATGTGTCCCATACATAAAACTTATAAAAACATAATAATACCTGCATAATTTCGAAAATGTCGGTCATAGTACAAAAAAAACATAAAATTAAAAAGCTTGTAATAATTTAAAAAAATATGTTTGTGATATAAAAATAGTGAACGTCTAAAAATGTGAAAATTTTTTATAAAATGTACAAATTCAAATGTCTATTATGTGTATTACAAAAATAATTTGAATAATTAAAACTTAAATACAATCCACACATGGATCAATTATTATTCACAACCATGTTTAGTTAACATACAGTCATGATAATTCCAGACGTTTGCTTATTTAAAATGGGACATATATGTCCTGTATACGTTAAGAGGTAAAATCACTAACGATGAGATATGGGAAATGTTTCACATCCATTGTCCCGTCGCATGGGGTCGGAAATACCCAATGGGATTCCTATTGAAATGGGATTCCTATCCAAAGGTTCAGCTCAAGAATTCCTGGGGAAAACCTGCAACCAGTTGCGCAAAGTTTATCAAAGTTTATCATGCAAGCTCCCACAGGTTCACCTCCAGCGTTTGACGCGAAAATCGCACAGAATCAAGCTACTGCAGTAATCACACCGTAAAAGTTAGAACACAGGTTGGACTACATTTGGCTATTTCCAAGAAGAAAACTCTATTCCTATCTTGATTACTGTTTTCCAAAACGCTGAGAGCAGATTTAACACCCATTTGGTAAGGTTCCTTGCGTCATCGACGCCGACCATGCAAATCGCCAATTCCTCTGCATTCTTTTCAGTAAAAGTTTAGGAGCCATGTCGGTAAGGCTTCCTGCGAAAGATACTGATAAACATAAAATTCGTTTAGTGTAAATGCACCATTTGATATTGGATGTGTGTATAAAATCCACTTTTTGCCGTATGTTGAATCTTTTGAAAGTTGTTTTAAATGAAATATTTCAAAAATCCACTTTGCTACTGCCAAGGCGAGTTAGAGCATGGCTAACGGTGTAGTTTCGTTGAAAGGTCTGAAGCAATATAGTGGACAACATAGTCAGTGGAATCGCCAGAGTCGTGTCATCTGGTGTGTGAAAGAAATTGTAATATATTTTAAAGATGTCTCATTCTTAGATTGCATTGTATAGTTAAAATTCTTAAAAGTGAAACAGCAGTAAATGCTCACCTTCACAAAATACAACTTAACAGAAAAACTCCGTGGGGTACCACTGGACCGCAAAGGAGCAAACCCACAAACTACGTCTTCCACCATGTTCGAAGTATCCTTAATTGACAATCTTCAAATTTTTCAAAGCATTATGGAGTAATACCAGTCTGAGAGGTCCACTTGGCATATTTTACGTTTGCATATTAACATACTCACAATTACTACTTGAAAGTGACAAAGTCGGTTGGCTGGAATCAGCACGAGGAAATTTTCTTAAATCTCAAATCCAAAACTTTTCAATTTTTTTTATCGAAACTACAAGTCTTTCCGCATCTTTGAGGGTTTGAACAATTCTCTAGCTCTATATGTCGTCACGTTATGATTGGATAAAATCATAGTCAATATAGTTGCTTTGCTGTCCTTAAAGGGTTAAGTTAATTTTGTGAAACTCAAGTCAACCTATCTTTCTGCTTCGGAGACGCCAGGACTTCGATAAACAAATTTAATCAGGCTCTAAGTTTTTAACGTGTTTTTATGTTTTTAGCGCCAGTAGAGCCTGATTAAATTTGTTCAAGTCAACCTAGTCAGAAAGGAAATTTATAGAAAGTTGTTTATATTCATGCAGATAACGACAAGGAATCTCCAGAAAAGTTCAAAAGGTGTGTCTTTTCAAACAAGTACGGCTTCACGCTATCTTTGCAATATTGATATCCAGACAAAAGCATTTGTTCCAGCCGGTGCATTGGCTGTTGCCGCTAAGCAGATTAACTCTGAAAATCCAATGATTTTCCATTTGGCGAAAGTTACTGCAAACGTCGCTTTTCTTCTCTTTGGAGATGCTACATTTTTCAGATCTTCCACTCAGCCGAGCACTACTAGAGCCAATGAGGTAAACACATTGACAAACAAAATGACAATGTGGCATATGTATTGCAAAGTGCGTTTAAAATGGTGCAAATGGTATTTTTCATTGTCATTACAATTAGAAGCATCTGAAATGAGATAACCAGATTAATTTTTTTTACAAGTAGTATGCATTAACAGTGAGTTTTAACGTTCAGTTGTACATTTACGGATGGGAGAAAGCAAAATATTTGATAATACTCTTATACTATCACAACGCACTGGAGACTTGATCGAGGTAAAGACTTACTCCTTCGTTTCATGAACAGGTGGTGCAATGATGGATATTGTAAAAGAAAACATAACGCTAAGTTTTTCACCAGGTACTGTCAGCGCAAATAGGCTACCAGAAATTGAACAACTTGACGGAACCGTTCTTTTACCAACTTCCTTTGCGAACGTCAGCGGTATGTATTAAAGCTGCTGAAAAACACACAATTAAATAAAACGATTGTGCATAAGTTATTTAATGGTACACGCATACCGACACACAACTTCATACTAAATTATCTCATTTTTTTAAGTTCTCTCAATATGTCTTTAAGTCGTTGCGGACCACACAAATGTGGTTAGACCAAAACAAGTACACCTTGAAGAGAAGAATAACCATCAAAGTATATTCTTTCATATTTAAAATCAATCAGTGAAAAATTGTACATATACTGAACACGTTTGATAAAGTTGGTTTGTAGATGAAGTTAACTTGAACAAGGAATGCAGATTACCAAGCTTCACAGACGATCTCGTTTCATATTGAAATAATAGTAACGATGGTTAAGCTCAAAATCGGCTGATCTTCAATTAAATATTTCAGGATGAAAATCAATGGTCTTGCAAATTAGCAATTTTTTTCATTACACTTATTTTCTAGTGTTGAAGATCACTATGATGCTTATTATCAGTTACTATTACTCATTTTCATTCCAACAATGAACTCACCTTTCAATTCTTTTACTGTGCACATAAATTATCATCAGCTGGAAAATGCTGACTAATTGCGGGGTTCAGCAGTGTTTGTGTGACATAACATCTACCTTTTGATTCACCACAAAACACAAAGTTATGTTTACTCACCAGTGTTGCTTTGCATTCATTGCGTTGTTTGACGGAATATGAAAGGCAATGGAACAAAATAATTTCGTTGATTTTCAGGAGCACGTTTTGCACAGATGTAGTTACTGGGACACTATTAATTTAAAGTGGGCATTCGACGGTTGCTTTTTCAACGTGTCCTCCAAACCACCTTCCTGCTACTGCAACCACATGACCAACTTTGCTTTGCTTGTGGTATGACGAGACTTTTGTATCAACACATACAATTAAGAATTCGTTTTGTGCTTGCGTTTGTCGGAAACTGTTGAAACTACGTTGCTGTACAGTTTTTGACGTTTTTGTAGGAAATTCCTTATGAACATAAATTACTTAAGACAAAGAGTGAATCACACTATATGTAAGTATTGCTGTTATCTGTCGCGTTGGGTAACAAATAAAAATGCTCTTGGACCTTGTAGTTTTTCAAACTGTAGTTAAGCAAACTCTTGATTTTAGGATTGTTCAGGTATGAGTTTAAAGCACTATTTTTCCTTCTTTTTAGCAATCTTTTCCTGGCGGTGATAACTACGTATTGGAAACAGTCAGCAAAGTATGTTTGTCTATCTCGGTTGGATGTCTTTCCTTAACACTCATCATTTTTCTTTACAACGCGTAAGCAAAAATTTGTTTTTTGATGTCACAGACAAGAAGCTAATTGCCGCTAAACTTTTGTATTATGTTTACTGCACTTTCATTTGTAGCACACCAACTTTTTTGGTAAAAATTGTCTACATAATGGCCAGGCAGTCATGTGTACATTTTGACTTTGCTGGCTAAAATGATTGATTTGACAATTTTCAAAAACGCAAGCAACACTGTAAGCAGCAATAAAGTTTTAGATTCAATTATTACGCCATTTAAAGATCAGGAAGGAATATTTGTTAACTTTGTAAATTCTTGGATAAGAAAAAAACAGGAAAAATTTTGAGCGGTGACTTTTTTTCAGCGAGTTCCCCAGCGCTCAATCCTTTGACCAGATCCCATTAGTCTGTTGGGCACTTGCATTTAAAACAAAGAGAAATGAGAGGCATCTTCACTGAAAATAAATGCTATTTGCTGTGAGCTCACGTTGTTACACATCTCACGATGTGTGAAGATCAATGTGTACAAATTTCACGATAGGTTAAATGTTTGCACATCGCACCATCTCACGTTTTCTGAGGTATAAATCTCACGATGTAACGCATATTAACAGGGACCGAGTTTGCTAGAAAAATTCTGGGAGAACAAACTTTGTGTGCTATGCATCTTATTGTGCATATCGCACATATATGTTATTATTGTATTTGCGACGTTTGTGCACACACTGATTCAATCAATTAAAGGTAACGTGCACAATTATAAACAATCATGATAATTTAATTTACATAGTAAATCTGTACGACGTGTCTATATGTAATCCAATGACAATGTCCATTTTTCTTATTTAATCCCCGGTTTTCTGCAAGGGTTTTCAACACCGACGTAACCACGAAAAACCACGAAATGTGTACAACTACATTTTTTATAGCAAAATGTTGGGAAAACGATATTGTGAGTCCCCTCATCCAATGTTTTCAGGGGATATCTGCCCAGACCCTCTGAAACTCGGTCCCTGGGTATAAATCACACTTTCGTGTTTTGTTTCCTTTTCTTTAAAGTAATATTCATCCTTTTATAATAACATAATAACCTTGTTTATGCGCAGAAACCTTCGCCAGAGCATGATATCACAGATTCACATCAACTTGTGCCTTTGTCTGCTCATTAGCAACTTTGTTTTCTTGGTAGTGGTCGAAAAACCGCGTGATTTCGACGACTGTGTGGGAATAGCCGCAATACTGCATTTCTTCTTAGTTTCTGCGTTTGCCTGGATGGCAGTGGAGTGTTTCACTATGTACAGGTTAGTGACGTTTTTATTGAATGGAAAATGCATTGGCTTCACATTTTAAGCGCCTTTGTTTAATTTTTCCGAAACTTAAGTTATTGCAACACACTAAATTGTTTTGTGCATTAGGCGCGAGAGAACGTTGGTGTATTTGTGTGGATTGGTAATTAGGAACAAGTGATCTGCAGTGTGTAGCGGTGCGTTGCAATAGGTGTGGGAAGTTTTTTTTTTTTCGAGCAATAGAGTGTTTGATTGGTTCTTGGTTGTTTAACCTAAGCGACTGGCTGTTATACATTCACATCCGGTAGAAAGGTAAAACCCATGAAGGGGCGTTAATGATTTCTCTTCCTGTCTGTAGATTTTGTTCCAGATGTTGTGCTAGGTAATGTTGATTTTTTAAGAATTGTAGAAAAGTGTTCCTGACTTTGATTTTTTGTCTGGGGTTCATTGGCAATGGCCCTTTGATCACATCACGATAGCAACATTTATGAATGCGGGTCAGCCTATTTACTTGGCTGCAAATGACAACACTGATGATTTTGAGCTTTCATAATTTCTCGATTGCAAGACACGCTTGAAAGTGAATGCCTCGTGACTCCAGTGATCGTGCGACTCGAGAAAATGTCTCGAATCAACACAAAATTTTAGTGAGGCGAATTCAGTCATGTTTAATAAAAATGGGTGAAGTCGACTGGACTTGCTACTTTTATAAAAATATCCAACAAACCTTGAGTCACATTAAATCTTTTATCATGTCAAATGCAATCTGAAAATTGAGTTCTGACTTACTATTGTTTTATTGTTAGAATCTGTTGAACTTTCATATCATATGCGCAGGCCTAGGTCTACTTGAGCTGGACATTTGAAATTATTTTATTGCCTTCGTGCTGTTTTTTGTATGCTAATGTAAATAGCTCAGGATTTCGCAGGTCTCTTGTATTTGGTACACTTTCCCCATGCTTGATTTTTAATGTGGTTCCCAGAAATTCTCAGGTTGTTGTTACTACGTAAACTCTATTTTAAAAGAATATGTCAAAATAAACCCACCTTGAAACAAAGTAATTGTAAAGTGTCAAAGTTTTTCTGAAAAACTGTGCAACATGTTTGTGCCAAGCAAACTCCATTTTTACTATAAATGTATATAACTCGGCGTATCCGGTTAAAAGATTTGTTTTTTCTCAAATTTTGTCATGAACTAAATTTTCAATTTAAATCAATGACACTTATGTCACAATATGTGTTTATAACCGGTGCCCAATAGGTACTTTATAACAGCAAATTAATGCCCACCCAAGCTATAGATCTCCAAAATGGTGCTCAGACATACTTGAGAAATATAAATGATGGTGAGCGCAGTTACAGAACTACAAACTTGGACCTAATACAGATTGAGAACTAAAAAATGAATTTGGGAAAAGTTTCAGAATTAAAAAATTGCCGCCAACGTAGCTTACGAACCACAAATTAGCCCTTGAAAAGCATCATATTAGATAACAGGTTGAAAAACATTTACTAAAATGATTTTTCTTGGCTCGAAACTTGAGTAGCTAGTCTATTGACTTGAAGACATTTGTGACTAGACTCAAACAAATTGCAGATTGTTTTAACTTTTTTCGATACGAAGGACTTGTTATCTACTCGTAACCAGACAAATTTGACTGAGCACATAACTGCATAAGTCTATAGTGCAAATAAGAAAATCGATTCAATGATTTTGTTTTCAGGGACAATTCACTGAAG
>Ga0210059_1008464_pt1 | contig 16235 bp, 11 predicted proteins | sample Ectturendosymbi2_FD_188042 | JGI IMG/M metagenome (GOLD analysis project Ga0210059, IMG submission 188042) | Ecteinascidia turbinata endosymbiont from Florida, USA - Sample 2 (SPAdes) (version 2) | ecosystem: Host-associated > Tunicates > Ascidians > Unclassified | place: Key West, Florida...
CAAAATATGTGCTTTACCATAACACATCAAATTTTATTCAATTTTAGCATCAGCAACAAAAAGCAGACCGCGAGAGGAACTTCAGTGCGATTTTTGCTCTCGTGTGAAGTTTTTGACAAGACTGTGAATTCTTGACTGCGTTATGGAAAGAGCGCATCTAAGATAGTCTTCTGATGTAAAGTTGAATCGGTTTTGATATTTTCCTTTCACGTGCGAAAGGTACAGAATTCAGATTCACATAAATATGTGCTGGGGAAGAGAAGTAACTATCGGAGATCCTTTCCAAACATTTGGACAATCGTCAGACACCTTCAGCTAAAAATCACAAATTTTAGTAGTTTTGAACATGTATTTTGACCCAGACTTGTTCCGATGGTCGATGAGTTCATCTTTCAGGCAATCTGCAACATCCTGGATTGGAACAACAAAACGATTTTTCACCAAATCCAAGTTTGTTTTGATGATATTGGGAAAGTAGGCTACAACACAAATTCCTTACGAAGCCCTCCAAGGTGTTGAACAACTTTCGATGCTATATCAACATTCACTTCATCACCAGCTTCGGTGGCAAGATTCTCGAACAAGCAAAATTTCCTGCTTGAGCTGTTTGCTCCCAATTTTCAAGTTTTTTTACGAATACGCTGAGATGTCATAGAAATCGATGATTGTCCTTCTCCTTCTTTGTAGTTTCAGATTAACTTTATTGAGTTGTTGCAATATGTCAGTAAGATATGCCAGGCGGGAAATAAAATGGTTATTATCATGACTGGATACCATTTCGTTTTTTCCTTGATCGGTGAGAATTGATTTTAATTCTTATCCTGCTAAGTTGCATACTGTTCGATGGGTGCATCTGAGCTTACTATTATGCATAGACCTACTAAATCTAGCCTGATATGTTGGGCAATTCAAAACACACAGGTAGATAGAAAGCTTGACAGAAAACCGGTTTAACAACGTTGCGTCGTCAGCGATGATTCAGGTTCACGAGGGGTGCTTCTCACCATCACTCAGTGAATTTAAACATACCAAAATGCGCATTGGCGTCATGGCCCACCAGAAAAAAGCCTGTGGCCCACCGTTTGGGAACCAATGGTATAAACATTGTTTTCTACCCTTGGTGCTTACTTTTGTAATGGAATGTTGTGTTTTAATCCAGTGCTCTTTGCCTCATAACTCCTAACCCCTATTCATCTATGTGCATGATTCACCTGCTCATCTATACATAGTTTAACTCTTCACCCATTGCTTGCCTAACATCATCTGTGTTACATTGATGTCTATTGTGTATTTTATTCATCATTCGTGTTTTGATATATCTTGTACTGTATTTGGCGTTTTTTGTTTGTGTTTTCTGTTTTTTTTGAGTTGATGTGGCGTTTTTTACTTCGTGTACCTTGCCTCTGATTGCTTTGTGTTTTTATTGTATGTCCATAACTGTACAGTGTACATAGTACACCTCACCTATGTATGTGTCTTTGGTGTTGCACTCAAATTTTACTAACATTGGCATTTTTGCTGTAATACTTCATGTGGAACTACATATCTTGAATTATATTTTTTAAAACAAAATATTTTTGAATTATTTTTTAAATTTGATTTTGGTGATGGCAATGAGTGCTAGGCCAAAACCTGAAATTTGGTTCTTGCCAGGGTGGTTGTGGTGAGCGCTCTTGCTCAAGGAGCGTTATGGCGATACACTCAGTAGCTGTGCATCAAACACCCAACCTTTTAACTGAGAGGTGGGCATTTTACCACTGAGCTAATGCTGTCCCCAAATTATATTAAGTACGAAATAACAGACAACTATCATTAAATGGAACATCTTTTTTTATAACACATAAAAAACATCAGTTGAGGAATTGTTGCGTGTTGATTTTTAATACTGATATCCCAGTGCATTTATTTTAATTTGCTGGTGATACTCTCACATTTTGGATCACTGTGTTTTTGCAAGTTGTGCTAAACCAGTTCGTCTTCAGTATTGCAGTGAAAGCCCAAAATAATTTTGCTTAGATAAGAAACATTATATTAAAGATCTAATTTGCTGGCAAAGTTAAACAAAGAACGCTTTCAAAGAAATAAGGTCAGACCACTAGTTTGCGAATAGGCCTATACAGAAATTTGATAAACAAATATATTTTATGGAAAAATTTTATCTGAATAACAGTTCAAAATAATGGAAAGCTGGTCAGCAGTGTCAGCACCACCAGCAATAAGGATGTGCCACCAATGCAGAGATTGACTTGAAATGCGGTTGTTTGTAATTTGCACCATCAGCGACTGGAGTAGATTTAGAAAGAAGCAGTTTGTGTCATCAGTGTAGGTAGGGATTAATTTAGAAAGAAGCTGTTTGTACCACCGGCATGGGATAGTGCTTAAAAGCAACTCCTGTATGTAGGGATTGCATTCAAAAGCAACCCATGTATGTTGGCATTGCTGTTGAAAGCGGCCACCAACGTAAGAAAGTGGCAGTTTGTACCACTGGCGTCGGAGTTGTTTTTAAACTTATCCTTACGCTGGTGGTACAAAACAACCACTTTAAAACTCAATCCCTGCGCTGGTGGTACCAATTGCTATTTTTTCAATCAATCCCTAACCTGGTGGTACAAACTGCTGTTTTCTAAATCAATCCCTACGCTGGTGGTACAAACTGCCTCTTTCTAAATTTACTTCCTGCACTGGTGTTACAAACAGCTGCAGTTCAATCCTCATGCTGGTGGATATCCCTACGCTGATGGTACGTTCATACACTGTTGGTACATCCCTACGCTGGTGCTACTGATGCTGCTGACCCTTACTCAAGTAATGACTGTATTGCTTAGTCTTGCTTGATTGCTTAAACCAAATTTCAAAGAGATTCAACAAAAAACTGCTGATTACTAGACTAGTTTCTTACACCAACTATGCGTTCACAATGTTTCACTCCCAAAAAACAAAATTCTTGTTTTCCCACACAAACACTGCTGCACTACTGAAGCTTACTCTTAGCACTTAAAATTTCCATGTGCTTGCTTTTACATCTTCTAATAGCTTGCTGACTTTTAAGCATGTACCTTTTTCCTTTCCACATTTTTTGACATTTCTGAGAGATAGTCCACATGTACGTTTGATGCTAGTAAGCAGATGAAATGTTAATGCTCAATGTGACATCAAACAGATGTGAACGGTATACTAACACCATGCCAAAAACTATTATGAAGTAGGTTAGTAAATATAGCCAAGATATTTTAAATGAAACGCTTTTCGCAATCTGAAATAGGTCTATGATTTACATGTAAGCTAAAGCAAAGTTTAGCACTCCGAAGTCAACTTTGAATGATGATTTCTAACTGATTTAGTCATAACTGGTCATTTTAATTTAGGTAGATCATGCTTGAACAGCATTACTGGTGCTTTGCGATTTTGAGTCTTTTGAAGGATCATTGCACTTGTAACATGGCAGATGGATAAAAGTACAAAAATATGTTCGCTGTTTAAAAAAATTTTGCAGTGTTCAGCTGTGTTATCACCTATTCTTAGCTGTATCTTCTACATAGTTTTAGTGATGTAGTATAGTCTTAAATGTTTTTGTCGTAATTTTGATATAAAATAAATACTGGAAACAAATTAATTTGACATTTCGCCTCTGTTAGCAACAAAAATCAATTTTTTTCATTGTTCTTAAGTGGTTTGTGCCATACTTTTATTGGGCCGATTGTCTGCAAATTGAGTGGAAACAAGGGTTTGGTAACTTGGATTATGTCTAATGAAACCAGGTTGTGAACAATCTGGATGACAGAAGATGATTTTTGTGAAGTGTTGTTAGACTCGAAAAATGCTATTTGACATGATTATTGAGCAATGGAATATTTAGAGAAATGTTGGTGTTTAAATCTGCATACTGGTGCCGGTGGTCTAGCCCTAAACCCAAGACATGTACAGTATATTATAGTAGCCAATGTCAAGGCACTTTATCTGAGCCTGCACATGAAGAAATTGAAGATGCTTTGAAAAACATTCATATCATAACAAGATTGTGCAACAGATTATTGATGAGCTGAACAACAATTATTCAGAAAATGTAATTATGCAATGTGAAAATCATTTATGTATACAAAACAAAGACATTGTTACAAGTGACAATCAGTTCAATTAGCTAATGTTACTGTTCGGTACATCTTTAACCTGTAGCTAACATTTTGGAATAAACTGAACTTTTCTGAAGATTTATCGATGACACTATTTTGATTGCAGAATTAGAATCCACAAATATTATCAGATCAGCTGTTGATATAGTCTTTAAGAACAATAGGTTGAAGCTTATTTTTTTGACAAATTTATACTAAATATGAACATGGCTCTGTGGTGTTGGATGTCAACCACTGCATTACAGCTGACAACATTTTTAATTTTGTAACAAAAGACTGTAAAATCCATGTCTATAGGATGAAGGTGTGTTTATGGTGCATCCCATCACCTTCCATCAACTTTTAAATTTATTCTATTTGAAGAAGCAATACTGTAATACTGCGATGTCTAAATGAAAGGACTGAAGATTGCCTTGCAAATCTGACTTGATTACAAAATAAGGCAGAAAGAGAACAGTTTCCTTATTCCCATGACAAGTGACTTGATTTTGCTGGTTTCTATATGGGAGAATATATTAAATCTGCTAAACCCTGCAATAAAAGTGAAGAGACAAGGGTTTAGGTTAAGGGTATTACGGTTAGGGTTTAGCCTACAGTTCACACAATACAAGCAAGAAACTGCTAACAGCTTGTCTGCACTGAAACCATGACAGTACTTGTCCATCAGACTGAGCCAGTACAGACATCACAGTCAACTGAGCAAGTCTTGTATTCCAAACTCATCATGTGACTAGTTCAACCAATCATGTTTGGGTAAAGGCAAAATAGCTCCAGCAATTGTGGTGCGTTTGGTCAACATCTTTTCCAAATCTGCTTTGTCTTTCAGAAAGGAAACAGACTTGATCAACGAAGTTGTGATTACATTTGAAAGACCTTCCACAGTTGGTCAATGTTTTACGAAGTACAGAATGCTGGCCCACAACGAATCTTCTAATCAGCAAGGAGGATGCTCAGGGTCATGCGGACAGCGCACTTTGTACGTTAATTTTGGCAAAACATAATAAAACATATTTCCTGAAATGATTGCCCTGTAGTCACAAGGCAAATTGTTTCTTCTATGGCAAGTGTTAACTTGCACCAGTTATGGAATTTATGTAGTTTTGTGTAATGTACATTACACAGAGTACAGTATAGGACAAACAGTTGATAAATTCTTGAAATGTTGAAATTCACATCGCAATTCATGGTACATATATGAAGCTTTATCTGCTGAACATAAACAGGTGACCTTATTTCAGCATGTGGTGATTGAGCATAAGCTTGACAAAATCAAAATTAGTGTTTGTTTTGCTATTTTGTTAAACCTAGTTATGATTAGCTTGACTTTGTGAAGGCAAGTGGATGAACAAAATTAAAGGTAGCGTTAACAAACACACAATGATTTTACCTTGTTTTAAATGATTACTTGTCTATGGTATATATTTTTTTGCTTTGGGCATTTTGTATGTCAAAATATTTTTTTTTCCACTCCCAACATTTTCGGCTACTTGCAGACACCTGACAGCAAAGGTTTAACAAATCAATGCGTGCTGATTCTGGTGGTACTGACTTGACAGAGACAGGGTGTATGTTAAATAAGTGGAATATTGTTGCAAAGTTTTAACAGTGCTTGCAAACTGATATAGATCAGACAAATCATGCAGCAATTGCAAATGCTTTGTTGACATGTGATGCATAGAATGCAACAGTCAAAAGGGCTTCAGTTTTATGTAACCTCTGAACCCCAATGTTACGCCACTTGCTTTCTTCTCTAGCAGACTAACTTTTGTGCTTGTAGCTCTATGCAGCATCATACAAAAACTTCAACAACTTTGACGCAACAGAATGAACATATGTATACTGGCGTAATAACAAAGCTGGGAAATAGTGAGCTTATTTTTGAGGAGACATAGTTGGAGTACTGTTACATTTTTCAAATGAGGAGCTCGCTCATTACCTAATCTCCAAACACTCTCTCACTCTGTATCTAATTGTTGTGAACCATGTGCCATAAACACAGTGGTGCATCTAACCTGGCAAATGGGAACCTGTCATGGAAGACAGTTTATGATAATACTTATCAGAATTAAACCAGATTTGTAGGTGCCCTAAGACCCAATCAAACTTGACTAGTAGCCTAGCGCAACTGGCTATTCAGATAGTGGTATTGGTAGAGCCTGACCAACAAAGCTTTATTGGGCTGATGTTTTTCATTTTTCATTGCCGATTACCGATGACAAATTTTGCATTACGCAAACCACAGTTGAAAGACATTACAGCACATGTTTTTCTCAGTATGTAGGCCACATAAACAAATGGAATGATTACACTAATTTCAAACAAAAGAGCAGATTGCAGTAAGATAGGAACATATTACAAATAAGCAATAAATCATACAAATGACACAAGCATGAGAGCTAAGAGCAATTATGAATATGACATAACATAACGTGTGACTCATACCACAGCACCTTCCCTGTTTGCAGGCAGTCATCTGCTTGCTGCACAAAAACTTGCGAGTTAATGTTATGTCATACAGTAGTTATCGGGACGATTGCACAGTGGTCTAAATATTATGCACTACTTGATGTACTGTAGTCGGAGAGTGACGAACCTGTAAGAAACATGACAGAAAATTTGCGTTAATCAATCAGAGATGAAGTAGTAACCTGGTTTTCTGAACACTCTGTGCAGAATAATAGCGGTGTGGTTTTTATGAGCAAATATTCTCGATTAATATTGGTGGAATTTTGCCCATATGATACATTGCTATGCTGATGCTTTGGTCGAGCTCTAGGTACCAGTAGCATTGTTGAAACAAACAAAGAAAATATTTCCCAAGTTATCGCAAGTTTTTCTCAAAACACTTTTATTACATCATAGTCACTTTTTGTTTCTGTGAACATGGTGCTGAAAAGATACGTGACATGTTGAACAATCAGCAAACGTCAACCACGCACCAACAAAAACTCTGTTTATCCCAACGTACACACACTAATAAAATTGATACTGACATCACCTGCACAACTGTGTCTCTGGAGTGCTCTATATTGAGATTGAGATTGTTAAGAATATACATGTGAAATCACTGCAGAGAAGAGCACTTGAGTGCAATTTCTCTGATGATTTTACATCATGATGTAATAGTGAATTACGAGAAATAGCATGAGACTTCTTGCACAGCAAACAATGTGAACTGCTCATTCTGTAAAGTGTTTTCAAAATACAACGCTTGACTGGTAATTTGTTTAGATAATTGTGACAACAATTTTTGAGTCTAGCTGTCATATTGTTTGAGTGTGATGAATTCATTGTAAAAAATAGCTTCTGTGGAAATGAACCCACGTTACTTGGAATGACACTGAAGTAGGCGTAAAGCGTATTTAATCCTACAATAACCTTGTAGGTGTAAACAGCAGATAAAATTTAGGCCTAAACTGCAAAACCAAACAATCATGATTGGAGACTGGGTCCTTATGCCATGAAGTGAAATATTACAAAACAACTCTGTGTTTTCTCAGCAGTGTACGAACTTCTGACACCTTTGCTTACATTGGAGCTGGCAGAATAAGATATTCTGAAACACATGCATTTGATGCAATATCAGTTTAGAATTAGATTGTGCAAAAACGTAGATTGTTTCATATCATTCCACAAGTGTTATTTAGACAACACAGGGACCTGGTTGTTTCGTAACAATACTATGCAACATTAGAATGGAAATATTGTTGCCTGCACTAACTAAAACACCCACATTAGAGACCTGCAGTGACAGCATTTAGTATTTGATTGGCATTAATGCTGAATACTTCTGGTACAAGGGGGCTTGTTGTGCCAGGCAAACAGACTCCTTGGATGTGTCCCTGCATGAACATGATAATTACAAAAGAGTGCTTGACCAGCGTGTGGCTCATAATTGAGAATCAAAGCAGCATGTATGAGTCACGAATGTGTATCTTGGGAGTTAAGAGAACTTTTTGTAACTTTGCAGCTTGTGTGTATATCTTTGTTGTTGTTGTGTTACACATCAGTAATAAGGCATTGCTTGACCAGATGGTAAACAGCAACATAAGTATGGACATGCGATCTCCTTAACAGATGATATTTAACTGTTGTGTAGTATAATCAACTATGGAAAAAGTGACTATTGATATAAAAATACTTAGATTGTGCTTTAGTTTGCAAGAGAAGACTAGTTTCTTCATGCCGAGTTTGTTGATTCATGTCACTGCCACTCCATTTTTCAATAGCAATGTGAGCACAAGTGCCATTCTTTATAAAGGAGCAAGTGTACCTCATTGCTTAATAGTTCAGAATGATCACATGAGAGCAGCAGTCTCCAATTTTTTTTTGGATGCTGGGCCACATTCGCGATCTTATCAGTGTCTGCTGGCTGGACTAGTGCCAGTAACTTTCAATGGAAAAAGCAGCTATGATGTAACACTTGTCTGTGTTTACGTTTACTTGTCTGTTTTGTTCCCAAAGTACAACATTGCAAATGAATGGTCTAGGTCCTAGGACATCACTTTCATTTCAGACATTGCAAGTAAACCCCGAAACGTTTATTGTTGGGCTTTTGATTAAAGCAAAAAGCTTGGTATGTTTTTGTTTCTCAAGCCTATCAGGATAAAATTATCATTTACAACAAATGCTATTAGCTTTTTGTGTAATTAAGCATTCGAAAGAAAGCTCGCAGGCCAGATTAGAACCCTTCAGGGGCCAGGCCTGGCCCATGGGCTAGAGTTTGGGGACCGTTGCATTAGAGCATGTGCAATAATGCCATGTATGAAGTGAGTAATTTTATAATTTTAGAAAAAGTGTAGAACTTCGATGCATTTTTTTGTTCTTAGGCCATACTTTTGTGATAGTATATTATCTTCATTTTTAGTTGTTTCTTTTCATCCTCGGTATGATAAATGCTGAAAATGCTGATGAACTTCTATATAAATGAAAGAAATGTTGCCAATAAAACAAGCGTTTATAGCATATGTGCATTTTTCAGTTTATTTGGTCTGGTTCAGTACAGGGAAAAAAGCATCCATTGCAGAAAAAATCTCCAAATCAAATAGAAAATAACAAATGTTTGAAGCTATTTTGGAAAAATGTTTGAAATGACATTAAAAGTAGTACATCAGTAGTAGAATGATCTGCTGTGTTCATTCTGACTAATGCCATGTCAGCCATTACTGTTATAGGAGATATATAATAAAATGCTGCACAATGATAGGTTGTTTACATCATATATATAGTAGAGTTGATATAAACCTTTACTTTTGTGCATGTTGGCATCTGATGCAGTGCATGGTTGCATCTGATGCTTCATAAATCTCTGCTAAAAGCTAGGGCATTACTGTTTTTGTCTTTGCCAATTTTGGCAAAGGTTTTTACTCAAAATGCATATAGTGAATATAAATCAACACAGAAGGTATGAAACATGCAACATTTTATTTGTTAATCCATTTGTCATAGGAGTGCCTTTGTTTTTACCTTCTTTCTTTTGCAGTTTTGTTTTGCGTTTTTATTGATATGTTGTAATTGTTAAAAATAAATCGATGTGATGATACACTTGTTGCACAAGGAAACTTGATGGGAGAACACAGGGAAGCAACTTTTGTGAAAAATGTGCTGTTGATTAAACTGTAGTTTGAATGTAGATAATGAATGTTGATCTTAGGTACAGCCTGGCAATTTCTATTACCATAGTTTTCCCTGAGTAACTTCCAATGTGTCACTTGTTGCAAATATTTTTCACATCACCAATGCTTAATTCAACAAAAAATTTTGATAAGAAAGTTATCCTGAATATATGACTTACATGTAAAAAAGAAATTCCAATATTAGTTATAATACATAATGGTGCAATGCTATTATATGTAGCTTGCCATTCCCTGAGTTTTACCCTTTTTTCAAAAGTGAAATTATGCAGTATATACATGTTTTCCTACAGGATTTTAATTCATAGTTGCATTGCAATGTATTGCATGATAGTTTTACAGCATCGTCTGTACAGCAACCTTACTTTTCCTTTTGAAGTTTGTGCTTCTTTGAACAGGCCAATTAATTCATACTTATTATATCAAAGATGTACTTCTATAAATAATAAGCTGCTAGCTCCTTGTTCTGACAATGCAGGTTGCTCCAGGGGTGTTGTTTCATTGTAGAAAGTTTTAATTGTAAGTTGGTATATGGCTTTCCGTTTCAATTGAACCTTGATTCTGTTGTTGACATCATGGGAAGTGGATTTTCTAGTCACAAAACTGATGTTCGTCCTGAAACCAAGCTTTCTGTGATTAGTAACTCAATTCCTGCAGAAGAAAACCGTGAAGATTCTCAAGATGAAGATGAAATTCAAATAAAAAAACATAATGCATATGTGGTAATGTGTTCTGCATGTTATATACCTTTAATGACAATACCTGTGATCATGTTTGGCCCAAGCTTTTTACTGAAATGTTGAGTAAATGGAGCATATTATACCATTGATCGTATCTTCAGATTTTGCAATATGAATGACTTATTTCAGCTGTCTTTGGTTACACTGTAGATAGGTCAATGTGCAAGTTTGCTAATTAAACTCCAGTCATTAAAAAGTGTGACAGATGTGGGTATCAAGTCTGGATGCATGAATACCAGCAACTATTACATTGTACTAGTGCAGGGGTTCCCAACCTGAAGTACATGTATCCCTAGGGATACATTTGCCTATCTGCAGCGGTACATTTAAGGTTAGCAATAGAAGGAAAACAGATATTTATATATTATTTATTTCTAAATATTTACACATACCAGTGAATAGTATTTTCAACAATCATTCTGTGCTTATTCTTAAATATATCCATGATAATGCATGATAAAATATTTTGCCATCAGAAATTTTACGGGTTCATGCTCATATGTTCAAATGCTAAAGGGGTACACGGTCATTAGTCAGAGAAATGTAGGGAACCCCTGTATTGGTGTGATCAAAAGGTGAGTTGTTTATCAAACAAAAATCCTGTGCTTAGGTTACGAAATATATTACCGGTAATTCTTTTCGAACAAAGAAAGTAGTCCACAAAACATGACTGCAGAACAAAGCCAAATCTTCTCTTTGAAAACAGTATTGTTGAAGATGCTCAAATGGTGTGGCTTCACTTGCTCACTAAGAATAGCACCTATGTGTATGTGGCGCAAACAAGCAGTAATAGAGTAAGTACGGTGTGTGATCTCCATGGTTGTTTGCTGCCACAGTATGAAGCTGAGCTTGCTGCTTGAGCACTCTGATCGCAATGATCGCAACAGTACGCCGAGGCATAAAATTCCACAGTCTTCATGGGAAAAAAGTCCAAAATACAATCTTGGGAGAATTTTAGGCATAAACTAGATTGCAATCACTGGCAAGCCAACAAAGTATTCTGACAATCTATTTTGCATCTTTGTGGAAAAAATCTAATACTTTAAGATCCATCAAAGACCAAAATGAGGTCTTACTTGACAATCAGATCTTTGGCAGATGGAGAGGGTATTTCAAAGATTTTTTAAAACCAATCACTGTCATAACATTGGACACACAGGAGGTACATTTGTAGTGAGGAAAATAACATCACTGCAGTTGAAGGCTTTCTAGCACTCAAAACATTGAAAGCTGCTGTTTGTAATGAAATGTGACTCTGCATTGATGCTCAAAGTCTTTACCTGAGAAGAAATTCTTCAACTAACTTGTGTGTGTCCAGTGGCATGTTGTTCTGGAGACCACCAAAAGATTGGCAAACTGGGGGATCATCTTCATATGCAAAATAGGAGTCAAGAGAGAATGCATTAACTACTGGATCATCTTTTTCCTTAGCCTCCCTGGAAGATTGTATGCCAAGGGCATTGAAAAGTGATGACATTGAGAAAGCATATGGCCAGGCTCCTCATGAAAAGCTTTGGGGAGTGCTGTGGGATTACACTGTTGACGGCTGCCTATTTGTGCCATCAAGACATTGTATTCCTGCTCAGAAGTTTGTCTCCAGGTTGTCATTGGAGTTAAATCACAACTGTTCACCACTGCTGTAAGACTCAGACAAGGGTGAGTGCTGCCATACTCCTCTTCATATTCTATATGAATTGGAGAGACAGTCACAGATGAGTCGAAAAGGGTGTTACTGTTGCTAGCTGAGGATCAACTGTTTGCTATTTGCAGATGATTTGGTACTAATTATATACTGTGACCAGGGTCTTCAACATGAACTTGATCAGTTTTCTGCTGCATGGGACTGAAGCGGGAGTGAAAACAAAAAGAGCCAGGCATTCTGCCTCTTGAAAAACCTGAGACAGGGTATGCTACAAGCAGGGCATACTATGCTGTACTATGGTATGGAATGGAAGGAAAAAATCAGTATGGAATATGGAATGGCTCAAGTATGGAATGGAAGATTTGATGTATGGAATGGAACAAATCTTCCATATTCCATACAAATTCCATACTTGCACATTTGACATGGTGTTGCTGAAGTCCAGTTTTTCTTTCAGTTGAACATATTAGCAAACAGAGTCTGAGTTCGAATAGAACAGCAATTCTTAAACTGAGGGCGTTCTTTGTAATCTCCGTCACAAACAGTAATGTTGACGCGAAAAGGTCACTTATTCTGATTCTATTCTCATGGGGAAAGGGGACATTGTCGCCAGACTTCTGCATGTTTACTTCTGTGCTGCCAGCCTGCCATTGTGTAAGACAAGATAGTTACCTTGCTAGCATTGCCAGCAATGTCGCATTGTAATTGAAGACTTGACTTGGCATCCTGTGACAAAATAATCTAGGCTACATTATTTTGAGGTGCAATAACTGAAAGAGAAACTATCATTAGTCTTTGTAAGCAAGCCATCAAGACGTGCTCGCTGGCCGTGGCAACTAGTAGACTAGTTTTGTTTCAGATAGTTGGTGTAATGCTAGGCAGATATTCCTTCAGATCTGTTTCGTCACACTTCTGTAAGTTGAAGTTTGTTACACACAGATTGATTAAAACGAATTCTGTTGCCACTGTCAATACCGTACGCGAAGTAGGTTTAATAACTTACGTCAGCTTTTGAGGTCACACTTCAAATGTGATGTGAAATGTCTTGTAGAAAGCAAATCTAGCTTTGCGCACCAGTGCAGTAAAATGTTTCATTGTGACACTCAGCTTCACTTACTAAGTAGATAGCTTTGTATAGCTTTTGTTCACTTACTTCATTAGCTCACACCTGTTTTCTGCTGTACGTAAAAATGTTTGAATTATAAGCTTAAACACGACAATAATTTGGCGACATTGCATTTAGTAAAAATATAATGGAAAGAAAAAGTATGTCAAAGATCATGATTTTTACGCTTGATGGTGAAGCTTCACCAATATTTCTACTACATTGGGAAATTTGAGTAACAGCGCTCTGAAGCCAAATTGATTGAAACAGCTATGGAGTCTTTGACCCGAGTACGCACACTCGCTACCAGGCCCGTCGCCAGAATTTAGCAGCAGCGGGGGGGGGCAAAAACCAGAAGAGGGGGTCACATTTCAAAAATACAGTATTGGATTTATGTAGCAACTGGTGGGCCAAATGTGAAATGGGGGAGCCGGGCATCACTGGTCCCCCCCGCTGGTGACGGCCCTGCTCGCTACAAAACTTCAAGAGAGTGCGCTAACCCCAGGTAAGACATTAGGTCATTGGCAACTAACCATGCTATCGTAAGAGCATATTTCTACTCCACTAGCAACAATGCTAACGAAACTCATGAAAGAAAGGGAAAAATCACATATGATTCCACCAGTGTTGGCTGCAACTTACCTTGATCCGGAGTACCAAGTGCTTTTAACAAAAGAACAACGAAACTCAGCCAAACTTGAGCTCCAAGCCCTTATGCTTATAAACGACTTCTGCTACTGAAACACCAAGAGGATAGCTTGTGCAGTAGAGAAGTGCCTAGTAGCCTACTAGTGGCAAAAACCATGAACTTACACCTATGCAGCTGATGCTTATGTCCAAATGAAAGGAGACAGATTTGAGTCAGGTCGCTTGCTTATCTTTTATCACATCCCTGATCAACTATTTTGACTTGAAGATTTATACAAAAGTAGATTGTGCATTTCATTACTGGGTTGAACAAAATAGCAAGGTGCTTTCACAACTGGCATGGATTGTTTTTGCTGTTACAATGACACAAATGTCAGTTGAAAGACTCTTCAGTGAAGTAAAATTTATATTAAGTGGTTTGCGCAATTCTTTGGTAGAAGACACTTTGCAAGCAACTATCTTGCAACGTACTAATGTGTGAGCATATCAATTCAGTGTTCATATTCAGCATTCACCAGTTGAGTTATTTTCCGTTCATTAAACGCGTTTCTTAAGTTGTTCTTGTAAAATGTACCTCTTTAGCGTGGATTAGCCCCATTTTGTTTATTATCAGAGGTGTTAGCATAGGGTGTTAGTTTAACACTAGGTATGGAAAAGTATGGAAGATTGAATGGAAGATTTCAGGTATGGAATGTAATTGTATGGGAGATTTTGCCGCTATGGAAGATGGAAGATTTACATTACATTCCATAGTATGCCGTGGCTACAAGTAAGAGGCAGTAATGCACTGCATCAGATAGAGAAGGTTATATACCTTGCCTGGTATTCACGAGTGACTGAAGACAGAACAAGGAGATTGATACAAGGATCTGTGGCCACACAACCGGAGCTTTCAAATGCCACAAACCATCAGTTTTTAAAGTTCTGAATGTCGACCTACTTCTGCTCTAAATCGTGAGATCACAGCTACGTTGGTTTGGCCATGTGACCAGGATTTCCCAGGAAAGGTTGGTCAAGCAAGTTCTGGCTGCACCCATGGGAAAGCAGCAGAGAGGTCAACTGAGGAAGGTGGTATGATTAAATCTCCAACCTTGGTAGTTTGTTCCTGGACTGATGTGGAGCCAGTTGAACTGTCCAAAATTGCTGTAAACTGTGAGATATTACTTGAGTCTTCCAAGGGCTGGTTACCACTCGACCCTCCCCAGAGGAAAGTGGTTGTGAAAATGAAAGATAGAAGTATATTATTTTGTATGAGTTCTTGTTGAAAAAGTTTTGGCTCATGTAATGCTACTAAGGGAATGTAATTATTTGTTTCATCACTGCTGTATCCATATTGACATCCAAACTAAGCTTGAGGATATAATATATATACCCATTATTTTTCATAAACTTACGTTGCAGATATTTTTTTGATGTCATCACAACACCAATTTTTACTGAATGTTGACTAAAAGTTGCTGTTGAACTTACAGTAACGTTGTTAACCTTTTTTGATGCTACAGTGCTGTTTTATTCAGATGCATTAAGTATATATATATATATATATCTGTTATGGACGTTTTCATAAAATCTAATTATGCACTATCGTGCATTTCAGGAAAATATGTATCTACTCAAGCGGATGTTCAAACAACTTGATCCAGCAGTTATGAAGACCACGAATGATGTTCAAGGAGAACTTAAGGTTTCTGTCAAGTTTGTCAGTGACCAATCCGTGTTACTCGTAAAGGTTAGAACTCAGTTTTTTTATTGTGATATAAATATTTTTAACATATAACATGTTGTCTTGAATTTTTTTTCCGCAGCAGTAGAAAGCAAACAATACGAATTGTCAGTTTTGATTGGCAGGAAATGTTTGTATCTACACACGAGTTTGAAATGTCTAGGAGCGTTCGAATTCCATGACGTCACAAAATATGACGTTAAATCCTGTTTAAATTGGTAGAATAATATCGGTTGAAACATCCCAAAGCGGCTCTCACACTAATGTCAATTTTACAGGCAACTCACAATTATTTGATAATTGTTAATTTTTTTTAAACTTTTAGAAGATGCTCAAAACAGATTAAACAGGAATCATGAAAAGTTGAAAACACACAATTACTTGACCTATCAATCAAATTCTAAACATCCATCTATCGTTTAACGTTAAGTTCGTCTGTCACAGTGGAATGAATAGTGAACAACAAGAATTCAACCTACTTTCAGTTGTAGTCGATCGCGGATAATTTTTATGCGACCAAGTGCATTAAAGGTCCGCTCCACCGTACAGGCAGTACAGGGCAATGCATGCGCAGCAAACACGTTAAACTCGGAAGTAAGTTCGTTAAAGTTCGG
>Ga0210059_1008465_pt1 | contig 16235 bp, 16 predicted proteins | sample Ectturendosymbi2_FD_188042 | JGI IMG/M metagenome (GOLD analysis project Ga0210059, IMG submission 188042) | Ecteinascidia turbinata endosymbiont from Florida, USA - Sample 2 (SPAdes) (version 2) | ecosystem: Host-associated > Tunicates > Ascidians > Unclassified | place: Key West, Florida...
CTGATCAGCTATTGTGCCATTATATTCTCATTTGCTCTAATGTTCGCTAATGGTTGGTTTACTGCATGCGATGGCTTTTATGGTGCTTCTGCTTATTGGCTGAGTCATATGAAACAATAAACCATTACCATTACCATTACCATACCTTGATCAAAACAATTTACATGCTTTTGTACATCACTCAGCATCCCTATCCGACATTTTAGCCATTTACTTCAGAACCTGATGTTAAAATGTCTTCATTTCTTCCTACTGCCGGATTACTATTTGATGACAAGTGAAAGTAGGTATAGCTGGTGCGCTGTTTCAGTGTTTGGTATTTTCCTGTGTTCATGGGTGTTCGCAGGGGGGACAAAATGGGAATTTGCCACCACCTGGACATTGGAACTAAGAACCAAAAGTTTGTAGAAAACCTGAAGTCAGCAGCTTAATTGACTTACTTCTTGCAATGACAGTTTTATTTTCTGATATGACACTCACACTGCACAAGAGCCGGGTTCACTGTTGTGGTGTCATTCAATTTTGAGCTTGCAGTTCACTCATGTCCGCTACATTGCCTCCAGAGGCAGGTTGCGAAACTTGGGTGCGGATAGTTCTAAAATGGTCTTCATTGCGTAACAGTAACATGGTAACAAGAGTTCACTTCAAGTTGCGGTGGCAGGCGTTCAGCCGCATAAGGCGTCTGTGGTAAGTAATGCAGCGAGACAGTGACTGCTGATAGCAGAAAGTCACGTACTTTTATACAATGTGAAAAGAAACCTTGCTGCCAATGAAGTGTATTTTTGGCACTGTTGCCGCAACATTTTCTTTGTGGTGACGTTAGAATGCCCAGGAAGGGTAAAACGTTATGTGAACGCCCATTTGCATTGTATCGTCAGCAGCCTGAAATGGGCAAGCAAAATGTCGACTTTGCCGATCAATGGAAAAATTTCTGTGAAGGCTTATGGTTGTGTTGTTTATGTTTATAACGCAACATCTGCTCTGTACTGTGCTATAAATAACCATTTTTGTGTTATTCGAGTATCCTTTGTTGCAGCCTCCCGGTTAGCTCGTCGTTGAATGTGCGATTCACCACGAACCGGGTGTGCATGAAGACTTACATGTAAGTGTCGCAAACATGCGAAGACTAATGCCCATATATATGTAATGTAGGCTATGTGAATTTCTGCGAACTAATTGTTGCATTCCCAAACGGTGTCCAATGGGCCCCCGTCAGCAAAGTTTGCCCCCCCTGGCTCAAACGCCACTGCCCCTGGGGGTACATGTACCCCAGGTTGGGAAGCTCTGGCATAGCCTATGTGAGAAAGAGCTGCCAGATGATCAACACAGTGCTGTACTTAAATCTTCGGTAAACCTTGAATCATGTTTAAAAGGTCACTTTTCTATCCAACGTAACTGGCTTTTGAAAATAACTCTCACTGTGAAAACAACTCTTCAACCACTGTAAAAACACAGCAACAACTGACGTCGCATTTTTAATGGGCAACAACACAATACCCAAAAATCGTGATTTGGATTGAAAAAACAAGAGCGTCACAGGCGCTGCAGCACCACGAACTTTCTTCTGCACAATAAAAACCCTGTACGCCAGACCTGCATAATATACGGCCCGCGAAAGCTTTTCCTGTGGCCCGCGAGATTTTATATAATATTTCTCAATATTGTATAAAATGTTGCAAAAGCTCGACCTCGAAGAAGTAGTTGTCGTTCCAGAATTTCTTCCATACTACAACGAAAATAGACTTTTGCGGCCTACGGCAAATTTATGTTGATAATTTGGCCCTTCGAGCTTTCTGAGTTGTGCAGGCTTGCTGTACGCAGTCAGCAAAGCGTCGCGTTGGAAAAATTTGAAAAAAACTTTAAGAAAGTTCGCCGAGGCATCTACGCCTCAAACCATCTCACGAAGAAGCAGGACACCTGCACCATGGCAACCGTCGAATATAGTTCCATCATCGTTTGAACATCACTTGCGCGAGATATCCTCTCTGGACAGGTCCGTTCCGTCTGATTAATCGCGAATGGCAAGCATACGCGTCACTGCCGACAAGACGAAATACGTCAGAGACCGCAAATACTTGCGAAGACAAACGAACGGACAGCCCGTCCGGTCATGACAGCAACAGGGTCTCCTCTTCGCTAAGGGTCTCCGTCCATCAATGCGAACCTTGGTCGCGACCGTTTGCTTTCGAGCAAGTCCTGGAACTCGGTGTAGAGCCGCTGGAAGGCGAGGTTCGAACCAATGACCGGCAGAACTTCGTCTTGCAGCAGCGACTCTTTGCAAAGGCCCTGGGAACAAGAGCACGGCCGGGGTCAGCACGGAGCGAAAAACGATTTTCGGATCGAAAAAACGAGGACAGTCAGGGCTGCGGCGGCACGTAACGCGTCCCCCCTCCCGGTGCTTTAAGACGGGCAAGAGCCGCGGCGACGGTGTCGTGCACTGTTTTTTTTTCGCTGAGACATTTCGGTCATTTTTTTGCTGAAATAATTCGGTCATTTGTCTCACAGTTGTACTAAAACTCGCCGTAACAGTGTTTTTTAGCCTCTGTTTTCAGACATTCTGACCGAAATGACTTAACTTTTCTTGGTCGTTTCAAAAACGTTTTGGTCCATGACCGAAAAAAACAAGGTCGTGCATCGAAGAACGATCGGCGCTAACAGACCAACTGTTTTAGGCAGTTTTATATTTTTACGTTGATTTTCGTCGATTTTTGATGCGTTTCGTCTGTTTTCTAAATTTAAATAAATCACGCCAAAGCCTGTCACTCCGAAAGAAAAAGAGCAAATAAAACCTTGCTACAGCGAGTTCCTGATGTAACACTTCTACAGAACCTCAACCTTGTCAAGCTTAGCCGTATTTTTTCTGATATGATGTTTTCGAAGTTGTGAGGACCGAGCTGAGATGCTTGTTCGGAACACACGAGGCGACAATGGCATAAGCGCGAGTGCCGCAAACGCACCGCAACAAATGCAGATGCTTTGTTTTTCCAACACGTGCTGCCTTTTTCGAATAGAAACACTCGATTGCAAATCAGCGCCGACGTTTTCGAACCGACGAGTTTTACGAGGAGACAACTCGCGCACAAGTCCCGTTTCGCACAAGGGGTAACTGACAGGGGAGGGCAAGGGTGCGAACCGCCCTCCCTGGCAAGCTAAACGTAAAAAGCCGGGTCCCACATGGCTTGCATTTTGGCATTTAATATCCCTTGGTTTTCAGTGGGTTGTTCTTTTTTGCGATATTCTGAATATTTCCCGGTGATTTCGGGTTTTAATACAGACACACACTCCGGATTCACTGCCATTTCTCAACATTTTTCTGATTGGTGGTTAGTGAGGCCCTTGCGATGACCACTGGACCTAATTTAAATACAGCTAAATTCCCCCCTGCCTCAAACCTCTAGTTACGCCACTACCGTTTCGCACCATCCATTATCGACGAGGGGGGGTGCTCTGCCTCTTGTCGCACTGACCGAAGCCTGCGACAGCTCGGCGAAAACGCGTAAACGAGAACACGACTGACGTACCAGGATGTGGGGCTTCCACGAGCCGAGCTCGGTGTGACCCGATTTAACCCAGGGTCGTCGCGAGGACGGACCAATGAGATCGCTGCATATTTCGCGCAGGCGCACTTCCAAGTTTTCTTGAACCAAATACCTGCGAAGTAAACGGGGCGAAGAGTGTGAGAGGATTTTCAGTTCAAGCCCAATCAAGGCCGTCGTAGAAAGCGTCTTGGGCCAAGCCTCCTCTCTTTTCCAGGATGCCTTGGCCCAAGCCGCCGAAAGCAGAAAAAGAGAGGGCGAAGCACTGGCCAATGAAAACGCCGAGTGCAAAGTTTTAGATCCTTGTCCGAAAAGCGCTGCCTCTTCCGGGTCGGAACCAACCGTTATTTACAAACGCACGCGTAGCTTTTACTTACACGGACGGTTGTTACTGAAAAACGCCCAACATGGCGTTGGCGACACGGAGCAGAGTGGTCGGCAAGTTGCGCTCGTCCTTACCGCGAGGTTAGGAGACAAATGAAGAGGCTCGTGAAGCGATCAACGCACGCGGTGACCGGGTGAACTGCTGCTGGTCAAACACCTGATCACAGCGAATCTCAACCAACGCAACTAGACGCTGTGTTTGCACTTCGCTGATATCTTTTGAGGTTCTCGCCTTCATCGAAACTTTAAACGGTGAATTTTATTTGGACCTCGACGCTTCAATTTTTAAACCGAGCACGGGTCTTGCACTTTCGCGAACTGCAGACAAGCAATTGTTTATCTTACTGTCAGAACTGGTTGGTTTGCAAATGCAGGCTAGGCCAGTGGACGGGAGTCAAACAATGCGGACACATTACAACACACAGAACCACTTGAGCTTGTGCATTAAAACTCAGTGCGCAGACAAGGCAGATGGAGTGCGTGCAATTTTACATCGCGTTCTCGAAACACTCAGGTTTTTGAAGCGAAAGCGAATCGGTTCAGATCAAACACAAATCGGTCGAGATCAAAGGCATACCGCACGTAGGCGAGCAACCACTTCCTGTACTCGGACACTGATTGAAGCACAAGGCAGGCGGCGAGCTTCGACTCGAGCGAGGCGAGTGTCGCGTTCCGTTGTGACGTTGGACTGGCGTGAAACGAACGCGCGGCGTGAGCCCCCATCCTGCAAGAGAAGCGCGCACAGTTATCGTAGCTTTCTTCGCAGACGAAGAGCCTGCGGCATTCACAAGTCACGCAGTTCTTCGAAACTTCGCTGCCAGCCAAGTTGCTGCCGAGTGGGAAAGCGGCAAACCTTGCTTTGCGACCATGTGTGGAAACGCGGCCCTTCGCCCCAAAGTGGTCTTGTGTGTTGAAAGTGGAAATCCTTTGGTCTGTCAAAGTATGCCCTTGTTTGTGGCACTCTGTCACGGTTCACATTCGTGATCTCACAGAGGTGGCCGGAGTCACTTTTTCAGACTCCGACTCCGCTCCTGTTCCAAAACTTTTGAATCCGAGTCCGGATCCGGAAATTTGTCAAATTTGAGAATCCGAATCCTGTTCAGACTGCGGCTGCCATCGATCCAACCAAAATTTACCAACGCTTTTACGTTAAGAAATGACCGCACAGACTCCTGCTGCTGCCGAAATTGAAGAAAATTGGCTCCGGATCCCTTTTTTCACAAATTTTTGACTCCGGCGCCGGAAGAACGCAGAATCCTGCCGGAGTCGACTCCGGCACTTCGGATCTATGGCCACCTCTGGCATCTCACTATCCCTTTGCGAAAAGTCCCTAAAATAGTTTCAAATCGTCGGTCGCAATGAAAAATATCGAGGAACCAAGTCGCGCAATCGCTCTGAATGAACTGCTGCGCAGCATAGAATGCGACAACAAGCAACACACCCGTCGGTCATCCTTGTCGACAACACGATGTCATCGTCGTTGGATGTCACGTGATCGTCATCAAGCGCCATGGCAACGTTCTCGGCAAACTGCTCCACAGCGTCATGCACAGAACGGACCAGGACCCTGCGACGAGACGTTGGATACGCTTTTGTCAGATCCTGCCCCAACTTATCACCGCGAACGAAACTGCAGCAAGGTCGATTTCCAAACAGGCGCGACCTCCTCGCGCTGAAATGCCGGTTTCACTGTCACTTCACATGCTTCGCCAACAGAAAAAAATAACGCGAATGGCTTTTTTTATTTGCGTTTTGTGTATAACACAAAAGCAAGCGTTCCATTTCGTTCGAGAATAACACCAATCTATTGTATTCGGCGATGTGAGTATGTTTTGCAAGATATTTAACTTAGCCACACGTTAAAACACGATGGAAAGCTGAAGACACCTTTGCGACGAAAGCGACGAAACTCGCTGCGGATACGAGCAGAAAAATTACCAAGCAGAGACTTTGCACAGACTTTGTTTTCGATCACGATACACAGTTTAAAAATTCAAACTGCATTTACGAAATAAAGTAATATTATTATCTGCGAAACTGGCTGATACGCCAGGAGGGCGGGTCTGCCAAGACTGAAGCTATGCAAACTGAGGAAAGCCATAAAAACCAAATCGACTTACCATGTGTTTAGGTCCACACAGTAGGAGAAGGTTTTCCCTGTGCTCAGGCTCAAGACCGGAATCCCGTGATCATTCACCATGCATCTTTTCAGCGTCGGCGTCTCACCATTCCTGGCCGACGTCATCAAGTGGCCGAACGAGCAGTCCGTCACGACAGACACGCACGACTTGAAGTTCCTGAAAAGAAACGACACTTTGCTGTAGCGTATCGACTGTGCCGAATGGCATTCGCATGAAACCATGTACGCTTTGCACCAAGGAAACCTGCTACTGTGACTAGAAAATATGAAAGAGACAAATGTATACGAAAAACACAACCAGGTATTGCCGCATGTTTTTGACTGCTGAGAACGAGAACAGTTGCGTCACAGTCTGTCACCTCATTCTTTCAAGTTGCCGCCATCAGTCATAGGCGTAGCCATGGAGTGGCCCAGGGATCCATGCCCCCCAAATTTTGGGCATATGTAGTCATTTCGTGCTTTAAAATGCAGGATCCCAAACAAAATAGTGTTATTCACCTAAAATCAAACATTTTGCCCCCCCAAAAAAAATATTTTGGGCTGGCTACGCCACTGTCATCAGTGCTGTCGCGACAGTAAGAGACGATTTCAGGCGATTCCACTCGCACGCCACAGAACTGAGCTGCTTTCGATGCAAGGCTACGAATCGAAAGTTCGTCAGTTCGAAACTCACCACACTGACAACTGGCAATTAGCGTCGACCGCCATTAAATGGTGACCTTTGCAGAGCACCTGCACAATCGGTGAAGCGGAACACAGTGGCGGGAAAAGTTTTCGTCCGGACGTGGTCGAAACGATGTGCAGAGAACGATCGTAACAAGCGATGCCGACGATTTGCCTGGGAAGAACACACGGACAAACTGAATGTTTTCGCGTGTCTGCAAAAACAATGCAAGCACTGACCACGACTTGAGAGTTTGAGCGCGTAACTTCCGTGAGCCGAAGTCTTGTATATCATTGCTCTGAGGAAGCCCACTTGAATAGGTGGGCGAAACGTCGGCTAATAATAAAAATCACCAGAAGATCTACTTTATCTGCTTCTTGTACATGTATTCATCGCTGATGATATCACGTAAATTTCGTTGATTTTTTACACTTCGCAGAGGTTAGAAACGAAAGCACGGCGAGGCACAAACACCTTTGTTCGGTAAAACAACGTACACTCATACATATATGAATATGTTACGATTAAATTCGCCAAGTTTGTGTGTTTGTAGATCGTACAATCGGCTTAGCAATCCTGTTTGCAACAAAAAAAGACGAAGAATCCGAAGGTTAGCGCAACAATCGAAAGTGAGCGCAAAAACATTTTTCATGGATGAGTCTGAAGCTGAAGCATTAAGTAGGGATGAACAATTGTGTAATGCAGTTTCGCAATGTTGGAAACTTTGACGTATAGCATATCTATCGATTGCGAATTATTTTTACTAAAAAGCAAACGTAAAAGATAATTGAACTTTCTTTTTCTAATTTCTAAAACAACGGCGCGCAATTTTTTCCCCAACTGTATGTGGCCCAGAGTGGCGGGCTCGACCAAGTCTGACCACCGGGACTTTATGCAGGACAGATAAGCTCGATTTTATTTAATTATTTATAATGACGCAACTCAGCAAGCAACAACTTGCAAACAGCAATAAATAGCGTTTGACGCAATTTCGATCTGCGCTTCATTACTTCGCTGAATCGAAACGACTGGTTTGAACAACAACGCGACATCGGGATCACCAAGATAGATCGTACACCTTGAAGGCTGTTTCTTCGGCCTGATACGCTTGTGAGCAAGACAACGGTTTGGTCCCTTTCCTCGACACTTCGCGAGTAGAAGTAAGTTTCGCAACACTCTGAAGTTTCAGAGTGCGCGGTGCATTAAACTGTTTCCAAAAAGCGTATGGATCTTTGGTTGAGTTGCCACAGACACACGAAGAAGTCACAGCGCTTGTTGCCGATTTTTTGCATTCTTTAAATTCCCCAACACAACCGACTGGTGATATCGACCAGTTGCGTTCGACTCCTCCCAAAAGCCCTCCCCTCCGCCACTGCGATGCCACTGATCCTCCAAAAAGTTAACAAGATGTCAACCGATTCCAACAAAATCCAAACCCTCAGTTGCCATACACTTAATTATCAGGGTCTGCGAGCGGCCTGTTGCTGTCCTCCGCAGTAACGAGGTCTCCGATTTATATGCGAATGATTAAATCTCGGCCGATAAGACTTTCTTGGGCCGCTTGCGATACTTTTCGTTGCCGATTCGAAGGCGATATTTTGCATTGCTCGAACCATAGCTAAAGACATTGCAGTGCACATTAAATCAATTCACAAGAAAATGGTAATTGTTACAAAATGAAGAAATCCACGAAAATCTATGCACTTTTGCAAAATATGATCGAACGATAATTTTTTAGTCCAGAAAGCAAAGTTTTTTCGCATTTTCTCCTTAAAATGAACACATTTTTATGATCATAACCAACCCATCAATGCTGAAAACTCTTTTACTGGGTACTGATGATGGAGGCGATGATAGCGCAGATATACACATATCGGCGGAATTTTGCCGATACGACACATCGGCATCAACGTGATATCGGCCGACATGTACCGGCATGACGATGTGTCGGTCGGACTCTGGTCACAGTCACGTCTGCTGCAACTGCTAAGCTTTAGTTTGCTTTACCGAAGCAGTTACTTTATCGATTACGAAAATTCTTGCAGCGAGCAAGACGCTGATTTACAAAACAAAAACATGTACGCAGGTGATCCAAATGCACATTGGTTTGCTTCTCGATTAAGGAAAACTTTTCGTTGCTGTTGCCGGGCACGTGTGATCTTTCGCAGCGCTCAGCAAGTGCGCCAATCGAAATCTTTAGTTAGTTAACGAATGTCAATAATTACACCTTCGCACGAATGAAAACTTACACGAGTAAGCACTTCTACATCAAGAGTTGGCAATGCACGACTGCGTTTCTGCAAGTAGAGATGAACATCCAAAAAGTGAAGAAAAAATTCGCCGATTTGGTTTATTTTAGATTTAGACCCTCACGTCGAACTTTGAATCAAAAGCACTTTAAAATTTAAGAACATCTTCACATTGTGATAAATTTTGTTTGCTCGTCATAAAAAAGACTCATAATTTATTGTTTTACTTCAAAAATTCCAATAATTTTCGTTTTGTACAAACAATCTTGGTCAGTTCATAACGACAATTTTTAGACGCGTATCGCCGTGAGAAGCGGCTAATTTTGACACACAGAAAAAAACAAGCTTAATGTTTGACACTCACAGGCTGACATGGACGGCAATGCCAGGTGAAGACAGCATGGTTCTCCACCTTTCTTGTTTGTTGAAGGCACAAGTCACTTTGTGCATCGACAATGGCGCCGGCTTTTCGTCAGACGTCAGCTCGTTGTCAATGGTAACCACCAGAGGCGGGGTAGATGAGTCCTTGTAAAGTTTAAATGATTTAAAAGTGCTGCAATGCAGTTGCAGCGGTTGGAACCGAACAACACAAAATCAAAGTCAAGTCCAATTTAATAGTATCCATGATACGTATTGTAGCGTTTGCGACACATGGGCGTTTAGAAAAATTGATATCAAAATAGAAGAAATCGCACATCAGAAGTCTGCTTAAAACGGTGTCCCTTAATCTTGTTTCGTAACTGGCCCCAGACTTGGTTCAGCAGCGAGCAGGAGCGGTATGATACATACATGACCTTTCCGAAGGCGTACGACCCCTTTTCAAACGTTTATTGAAAGCTGTTCAAGTATTTCAGGAAAGTTGGCCAGTTTAAGAACGTTCTTAAGCGACTAACGTCACTTCCGCAAGTTAATCGTCCAGTGACGTCATCCGCAATTAAACAAATCACACAAGATTTGCGGAATGCTCACCTGTGCCGCGATTCGTCTGGCCAGCTTCTTGGGAGAAAGGGTTGGTCGCGACTGGCCGATTTGTGTCCTCGGGCCAGCTTGGTGAGCCTAAATCGGAGACTTCAAGGTTATGCTGAGCGGCAAACGCAGACGCGCATCAAATAACTAATCAGAATGTGATGCTGTTTCTTTTACGTTGAACCGAAGACGTTGGTCGTTACGATTCTTGCTTTGAATTCATATTTGCAACAGAACTTCACATTTTGACTTTGCTTTCTTCGCAAGGCGTGTGTACGAACGCACAGCACGTTCGTATTTCGCTATTTCTCTGCCCTCTCTGTGCTCAAACTCCCTACATCTTTAACTTCGCCGGTATTCTATTGCAACAATGGCCCGAAGCTCTTTTCATGAACTTGCGCTGAAGTCGTTAAATAGACCTGCACGCCACTGGCTTTCAGCGCCAATGCGAGGACAAAATGCAAATTAATGAACAAACAAGAAAGCAACGGACGCGCATTAAAACGAATGCGGCCGCAATCTCACAAAACCCACTGAAAAACGCGAGCAGGAAATGCTGCGTTTTTCGTTCAGCATGTCGCCCGTCGCAGTCATCAGTAGTTTCAACGAAATCCAACCATTACTCAAACGCGCGAAGCCAACGTGCGAAACAAACGTGATAAACTAACTCCACATAAGTGATGCTATGGCAACGGCGAGGGGGTTGACTCGGAATCAATCTGAGATCGAAACTTTCTGATTTTACCTGGAATCGAGGGCCGACGAAACCTTCAAAGCTCGCCTGACCTGGAATCGAATATGAGAAATAGGAGTTTGGGGAGGGAGCAGCCGCCGCAGGATAAATTATTATTTTCGCAAAGATTAGGGGAGGAAACTTTATTCTTTTCGAAGTGCATTACAATCGACGCTTGTTAAATCCAGGGTTGCGGAGTCGGAGATTTTTTAGTAGAGCCGAGTCGGATTCATAGCAATACTGGGAGTCGGAGTCGGATTTTTTGTCCGAATCCAGATGTCCAATTGGATCATTTTTACATCACACTCCTAAATTGGGGATTCCTATTGAAATGGTACAATTTCTTTAGAAACTTTTGTTGATACAGAGGTTTCTTGCTGTGCACCACGATTTCCATTTATTTTAACAGCTAAATTTCATTCCCTTTATGTTAAGGAGTCGGAGTCGGGAGCTGGAAATTTTGGAAAGGCCGGAGTTGGAGTCGGACATTTTTCCTCCGACTCCGCAACCCTGGTTAAATCCAGGCCCTGTATTCTGGTAGCATTCCAGTTCAAAGTATAATTCAGAAGCAATTGGAATTGCTGGAGCGGAACTTTGACTAAGCTCTGTTGCATCCATCGCCCGTGCGCTCCAATTGATGAGCGGGCTCAGTCATGACGGACCAGCCACGCTTCTTTGTTGTCGACATCGGCGTCCTGCTAGCGCCGCAGGAACAAAGGGCGTTGATCAACGGCCCTTTGACGTTACAATGCCCAATTTAGACCACATGGATGCGTTGAAGTTAGCACATCTTTTTTTGCTATTGTTTCTAGGTGGCTACCCTGCTGTGGCTTTCAGTCAGGCTGTAAGCTCAAAGTGGATTACGAAGTGACAATTTGAAATTCTATTATTTCTGGGCCATGTGGCCAGATTTTGTTTAATGCTCGAGACAGTCATTTTGACTACCAGCTGAGTTTTCATGGCAGAAACCATTGTCACCAGTTTTCTGAGCACTGGCGGTCGCCTTTTCATTCAATCCGTACTTTTTTAAGCTGCGGTTGACAGTCTGGTGCAACAGCGCTTGGGAAGCAGCAATACAGTTATAGCGAGATGCCTTACAACAAGAGAAGTTTTTCACATTACTGTGACATTTGTTTGCTCTTACTGTTGAAGAACTGCAAGGTTTTCATCGCTGTATGTACAGGATGTTTGGGCAGTAGAATGAAAGCGTAGTTGACCTCTGCATGATATATTTAGACTGAAGATGGGGATGTGCCGTTGTGCAAAAAAGCTGTTTATCTTGAAACCGATTCCGTGAAATTCTCCTGTCCAATGTTTTGATGCAAAACCAAATCGTCCGCAAAGGCTACAGGCCGATAAATTTGCTCTGTTTTCTGAAGTCTGGAACCACTTAATAAATAACTGTTGTGCACGTTATAAATGTGGAGCTTTATCAGTCATCGAGCAGTTTTTTCCAACCAAAGACCAACTGCCCTTTCGTCCAGTTTCTGGCATCAAAGTGAGATTAGTTTGGGCAATGATGTTGGACAGCTGTGGACAAGAAAAGCAGCAGATTCCTGACAAACGGTTTTCCTTATGTTGGGAAAGGATGAAACACGCTCCTTGAATGAGCAGTTTCTGATCGCGTTCTGATTCAGCTCATTGAACCTTTAACTGAATAAAGGAAGAAATGTGCGCCAAGGTAACTACCCTAACCGTGCACCGGGAAAAGGCGTGAACAAGCATGTGCTGATACTTAGCAAAATACGCAAGGATATTACAGTAGCTGACGACGCGAAGAAAACACTAGAGAAAGTTTCCTCCAATGATGCGACAGAATACGGATTCGATGTGCTTGACCGAATGGCTGAGAAAAGCGATTGTATAACTGGTACATGAAGTTGGCCACTACACAGTTTCCAAAACACATTGGGTTTGGCTGCTAAAAGTGCTTGGGTTCCCCAAAAACAGATAACCAATGGGGTCATCTCTGGCACAAAGTTTATCAGCAAGTTCCTGGAGGAGTTGGTTGAGCCACAAGTGCAGAAGCGAAAGAAGCCGATCCCGGCCAAGCAACACTCTCATCAGCAACGATGACGAAAGACAGACAAAAACATCTGTCCGCGCTAGAGAAACCGCTCTCCGTGTAAATAATTAATTTTTATGTGGACCCTGCCCAGCACTTGTCTGCAAAAAAGTGCAGTATAGTGCCAAGTTGAGCTTTACCGACATTTCGCATTCAACAGTGATACCAGCAGGTCAAGCATGCAGTTGAAAGTCTATATCGACAGACGATTTTTCTTTAAGAAGATACAAACAAGTTCCATACAAGCAAAAGACACACTATGTGTTTCTTTTCTTTCGTAATAACGAAAGCAATCATAACGACTACTTCCTCGGGCATTTTCAATAGTAAAGAAATCCGGGCATTCTCTTGTCAAGCAAGTCTCCAATACCTGTTCCACCTCCTCCACCGTCTGCTGCTTTTCATGAACTGTTGACCTGTCCCGAGTCACGGTGACGCTTTTGGTTTGGTCTTTTCTCACGTGCTTGTAACCTTTCTTCCGGGGCGAGGTCGGACCGTTCATCTTTCGCTTCAGCGGCAAGGGAGGACGTCCCGGTCGCCGGGGAGAAATCGCCGGCGTCGTTGGCGCTTTGCTCGAAGGCGCCGCCGGCGCTCGAGCATCCTGCGGCGCTTTTTCGTCGGGCGTCCTGAAAAAGATTTTGAAGGTTCACCTGCTGTTTTGACGTATGTTAAAACGTCACGCAAGATTTACATGTGTTGAAACGTTAGGAAAAATGTACGTGTGTTGAAACGTTGCGTATGTTAATCAAGCAAGAGAAGGCTGCGTTACTTGGCCGAGGAAGGCGTGGCAGCGAACTGTACGCTCCTGACAGCGTCCGAAGTGACGGTTTCGGCAGATTTCTCGCACAACCTGCTGTCCAGTACCGCTTTCTTTTTCTGCAGATAACAAAAAATAGAAACAATATATACAGGTGTTTACGCGTGAGTGAAATAACGCTAGTTGGGATTAAGTATGCAAAGGCGGGAGCCGCTGTTATAAGCTCTGGCCGGAAAATTAACAGAGAAAGAGTTAAGTGAAAGCTGGATGAGGACGGTCATCGGTTGTTTTGACCACGGCCCTGATGATGTTGTTCACTTCTATGACCTTTTTTCTGTGCTAATGGCACGAAAAGTGTTTCTCTTTCCTTTTTCGAAAATGCAAATTTCTATGAATAAGTTTCTGAAAACTTAACGTGATTCGCAGGGGTAGGGTGGTAAAAAGATAGATGTGGGAAAGCACTCAAAAACTAGCCATTATCAGTAAGTACACAACTATGCTAAGGTGCTATGCCAGAGATAGCTTGTCAGTTGTTCGTTTAGGCGACATCTGGTGGAGCAACACACAGGAAATCTGAGTAAAAACACACAATCTTCAAGTCAGGTTACTATGAAAAAAGTGTGGGAACGCGTTCCCGCCCCATTACACTCCGGTGCTTCGCCGAAAAACCGCCAAGACAAACGGACAAAAGGAGAAGTGCAGGCTTCTTCAAGGTCGCGTAGATAGAAGCATAACCCGTATAATGAAAGATGTCAATGACACAATCAACAGCACACAACCTGATTACCTGATCTGCAACTTCGCCAGTTCGTGCTGGTGTTTCAGTGTCACCTGCGTCGGGCGCTTGTTTCGTGGGTTCTGGAAAAAAACGCAAACAGGTTAAAAAAACAGGTGACGTCAGTAAGGCTCGTCCCTTTATAGGTGGCGCTCTTTCACCAGAAACAGATGCGAGCTTTCGAAACACGACATAAGCTACTTTGTGTTTCTGTGGCACTGATAAAGGTAGCATGAGCTGTGATATTTTGCCTTGCGCAGAATTTCCTCGCATTGCAGGAAATACGACGAACTTACCACAAGACTTGCAGAACTGACACGGCATGCCCTTTTCCTGTTTGTTTTTCATCTTTACGGACATATGGCGTTGGCGCATAAGGACGATACCAACACAAGTATGGGATGATAAGCGCAGTTGGATCAATGACATAAACAGCGAAAGCCGCTTAAAAAATCCGCGGACAGTAAATCCAACCGCCTATTGAATCCAGTGGAGCTGGGTACGAAATTTTCCTACTAATTTCCGATGCATAGACTCAGTTTTGTAAAATCACCGGCATGGTTCCCACCAGTGGCGTACGCAGAAAATTTCCGAGGGATGGCCCAGTTTTCGTCACAATCGTGTGATGTCACAAATAAACTTAAGGGGAAGTGCTGAAGGCACAAACATTCTAGAGGGGTCCGGGGTCATGCTCCCGGGAAAATTTTGCAAAATTACACCGAAAAATACGCATTTTTGTGCATTCTGGAAGCAAGTTTTAAACAATACTGTTTTTACATTTTTTTATTTTTAGGGTCTGAGGGGTGGCCATGGCGCAGTGGCCTCCCCCCTCCGTACGCTAGTGGTTCCCACACATTTTCAAAAATTATTTTCCATACTTTTTCAATACCTTTTCAATACTAAATTGAAAGACTGTAATACCATCATTTAGCTTCATTTTTCGAAAATTTAGTCATGGAACACAATGCAAAAAACATGCAGAACTATCATCAGCGTTAGAGAACACAATTTAAATAAACACATGGCTGAATTTAGAATTTCCACACTTTTTCAATACTTCATTCAAATTTTGGTCAAATTCAATATTTCTTCAAGGTCTTGAAAACCGATTTCAAAACTTACTACTTTTTCAATACTTTCAATACCGCGTGGGCACCATGCACCGGTTAATACATCCAAACTCAGTTTGGTAAATTTGTTTTGAATTTTCCAGGCGATTTGCTGTTTATTGTGAACAAACAATGGTTTCGTTTGAAAGAACTTTACTTGCCATCTAGTCGGAGTGTCTTCGAACATTTTTTTCATTGCCGCTGAAGCAGTTTTGTTGGTTGGGACCGGCAGAACAGCATTTTAAAACACGGATATGCTTAATGCTATGAAGTCAGAAATGCACGGTCACTTCATAAAGACATTTGAAGGAAAAAAACAATTGCTCTTTTTCTGAATAAATAAACAGCAATCAATTGCATTTTTACCCTAGAGATGTGTTGTTTTGGTGCAACGGTTATTAAACCTGCCGCGTATTGAATCGAGAATCAACTGGTCCCACAGTGGATTTGACAAGCGGCGTTTGCTGTGCCGGCGCATCTGGTAAAAATAGTTTTTGCTGTAACGGACGCTTAACAGCAGCGAAAAAAACATCACAGACTTATATTTTACAAACGAGCCCTATTTCTGCAAATTCCAAATTACGCAGTCAAGTCGACGCGCAATGAAACAAAATTCTACCTTTTTCAGAGGAGGAAGATTTTTGAGAAGCCCGGGTGTCGGTTGAGGTCACATCCGGAGCAGATTGCTTCTTTGGTTCTGCAACGCTTTTTGTTGGAGACTCCTAAACCAAAAACACCACTCAGGAAATTGACTTCTGGTGGAGAATGTATTTCAAAAAATTGCGACTTGAAAATGCACTATATACGAGTTGCGCAACAAAAGTCACCTGCACGTGAAGTTTTTTTTTTTTTTTTTT
>Ga0210059_1008466_pt1 | contig 16234 bp, 11 predicted proteins | sample Ectturendosymbi2_FD_188042 | JGI IMG/M metagenome (GOLD analysis project Ga0210059, IMG submission 188042) | Ecteinascidia turbinata endosymbiont from Florida, USA - Sample 2 (SPAdes) (version 2) | ecosystem: Host-associated > Tunicates > Ascidians > Unclassified | place: Key West, Florida...
CATTTCTTGCTAATGATCCCATTCCAACAAGAGCGTAACGACAAGGTGGATCTCCTTTTACTGAAATGCAGTAATTCATTGCAGTTTTCATTAATCTGCAGTACCATTCATACACGTCTTGCTGCAGACCCTCAACCGCTGCAATTCTTCCTCTCCATACTTGTTTTTCATTCCCCTTCGTATCATCCCAATGAATTAAATTCAACTTCTGTCTCACGTGCTCTCTAAACTCAATAATTGATGTTTTTAAATGTTTTGCTTCTGAAAACAAGTTGGCGTTGCCTCGTTTTGCTTCGGCAAGACACAATACATGCGAGCAAAGCTCATGGAGACCTTCTTTCACCTTATCCAGATTTTCAGGATTTCTGGCAATAGCTGCATTGAACAAGATGGCACTTTTCACTAAACTCAGCTTATCCTGACTTTTCAGTCGGTAGATTTGGGCTAAACCCCAAAAAATTTTTGCTGACTTTTCTTGATTTCTTTCACGTCCATCTTTATCACAGATTCCTTTCAACTTTTCTGACAAAAGAAATTCTAGGACTGTTATGTAAACGCTGTTAACATCTGTTGGATGTCTTCTCGTTTCTCCATTTGCAGCAAAAAGGAACTTCAGCAAAATCTTTCTTGAAAAGTGTTCTTTTTTCAACGATGTCCCTTCGTATATGAAACTGTTCTTTTTGCCTTTTCTGACTTTTGCAATTTTTGATGAAGGATTCGACATGTTTCACAGATAATTACCATTTAAATAAGCAAACTGCTATTCCTGAATCAAATGTCTTCACTAATTCAAAGCGATTGAAAGCATGGAACATGAAATTGTGAAACTTAAAACGATTTTAAAAAATAAATCTTTATGAAGTGTCTTTCTCATTTGAATTATCCATCGTTTGAAGCAGTTAATTACTGATACAACTTTTTGTATATGATTTCAAAACGGCAACGAACTTAAGTAGTTTTCGAGGCAAATTTTTGTATTGCACATTTTTCACATTTTATGCCTGGCAGTCCATTTAATATACTGCCGCCCTTCCATGCTGCTTGTTGGATAAATTTGAAGAAGGCACGTCTATATGTCCGCATGGTTTCTTTGTCATTATATACGAATTGAAGGTTTCCAGACAGCGAAAAGTATTTTTGCCTGAAACACTTTAATTTTTTTCGCTAGAAATTAGTCTACCATGAAACTATGAAACTGCAGTTGACGAGAGTAGTCACAACTGCTTTGGATGCTGGTGATGAGCAACTTGAAAATTTGTGAATGTTTCACAAAACAAATGAAATGTTACGTTAATAACCTTCTTTACCGGAAGACAAAATAGTCGAAAAGCGGTCTTTACGAGTTTGTAACACATTAGTTTTGAAACACGTTCGTATTAAATCTTCAAATATATATTCACGACTTTGCCTGCGTTATGTTTATCATTAGTTAATTAAAATTTGCAAGCGGCTTTCTTGACTACTAACAATTGGTTTGTTTTTTTATTGTTTCAGACAAATCTTGTTGAATCTCATGTGACTTCCTCTGCATCTGTGATTACATCTCTAAACAGACATGGTCAAGCCGAGGTGTAGAGCTAGCAAAAATATCACATTTTGTTGAACACCTGTGATAAATGCGACAGAGTCGTGGGTCATTCGTATGACGATAAACGCAAAGCAGAAATTTGCAAATGTGATAACGCGTGACTGTGAATGCAAGTTACAAGAATTTTACCGTGCCAATTTAAACGAAATGCAAATTCATCTGCTTAAATTTCAAACACAATCTTGCCCAACCTGAGATAGCAACAGACATGTAAGCGCTGTGGAAGAGCAGATGACCTTTACACACATAATCGAATTCTGCTGTAATTACGTTCATGATCTGCAGACTACTTCGCTTGCGCTACTGATGAGGTGCCGGAAGTAGATCATGCACTGTCGCTCCTTGTGAAGCTAAGCTCACTGTGACTACTCGTGTGATTTGGAAGATATTGCTAAAAATACAGTATACTTAGTGGTTTCGTCTATAGCTGATGATAGGGCATTTAGGGGTAGAAGCCGCCTATGCTTGAAGGCCCATTGTGGCTTCAAACGTTTTGCAAATATTGTATCGAGTGCTCAGTTTGGATTCTCTCCTAAGCTAGATTTGGCTCCTTCAAGTCTTTCCTATGTTAGATTTAAATCCCCTCCAGTGCTTCGGGGCGAAATCACTTCAATGTGGTTTCAAAGCTCTTCTTGGAAATCTCTCTGACGTCATGTTCGGATTCTTTCTAAGGCTAGATTTTGCTTTTCTTTCGAATGCTTCACTTTGTTGATGTCAGTTGTGTTTCATGTCTAAGATTGCAAACAATTCTGACCTGCCAACGTCGACCATACATTGCACTATATTTATAAGCTAAAACATTGCAGTATATTTAGAAGTTAAAACATTGCATTCTATGAAAAATCACTCATACCATGTGGCATCTGGTGCGCGGTCTATTTTTGCATTTTAAATTTCCAAACCAAAACAGACGTTTCGTTTGACATGGTAGAAAGCACCCTCTAACGCCCGCGTCGGCCACGATAGTGGCCGGTAAACCCATGAGCGACCATAACTTCTGAACGGAATGAACTAGAAAGTCACCGAAGGTATCATTGGATCCGTAAGACACGTTTGAAAATTTTGAGATAGGTCGCACCCACCTATGCTGTCATTGTGATGTCATTTCCTGGGAAAAAAAACGATTTTCGCGTAGGCTAGAAATCCTAGCTGCGTCCATTCAGTAACCTACACAGCCTAAACCAAACACGTTGGAAACAAATTTTCAAAATGAAAAATGTTTGTGAAGACCTCTCTTTTGTAGTGATAATAAAAAAGTTAAAACTTCCTTCCTTGGGGGTGCCAATGGGCAAAAACCTCGGATTTCGGGGCTATTTTGAGGTTAAAGCCACTTATCTGCCAGTGGGTACCCACATCCCACCAAAATTGCACATAAGGTGTATTGCGGTATTTTACAACATCCCACTAAATTTTAAGTCAAAATTTTGACAGGAAAATTTTATTTGGGAAAATATCAAAATATCCAATAGGTGGCCGAGCAGTTTTCAGGCTGTATTTTGGGCCATAACGTCCCAACCGGTTAGGCTAGCAGCCTTCCCAAGGTCTCTATGGCTTCAGTTCAGCTTCCTGAATATTTTAAGCCACTCAGCGCCTTACTAACGTTAAGTTGGGGTTGTCTGGATCCCAAACAGTGATCTAGAACTAAATTTTATCAACCTACACTTTTGGAACCCCACATTTACCCCCCCCCCGAAGCGACCTTAATCAACTTTTTTCGAAAGGATCCTGTTTTCGGTCGGCGAAGCACAAAAACCGGATCGGATCGGCTAGACTGGATGCGGTGTGCGTTTTTTCGCATGCATTTACTCCGATATTTGCTAAAATTTCCGTACGGCAAATGCAGAAATACGGATTTTTCTCAAAAATTTCCAATGCAAAGGTATGTTTTTGTCATTCTCAATCGATTCCATGCTGTCTTGTGGATCGAGGGATGTTTTCACTGGCTTTCTAGCCCGATCTGTTCAGGAGTTATGGCTGATCAAATGTTTACCGGCCACCATAGTGGCCGTCGCGGGCGTTGGAGGCAGCAACTTTTATTGTCCTCTGTTGGACTCTAAATCTCCATTGATATGTATTGTTGTGAAGCAGCAAACATCACAAGCCGCTATCACTGAATTACGGCTTTTTCGCAAATCAACGGGTGTTGTTCTTCGCGATGCCCTTCCTGCCTCACAAAGGCTTTGCGCTAACGGGCCGCTTGAAGACTGCCAAGTGCGAATGTTTGTGAAGCAGGGCTAATTGCCAAGTGCGAATGTTTGTGAAGCAGCCGAACAGGCGGCTCCAGCAGTTACTTGCTGCTGAAAAAAAACAATTTTGCAACAGCCAAAACCGTCGTCTCTGCATGACGTTCCAACTCACACTAATTTTTTGTCCACATCACACTGGCATGCATTCAGAAATACTTTGCACAAACGGGTCATTTGAAATCTGCCAAGAACGTATGTTTGTGTAGCAGCGTCGAAAAGACAGCTGAAGCATTTACTTGCTGCCGAAAAAAATATTTATGGTCAAGCAAAAATCATCAAATCTCTGCATGATAGGTTTTAACTCAGTAAGAAAATTTCTGAGTGATTGTTTATCCACATTACATTAGAAACCACTCCAATGAAATGCAATGTGACGAGACAATCAGCCACATGGTTACAGCAGGCTGATCTTATTACAGGCCGATCTTATTTCGGGTTATAGCAGGCCGATCTTATTTCGGGTTACGGCAGGCCGATCTTAGGCCGATCTTATGCCGATCTTATTTCGGGTTGCAGCAGGCCGATTGGGCCGATCTTATGCCAATCTTATTTCGATCTTATTTCGGGTTACAGCAAGCCGATCTCAGACCGATCTTATTCCGATTATTTCGAGTTATAGCAGGCCGATCTTATTTCGGGTTACAGTAGGCCGATCTTATTTCCGCACTCGGCGAAACGCGTGCGTGACTGCAGGCAAAACCACCATGGCTGCAGGCAAAATAAACTACGGTTGCTTTGAATTACTCTTCTGACCACACCGTACGTCAAATAACATTATAAATATATATTTCTGGTTTCTAGAGACTTGTACGAAATGTTCGTACTTTATAGAGGAAAACATGCGACCCGGAGCTCAATGGTTGGCATTTGAAGTGAAGTACGAGTATATCGTGCACCGGTCCACGAATACACCGTGGGCCTGCGGTCTACGGTTGGGCAAGTTTCCAGACAACCGGCGAAGCGCCTTGCGTGTGGGAGTGAAGACGTTACTCAATACAATACTGACAATCCCTGTATCAATCTCCATGTTCCGCCTTCCACCACTTGTGAATACCACCCCAAGGCACTAGAACTTCTTGACCTGCTGCAATGTATTCCTGCTTAATTTTAGCATGCACTGACCAGCGTTTCTGGTGAGACATAGGAAATCGGTGTTTTCAGTGCTAATATTCACCCAGCATGAGCGTAAGCAGCTGAAAACCCATTTAGTGCATATTGACGGCCCTGTTAAGAGGATTCAAACAGCACCAAATTGTCCGCAAAAAAGCAAACAGTTGATCCTGCAGCTTCCAACAGTGGCGCCCTCGTCGACACATTGTGACTGTCTACCCAATTCATGCAGATTATGAAGAGTATAGTGGTGACAGCACACACTCTTGTCGGAGTCCAACACCCAAGGAGAACGGTTGTGATTTAACGCTGCCTGCACGGGGCACAAATTTCTAAGCAGGAATATAATGAACCGACGACATGTAACAGGCGGCTTTTAACATCGTACCCCGCAACACTCCCCAAAACTTTTCTAGAGGGGCCCTGTGTCAAGCGAAATTTCTGACTTCACGCTATGTGCGCATGCACAGAGTACTATTCTACATATTAAATACGCTGAGAAAACTGATCATTAGGGCTTTGTGTTTGGTGTGTAGGTACGATTATTGGGTTAGGGTTAGAAAAAGAAAAAAGTTGAGGTCTAAGACTAAGTCCAATATTTTTCAGTGTTTGTAGTTATTCCCGTACTTTAGCTTGTGGGTATCTGACATCTAACCAAAAAAAATTTAATTTACAGAACACACAGCAAAAAAGTAATCTCCAAACTTCGTTCCTTGAGAAGCAAAATAGCTAGGTCAGAAATTTCGCAGAGGTCAGATATTTCGCTTGACAGGTCGTAGGCTTTCTCGGGATCGACAAATCAAGTGTAGAAATCCAATACATTTTCCAAAATTTCTCAAACATATCTTGGAGAGCGAAAATTTTATCTGTAGTACTATGGTGGAGGTAAATCCGCGTTGGATATCACCCAGCTTTGGTTCAATTATTTCGCGGTATATTTTTTCAAGGCACTTGGAATTTACTTTCACGAAGTTTAAGGATTTAAATGCCTCCGTCGTTGTTGCCTATAGCTTAGTTAAACCAACAAAATGACAAAAAGCAAATTTATGCTCTATCTGTAGCATTTTCATATCTGGCACTGCGCACATAGTCAGCGTTTCACTCTCGTGCGCAAAACAAACGGAAGAAAACGTGACGATAGCAACTGACAACGTCTACAGCATTAGGTATCGGAATTTTTCCGCAACATGCCATCTGTTCACGAAGTTTCGCTCGACACCGCTTTGGCATAAAACAAATCAAACCTCGCTCGCTTCTAATCAGTGGCGTAGCCAGCCCACAACTTTCGGGGGGCCAAAAACTTTGGGGGACCAAAATGTTTGTCATTATAGTGTCCGGCGCGGGCGTTAAAGGGTTTCAAAGAAACCGATTCATTGCCATTTCACTTTTTTATTTCTGAACCATGTTGAAAAATGACTTCTTCGCATTACTTTTTCAATTCTTGACCAGAATCAAAAAGCTTACAACGTGCGCAGGATATTTCGTCTAAAGTAACGTTTTTCAAATACTTTGATCTTGAACGCTATAAAATATATTGCGTTGAATGGTTAACTGTTCAAATTTCATATCTTAAAGTCTTGAAATATGCGCAGTCTTAAAATGTATGTTACATCTTTACCAGTTCAACCGAGCGCTTCACTTCACTTACCTCGCTTCTCACTTGTGAAATGCTAACTATCCATATTTAGCAAGTTAGAGCTGTACTTAGTGGTTGCCGCTCGAGCATTCGTCCAAAAATCGCAACATTCGATACGAAGCAGCCGTCTTGCTTTCAAGAAAATTGAAGGAGTTTAACATAGCATTCGAGAGAAGGAACGTTTGATGTAGCATTTGAGAGGAGTCAAGCCTAGCATTATATTCTAATTTTGTTGGCACTTGCAATGACCGACATTTACTTTTCGAGGGGATTTAAGGAGCTAAATCAAGCATTTGATAAATAGAATGTAAATCTAGCATTGCTAGAGGAGCACAACACAGCTTTCGAAAGAAGGAGCCAAATCCAGAATTACATAGAAGATACCACTACTAAGAATTATCTGAACAACACACACTCTGTTTATATTTCTGTTTTGGAAAATTTGCGTCGAGTTTGGACCATGATCCACCTTAAAACAATAAGAACTTAACGAAAATTAAACTTGCAGCACGCTCAGCTTTTTTTGTGTCAGCGAAGGCTACAACTTCATGCAAAACTTGGAATTCAGCGCCCAAGGGATTGCTCGACTTACACAACGTTCGGAAAAGCATGCCGTAAGTCACAAACAACTGCTCAGTTTACAAAAACAGACTAAGAGCACTATATTATCAAAAATACATTTCCATACTGTACGAAAGAGTCACAAGGGCGTCTCAGAGGCAAAGGCTTGGCATGAGGATATTCCACCTGCACTACCTGCGCGGCGTTCCATTGTGCCACTCGCGAAAATAGAACCTTGAAATCCCTTGCATAACTGCTACTGTTGTGAGTCTTTGCATAACAGCTGAATGATGAAATAAAGGAAATCAAGGACAAAATCAGTGGTTTAAATGTAATGCACATCTAACTACTGAAATGAAAAAGGTATTGGAACCATTGATTTATGCGTTGGTTTTTCCAACTAACTGTTGAGCTCCCAACTGTTTTCGAATAGTTTTAAAAACTGATGATAACTCCTTGCAGTGTTTTCGATATTTGGATTTGTAGATGAAATACTGCATTTGTTGAGAAAGCAGAAAATCCTAAGCGTGCATTTTATGGCCTCTGCCTAACTTGAACATTTAAAACTGAAAAATTATCTGGCGGGAATCAGTTGTGGAAAACGTTTGCCTACCTTAAATGCCACAATGAACAATTTCACCAAGAAATAGGGAACTAATGATATTTATTCCCAAAATGTTTTGTGGCAAAGGCAAACGGTTTAGAAACGTTTGAGGCAAATCTAAAAGCAAAGGAACTGCGGAAAAACGTATTGAATTGTCTTTGAAATGCATTTTTTGACTACATACAAAAATAGGAAATTTTTTAAAGCTGTAAATTAGGCAAATGCTGCACATGAGCAACCGGGAATATCTTTTCTGACGATCGCAGTCTGCATATATTTGACCTTCGCATTCATTCCTATTTCGTTATATAATCTCAAAGTTTTCAATTGTTTTACAGTAACATCTCCACCTGCAATAGCCTGTAGAACAGTAGTTCCCAACCGGTAGTTCCCGGACCCCTGGGATCCGAAAGATAATTTTCGGGGGTCCGAGATGCAATTTTCGAGGGTGAGAGTTTGTATGTTCTTGGGCTTGGGTATATGTTTTTCATAAAAACGAAATTTATGAAAACTTGCAAGTACTATTACTCGAAGAAACATTATCCATGCTAATTATTCCAGCTAAGGTTGCTACTTTATCAATTTGAATTACTAAATGCGTGCATTGGTATTTCTGTTTCACGCTGCCGTTACCACGCGGAAGATGGTGATGCGATTGTAAGCACATTGTGACTTTGGAATGGTTGTGGCGCAATTGTGGCGAGATTGTTGTTTGATGCTACACAGATCGACAGTTTCTGGTGTTTAACCAAGCAAAGTTACCAGAAATTGTGTACAAAAGCCCCGTCTATTGTAGTGCCCCTTGCAACAACAAAGTTTTGCAAATCTGAATTTTCCTCGCTAGCTGAGTTAAAAAACAAGTGTTGGAACCGTTTGAACCCTCGAACGGTTTGCGCGTGTCTCTGAGCAATTGTGTGCCAAGGTATGAGTGGATAATTTCAGATAGGCAGCAACAAAAAAGTCACTAGGTTTGTTTCTAATGCGCAGTAAGGTATGGAAGTTAAACAATATTACTGAATGTTTTGTGTTGCGTTGTCAGCGGGCCTACGTATTGCGAGAAGTAATTTTGAAGATGCTGCAAAATCGGACTGTTTTTGTGATTTCTAGCTTTGTTTCAAACGAGGGGTGCAAATGCCACTTCATTTTTATGATAGGGGTGCCAGTTTCAAAAAAGGTTAGTAACCTATGCTGTAGAAAGTCGAAGCCTTACGTCAAGAAGCAAAGCAATATAATTTTTATTAAATTTCCGTTTCAGGAGGCTGACATATCATAAACAGTACGTTGGAACGTAGATATACTTTGGTTCGAAATTATTATGATGAAGCTTTGACGCGCATTTAAGACATAACTTTCCACTTTTTTTTTCAAGTCAATATAATGCTACCGTTGCACAAGTGTATTTTCCCTTCCATCTATTTTCAGCTTTTACTAAACACCTCTTTGTTCGACGATCTTCTTCTCCGGCAGTACATCTCTCAAAGAGTCATTAGAGTGAAGGAAGCTTTCACATATTTCGTTATTATGATCAAAAAGCGTTTCATGGTTGAGGCGAATATTCAACCAGCATTTTGGTGGTGTAATCAAACATCGTTCAAATGCAGATATTTTATGTTTAAAGTTGTCTTACATGGAAAACATGGTATCTCCTCTACACTTTGCTGCTAATACTCTTTTTACGAAAAGCGCAATGTTATAAATTTGGCCCAAGCCAGCAAAAGCGATCTGCACGTGAGGAAACCAGTTGCAAAAAACTTCAACTTCTGTTTCTGCATCACCACGGACAAAAGAACTACTGAGCTTAGATGATAGAGTCAATGAAGTGCGCAAAGTATGCACAATGCATTTCCAGCCTGTCGATATCAAAGTTTTTCTGCGAATTCTTGCATAAGCAGAACTCTTTTGTCTGTCGTGTTATCGATAACAACTCCTATTTCTTCCTTAACTCTTCGTTTGCTGCCTCTTTGATGCCTGAGAGTATTTTATCCTCTGATAACGTGCTCACCGTCAAATGTTCTAGTAAAATCGTGGCGTGAGCCATCCTTTCACTGTTATAAGATGCTAAGTTGCTTATACAGCAGAAAGCGTCGTTTCCTTCCTTGATGTTAGAAGTACTGTGCAGCTCAATACGTTCCACCTCATATAATGCAGAGGATACGTTATACTGAAACAAAAACCGGCAAAAAACGCCGTTCATCAACAGTGCAAGGGGTGAATTAAAATTGAAGTCCATTTAGCTTGATCCAATCACGAAGCATGAGTTAGTGGGATGTGGATTTAAGTTCAACATTTAACGGGAGGCAATTCGGTAAGATCTCAATGACACTTCGACCTTTCCAGTTGCTGGCAAAGGTCGATGGTTTATCAAATACGGCAAAATATTCAGGAAACTGCTTGCTATGCGCGTAAAGCTGAGTTTTCGGAATTTTTGTGCTGTTTACGTCAACTGTGGATGTCCAACCAACCCATGTTTCACTATATAAAATAATGTCATCAATCCAGTGCTTCCTTAAAAGTTAAGAACGTCGTAGTACAAATGAAATTATGCTAGTGAGTTCTAGTTATCCAATTTTTATCAGAAAATTACCTTGAATGCTTCGTTCAGTCGAACGAAAAATGATTTGAATTTGCAATTTACTGGATTATTAAATCACATATGATGGGTTTAGGCTATATTTTAAGTCGCATGACCTGATGTCGTGAACTACTGTTTGTTGCACGCAAGTAGTTAAGCGAATATATTTATCTGGCGAATTATATCTTGATAGAGGAAATACAAAGTGTGCTTGGCCTTCACATTAACAAGTAGCTATGGCTCAGCAATTTTCCACGCATGAGACGTTTCTTCTAAACTACAGTAATATACTTGAAGGTTAACTGAGGATTTTGCTTTTTTCTTCACTACAATTGCAGTAGTCGACTGACGTGACCAGATGAAAACAATAACATCAAACAATTATTAAAGTGTTAAACATACCAGCAGGCTGTAAGAGACGATCTCGGTTGGGTGCTTCTTAGTTAATTTCTAAGTGTTTTTCGAGTTGCAGTATAAACCCCACAAAGATTGCATTATATGCGGTAAATAGCAATCTCAGATAATTTTGTTGGCTCCACATCTAGACGGGACCAAGAAGAGTAGATGATTTCAAAACTAACAATGTTTGTCTAATTTGCCCCGCTCATGCAACATCGTTCCCACCATAACCAAAGTTCATGCAAACGTTTCAGGTGCACAGGCACGTGTTTGAACAACTCAGAAGCTACTCCCAAGCTCATCTCACACTAAAAAAGAAACTTGTTGCATGTGGGAAAAATTTTATTATTTCAAAACCAAACACATTCCCCTCCCCAAAAAAGGCAGGTAGTACGATTCCAAATGACAGTTAAAATACACGAAAACATAAAAATTCCGCCAGTAGCCTTTATTGGCGGTCTTTCCATGACCCATGTCGTGATATGTTCGAAGCTGGTGGAGGTATATGCAAAAAAAAGTAAATTTGGTTAAGACATGAAAATGTGTTATTTTTATGATAGTTTTTATGAATTCTTGTGCATAAGATGTGTTTGGCCCAAACTGGACAAATTCTTTACGAAAATATCTGGCAATCTGCTGCACACAATCGATCAGTAAAATAATATACAAAGTGATTTCAAACATCAAGGCCCAGTGGCGGCAGTGCTTGTTTTGAGCGCACTTTTTACAAAGTAACAACATGGTTATCATTGACAGACTAACGCTCTATTCACTTTACATCCAACAAGCGTAAAACTGGGCTAAGGACTTGGACACACAACCACAACGCTTGCAGACAAATTCACTTCACGCAGTAGAAACGTTGAAATGCGCTATACTACGAAAACCAAATTGCATGCAACGCCTTACTTTCAGCTGTTTGGGAGAGGATGCGAACGTGTTCCTCGCACACAGCAAGTCCACACTTTCGAAACGCGATCCTCGTCGTTTCGGCGCGATGGACCGCAAATTTGGCAGCGTTTCCTTGCCGTCAGACGTTCATGGACTTGCGCCGGTGTCGCTGACGTCAAATCAGGAAATGTGCTCTAGGAATGGTAGACCGCATGGCGGGAGGAAACATCGGGTTACTCTGGTCGGCCATGCTGCTTTGGTCACAGCGAGACATTTCACTTAATTTAAGAATGAAACGTCCAGCACAGACCTGTTCATTTAAAAAAACATTGGAAGGGCAGCGAAATGCAGCCTCTGGCGTTTTGTTGAACGACAACAACTGGAACACATTTCGTACACAAATAGAACATCACAAGCTTTGCAGTGAAAACTCAGCTCGACTACTTTCCAGGGACAGTGCTGAACAGCGCTTGGGAAGCAATTACCGAAGGTTGAACTGACTCAAGCCGGTCGAAATGTGGCGAAAAATTTTTGTGACAAATATTTTCCCTCAATTTGATCAGTTTGCACCCTTCAAACAAATTGAACACCATTCTTAAAAATCAGTTTGCACATGTCAAACAATTTGACCATCGGTGTTTAAAAAAACTTTATGACAAAATGGCGTTCTTTGTGACAAAAAATAGTATCCGACAAAATAGCGTCGACTGTGATGTCATCGGATGTGACGTAACCACCATCAAATTTGTGACGTTTGTGACTGGAAATGTGGAAAATATCAACCGTTATAAAAAATGGCGTCCGTTATGACTAAAAAATACTATCCGACAAAATGACGTATATTTTGATGTCACCGGGTGTGACGTCACAGCCCGAAATCTAGATTTATCACGACATATATTACTACTTCAAGCTCAATCTGTGTGCCGTAAAGCCGAGGAATGAAACGTTTTATCCGTATGGCTTGTCCTTGTAGCGAGAGTACCTGAGAGTTGAGACATGTGTACCGATATGCTTGCATCTTCCCTGAAAAGTTGATAAGGCAGATATATCTCACTGACCACGTGCAATGCTGCTATTTTTTCTTCAAAGCAATCCTTTCGTCACAGTCTCGACAGAGATGCTGCCGTCTGTATTGTGTCTATCAAAATAAGCGTAGGCCTACAATCGTTTAATTATTTTATAAAAGCCTGACAACTGACAATCATCTTTCCATTTGTCTGAAAAGTTTTAAGAAGAACACAAGGACATAGTCAAGAGTATTCTCAGTTAGTCCACGAAAAGTTTGATTGTTATATGGAACGTCCTGTTCGATCCCCCATTGGAGTTGTTTTTGCACGGGTTTACGATCTTAGCGACAATTCACTCAACTCTTGGTCTTCAGATTAGCGGCATTGCTATTATCTTTTTTTTTCTTGCGTCATGCATCGGTACTTGTAGCACAGTACATTGTTATTTATTTCAACTTCTTGATCGCTCTTCTGAATTGCCTGTTGAACAGAGATCGAAAGCGAACACAAACGTTTTTCGTTGTGACGCCTTTGGAAAAGTTAATGAAACAACAAAAGAAATTAGCATCATTTAATGTGATTTGCGGGCGTGCTATTTTCACTAGATAGTCGAATCTTGGATAACTTTGTGAAAGTACCACCAGCAATTTCCCCCTTAAATGTTTATTCGTGATCGGTATTTAGTTTCAAGCCCGGCTATGGCAGAAAACCCTGTTTCGCACAAATGCGACGGAGTAAAAGGGATAACCATTTGTAGCGCTTTTTTCGTCAAAGCTGGATATTCGTGTTTAAGTTGATCTTCAAATTTCCCGAGATACTTGGGTTGAACACTCTTTTCGGGGCTTAACACAAGTAATGTCAATATAGTTTTCTCTTTCTTGTTAGGGTGAAAGAGATTGCGGTAGGTTGGACGAAAAGATCGCTAATCCATTCATAGCTTGATACATTATCCGGAAAACACTGAGTAATTTTCTAATAAAGCGAAGATAGACGTTACACAATTAAATTTATAGATTTGAAGGCGGCATCATACATTTATTTTCAAGCAAATTAGACAAGAAAGTAAAGCACTGGCATCTTCCAGATACGTTTTGCTACGCAGCATCAAAAGCTATTGACTTCGACGGCAAGTTTTAAGTTTAATGACGACTTCAGCTGCGTCGCCAAATTCAGGACTCAGTTCTCCGCCAAGTAGCAACTAGTGCCTTGCAGTAAATCATGCTATCGATCCACTTTCCCGCGGCAGTGGGTGCATGTTGAATTACAGATTTCGCATACAGTCCACAGCAGTTGCCAGACAGCATTGGCCCCATCTGTGCATTAGTTGTTACGCTTTTCCAACCTAAGTTGTTTGTTGAAACGAAATTGTCCGTTGTGGGGAACTGATCAATTCCTCCATATCCAAGTTCAATAGGTTTGCAAAATAGCAACTCGTCTACTAATTTGTGTTTGGTGAAGTTAGCAAACCCAACAAAACAAATCAGGTGTGCATCTCGGCTGGTATCAGTTGCCTTGTCTAACTGTAGATGGAATTCTTGATGCTTTATTTCATCAATCAATCAATCGTTGATGTCTTCCGCCTTGTCACGAATCTAGCGACACATGATGTCATGAGATAGTGGCACGAAATTTATTTGTTGGGCAGCACCTATGCACAGCACCGATTGCAGCAAGCAAATACCCTGTATTAGTTCTTCAGCAACGACGTGATGCTTTTTAAATTTAGAAAGCTATATGCGCAACTTGGTTGGGTTCTGATAAAACATTTTTTGGGAGTGACGCGAACTGTTAAATGATGGATCCTTACCTCTTCACTTCAGATCATTCACTTTCCGAGAAAAAAACTACCTGGGTTTATCCACAAATTGCCAATGTGATGATGTTAAATGACGTTTAAGCTTATTTGGTAACATGTTTTCACTGGCCAATATTGTTCTGTAAACAAAACAGTGCGTTTTTCCTTTCCTTTTTGCAAAATATTTATGAACGCGAAATCTAAAAAAATTGTTGTCATACTTGCAAAATTTTTAGGCATCCTATTTTCAATCGCGGATTAGCCCTCAGGTTGCAACATTGGTTTAACTGCCAACTACAGCCTTCATTTGTCTGATGCAAACTGCAGTACAAATTAAAACTCAAGCTTTAGCTGCTTGATTTCAAACCTGTTGGCAAATGCTACGAATAACAACATGAGTAGCAAAAGGAACAGCAAATTGAAACTGTCTAATGCGTTTGTTAGTGAACAATAGTGACAGTTAGGTAATCATGAGATATCTTCTGCTAGCATAATCCAACGGCGCACAACCTGCGGCCTTCGGTAATGAAATTTGCGGCCTTCCACATGTAATTTAAAATATAAGATTTGGCGGCCGTGCTGGCGTATATTGAAGTAAAACAAACCCAAGGCAAGAAATTCAGTCGAAACGATGCGTAACAATCTGGATGGTGATGTCACAAAGAGTTATATAATGAATACACAATATATGTTTGAATGTGTTCCTGAGTTGGTTGGCACTTAGCATATCTCATAACCAAAACTCGAACTCATTGGTGTCCGTACATCATATAAACAAAAGTAACGCGGCCGGCAACAGCAAAAGGTTGTACACCCGTGGCATGATCGCACTTGAACAAAAACCGTTATTTGGTAAAGTTATAAAACTGCACTGAATTATACTGTTATAAGGTCATTAAACAAAACTGCACCGAATTTACTTTTGTGCGACGCTCTTGAAAAATGACAACGACGCACAGTTTTAAGAAACATGGACGTAATTCGCTCACTCTTCAGGATTGCATTTCCTTTAAGCGTCAGTTTGTTTTGCGTTCATCACATATGTGCAATTTTTAAGCTTTACAGCAATTCTTATCTTTACCTAAAGTTTGTGGCACAACAAGCACGGTTTAACTTACTTCAACTGCTTTATAGTTAAGATACAAACTTTTAAAATGTTATTTCAACTACAAAATGACGCACAAATGAAGTATTTTTTACGTGCAGGTGATGATTTTGACATTTCCGTTTCTGATGATGGCAGCGAGCATACCCCGCACACAGAAAGTGAGGACAACGACATGTATGCAAGCACGTGCTCCACTAAAATACGACTGGATCGCAAAAAAACTGGCTGGAATCAATCGGAAACGCCTGGGTGACTTTGCTGAATGAAACGCTCGGTTTCATAGTCCTCTCTGATGCTTATAAACACAGTACAACCATAATTGTTTGTCTTTTGTTTTTCGACAAACGCTACTGTAAGTACGTTTCTTTTATACTGCCAAATCAAGGGTGTTTCACAATTGTTGAAACAAAGCGATTGGGCATAAATCCAGGATTTTAAATGATACCACAATGATGATTACATTTATTGAAAGGTGAAAAGATAACATTTTATAATCTGCAACTGTTGTAGATCCTTAACCAGTATGCGCCTTACAGAAGACACAGAAATGCCAAGCTCGTCGTAGAGATTTGCTCGGACTCCGACCGACTGACTCTTGAACCCTAGTGACATTGTCGGGAGTTCGAATCGTTATGGGAGGCCCAGAGGGCGATGAGCCTGTTACCCTACGATCTCCACAAGTGCCATGAGTTTCAAACTTCTTGGCACTTGTGG
>Ga0210059_1008467_pt1 | contig 16232 bp, 10 predicted proteins | sample Ectturendosymbi2_FD_188042 | JGI IMG/M metagenome (GOLD analysis project Ga0210059, IMG submission 188042) | Ecteinascidia turbinata endosymbiont from Florida, USA - Sample 2 (SPAdes) (version 2) | ecosystem: Host-associated > Tunicates > Ascidians > Unclassified | place: Key West, Florida...
ATTTGAAAGCAAAGTACCTGCACATTACAATTTCTGTAGGGGGGCCCTTTGACAGCAAAATACTTGCTTATGATTTGCTTTGTAGCACATTGTGTGAGTTAATAATACGTCTTTCACCAAAAATAAGCAAAATTTATGCGCGTAATACCTCAAGGGGGGGGCTCGCCTCCCCTTAAACACACCACTGCTCACAGACAGGGGTGGATATTAGAATTTAGGGGCCCGAGGCAAACTTTTAGAAAAGTGCCCTAAAACAGTTGTTGAGGAGCCCCCTTTGGCACGTTTGCAAATAATTGTTGCTTTATTTTAAAAAGCATATGACTTGCTTCAGGTCTTATTAAAATGTGGCTTTAGAGTGGTTTATAAGCTTTTTTAACAGGAACGTGCAAAAGCCTGTTTTTTGCTGAGACCTTTCGGTCGTCTTTCTTGCAATAGTATTAAAACTTATTGAAACAGTATTCACTAACCTGATATTCTGGACATTATGACCGAATTAACTTAATTTGTTTGGTCGTTTCAAACTAAATTCGGCCGATGACTGGAAAAAGCCAGGCAAAAACCAAGTGTGAAACTCTCAAATGGTACCCCCGGAATCTTTGGAAAAAGGGGGACTCGAGACGACTATTTTTCGTTCGCCTCCTCTTATATCCGCTCCTATGCTCACAGTGGTAGGTTGAAACAAATGGAAGCAGACAACAAAAAGGGAGCACAGTTGGTTTGGTATGGTAACTGCATAGCGCACCAGGACTGCGTCCGGGATTTTTCAGAGAACAAGTCACATGGTTAGGAATCATTTTGCAGTTGCAAATAGGCTCAATCGTGAATAACATAACCATTTCATTTAAAAAGTAAATACAACATTATTGCGACGAGTTGCCATTGTAGGAAATGCAAGAGCATAATTCTTTTCCCGAGGACAGTGGTTCCCAAACCGGTTGGCGACTCCCCAAAGTGGGTCGCGATCCCAAAGTGGGTCCCGGAGGAGATTTTGTGGGTCGCGAACAGCAGCTTCAATAGTTGCTGAAGTCTCGAATTTTTAGAACTTCGTATATCAACATTTTGTTACATCAGCAAAACCGAAACACGGACAGATCTTTGTGAAGTTCACATTAACTCCGTCATAATTCCTATTTGATTTCTCCTACATAGCTTAAATCAACCTGATTGTAGAATAGAGTCCTGCGTGGAACGGGTTAACCCGCGCGGGTTGCAGGTACTCGCATTTGCGGGGGAAGTGTGGGCACCCGTACTGCTATGCCTGCGGGGCGGGTGCAGGATGGGAAATTCTTTGTGCGGGCAACTGAATGTGGAGCCAAAGCACATGAACTTAATCAGCTCAAAAATTGCAAAACAGGTGGATGTACTAAAGCTGTTTGCCAGCATTGCGCTTAGGCCAGTAAGCCCAGAGCAATTATTGCATTACGATGTAACAACCCATTCGTGCGAAACATTAGCGCACGCTCTTGTCATGTGGTAGGCACTAGGCAAGTCAATATTTCACCATTTCCATTTTCTAATGCTACCGTCCTACTTGGTGAGGAATAATTCAGTCTAGTAGCCCTTCTAAATGGATAAGACAGCGCTTAACGCACACCTGGTCACAACTCGACTGAAACGTGGTTTTTATCACTTCAAATCTGCGATAGATCAGATGTGTAGAAAAGTTTTGGTTTGGTTGCCAATGAAAGGAATGATCAGCTTGATTTCGCTGCTTGTTAGACATGTGTTCAGGGGTGATGAGTTTTCAGTAGTTTTTTTCAGACAGGCGCGGGATTGGCACAGAAAAAGTGCGGGAGGGGCACTGCCGTATTTCTACAATAGAGTCCACTCCGGGTTAAAATTTTTTGTCTGCTTCCTCCCCGCATTCGCAAAATTTAAACCCGCTGCACTGGAGTTGGAGAAATGTTACCCGCTCTCACCTCGCACACTTCTAACCCGCACCCGCCCCGCAGACCATCCCAGCCCGTGCCCCTCTCGGTTTTACTGATGTAACAAAATGTTGATATTGATATACGAAGTTCAAAATTCGAAACTTCAGCAACTATTTAGGCTGTTGTTCGCGACCCCACAAAAACTCCTCCGCGACCCACTTTGGGGTTGGGAACCACTGCTTTAAGGAAAACTTGTTTTTGCAGTATGGCAGGTTTTCTAAGGTGTTTTAGGAACCCGATCCGGGTCCCTAGAATTGAAAATCGGGTCCCTAGAATTAGAGAAAATTATCAAGGGAAGTATCTATGAAATTTAGTTGGAAATTTTTCGGGTCCCTACTACAGGTCCATACCGGGTACCCAACATTTTCCTTAAAAAAACCTGCAGTATGGTGAAAAAAAGTGGTTTACTTTTATATGATGCACATCACCTGCAAAAACGGGTGTTCATTCTTTTACAATGAAAGGCATTATGTGCTTTTTACTTGCAATGTTTGGATGTAACAGAGCAACAACTGGACACAGGAAAATTTTTAGTTCTGAATAATTGCGTTGCGTACCCTTCTTTGTCATACAGACATGGTTGTGTGTAACTCACTACCTTCACTTCCACCTTACAAATGATAAATCTTTTAATGAAATTATTTTCCGCTTCAAGTCCAATAGAACATGCAGTGGTAAATGTTGATCAGCCAATTCAAAACTATTTATTGTGTGCGTTACTTCATCTTCTGCAACTTACGACGCATTAAGCGGAAAATGATTGTTTTGAGCATGAATTTTCCTAAGTTGGGGCTGCATTTTGTGGGAAAAATTTTTACTTGAATTGTTTCCATGACTTAGCTGAAACCTAGAAGAATTGAGCGAATCTGCAGTAAAAGAATCACTTGAGAAAACGAACACAAGGTGCAAGTCATTTATCATGTTCCAAGTCACGTTATAACTCACACAATGCAGTCAAGTGCAAAACAATGCGAAACATTGAAGCTTTACACGACGCGCATGTTGGCATTACATTTCCGGCACGCGCATTCTTTCAGTCTTCAACTAGTGTAAACGAGAGCCGCTGCGTCTTTGCTTCTTGCTCAGTTTCTGCTTTCTCCCTTGCTTTTTTTTGTACAGCGCCATTCTCTGTTTAACACATGTAGAAAAAGTGACATTAGCTGCGTGAAAACGCTTAACACACAATTCCTCAACCGCTTAATTCAGTTTCCTCTTCTGGTTGGTACGTAAAGGGGCGACGGAAGGAGTTTTATAATGAAGGGTCCGAGGTTCGATCTATTATGGTTGACTGATTGTGCAACGTCGTTCGTGATCATTCCACCTTGGAATGCCCTTTCAGCACGATTTCTATAAAGATTAAAATGTGAACACGCACACACACTCGCTGTGGTTTTATCGTAGATATTTTCATACTTTGTCAATACCACTAGATCAGTGGTTCTCAACCTTTTTTCTGCCACGCCTCCCTCAAGTAATTGTCGTTTGTTTCAAGCCCCCTGACTTTAAATAATAGGTGGTAAAAACAAATGTATTTGAAAAGACGTTTGGTGGTACAGAACTTGAAGGTGGCGTGAAGTAAGAGATTTATCCCAAAGCTTTTCGTCTGACACTCTTCAAGGGATATCGTCAGAATGAAGTGGAGATACTACCGAACTGGTTTATACACAGAAAAGAAGAGATCTCATTGGTTAAAGCAGTGGCCAATAAGAACGGGTTTAGGAGATAAGAAAAGGTGAGTCGTCATTGGTTGAAGATGTAATTTGGACTTCTCCGAAACGTTGGAACAGTCAACCAATGGAAAGTTTAAGAGGTTTAGTAGATCTTCAAGGAGTAAATGAATTCTTTTTGTTTGCAGAGAAGTGGATTCAGAGATTTGATGAAAGTCGCTTCCAGGGCGGAGAGATGAAATGGAGTGCGAGCTCGAGCGAGGACAGAGATACTGTACACACGACTATCCCCAGCTTCCATGCTGCAAACAGACGGTTTGTCACAGAGATGTTTTGTACCAGGCCATCGATGAAAGACGATGCGACGCGCGTATGGTATGACGACACAACATGGTTGAAATGAAAATAAACTTCGACAAGATCAGACACTCAGTAAAATTTTGAAGATGGTGTACGTTATAACCAAACATTGAAAATGCAGTAAAATAGTGGGGATCCTTTGCATCTCGACCCCTTTTTTATAAATAATGGTGGTTTTGGAGCTCCGGCCACCTCGTTCCGCAGCCCATATTGCCACGACTACTGATAAGTCGGAATCGGATGTTGAGTTGTATGTAGTGATATTATAACTGGCTGTTTGCAAAACTAAATGATATAATATTATTTTCAACTAAATTCAGAGTTTGAAAACACATTCGTAACAACATTGGATTGTCACTATTTCAGTCCTCATACAAAGTTGTTGGAACATTTCCCTGGGCCTGGTCAAATAATTCTATGTACAGCATATCTGTATATATGCAAATCTAAAATTTGTTGAGGATTTAGCTCAAGTCGGTGAGATTTTTATGCCCACGCAATAGTTAGACACGGCCTTTATTAAATGCGTACCGTGTACTTCCGGTGGAACAAAAATAAAGTTGGCGTCAGAAAATCTGAGTTGTAAAGCAAATTAAGATTGGGAGCACATCAGGAGTGGTAATGTGACATGAAAATTGAATAATAACACCTTTTCGTTTGTTAGGAAGACAAGGTGGACATGGTTGAAACCCATGCGACACAAAGGGTAGAGGACACGTGCCATTTTTGTCGCCAGTCGAGACTCGAGAGGCGCCAAAATGACATTTAGGAGGGATGTCTAAATGCGAAAATGAAGGAGCAACAGCTGACTTCAGCCTTGAGTGACGCTCGCAGCGAATTGGATGAAATGTGTCCCAAAGTAGGTCGCCAATGCAATGCACTTTTGCGCAAGTTTTCAGATATTTCGAGCAAATTCATCAATTTTCGCTGAAATCCACAAGTATTTTAGGGATCTGGACCAATTTCAGCTGCGGAAAGCCACAGCTGAGGATTGGACATGTCCCTTGGTGCCGGGGAGGTAATACTAGGGGGCGCAGATGTAGTCACGTGCCCACGCCCAGCAATTCAAAAACCAAAACACTTTATGGCTGCTGGGTTCCCATAAGCACCTTGTCCCTGAGTTCAGATTACACTGGTGGAGCCGCAGTAGAAAATAGAAATATAGTGATGAAAACGAAGACGAACGTCAGTTCAAACGTGATTGTACTGAGAATTCATGTTCCCCATTTCATTGGATCGTTTTATGAGCTGTTTTTGAAAATTCGATTGACCATCAGACATTTATGCGATTTCGGCGTCAGCCAGCAACTCTTGCGCAAACATTGCCTCGGTGCCAGTACGTAAGACGCCTAATTGTTTTAGAAAAAAACAGGCAATGAGCAGCATTACTGCGGACAGCAACACCTTCAGCGGTTCAATGCACAAGCGGTCAGAGACGTTTTATTAAGTTAGTTCGTATGTTTAAAAGTAAGTTCAAAACTTCAACTGTTGGTAGCTTGACGCTTGTAAACGCCTCACATGCTTTGATTAAAACAGGTATACATTTTCTGATCCGTTGTTAAGTAAAACTAAGGTTGCGATGCTGAACAAGATTCAAACGTGGATAACGAAATTGACTAAGTGTTTAGACCAGCTATGTCCAACCCGCGGGCCGCCTGCGACCCAGTTGAAGATTTCGTGCGGCACAGTTTAGGTTTCAGCTGTAGTAAAAGTATCCCGCATACTGACAACCTGTCCTTATTTTGATAATCTTGAATTTGACATTTTTGATGCAGGTGGTCTTCAGTGCCACTTTATCTCGTCTGTTACCATTGCAATAGGACTCGAACGCTTTCAGTACATTAGCTTAAGCTAAATTTAGCTTTGCTAAGATCAAAGTCATTCAATGTGCGGCCCTCGTGAATATGTCATTCAACGTGCGGCTCTGGTTAAGATAGTGACATAATCTTTGGCTCAGGAAGCCATTTGAGTTGGACATGGCTGATTTAGACAATCTCCCCCTCCCTCATAAATACGAACATACAATGCCAGTACGATCCCTTTTGATCCGGTCAGACCCGGCTTCTGGGTTTACTGTGCGGTATGTCTCCAGTTAAATGCTCGTCCCGGAAAACCAGGTCTACAATAGGCAACAGGAAAAGGCAGGGTTGCGACAACGAACAATGTGAGCTGGGAAAATTTCCATTGGTGATGCGAAAATAAAACCATGATTTTCTGACTGTTTAATTTTAGCGAAAATTTGCAGGAAATCAGAGGAATTCAATCATGATCTTTTTCTACTTCGAGACACTCAATTATCTATGACTGTTATTCGAAAGTTTAAAACCGCCTAAACTGCATAACGTCTCGTTTTGTGAGAAACTATGCTCATTAAACATAGGGCGAATATGTTCTTCACAATGTGGCAAATCAAGTTGGTTTATTTCATTCTTCATTTTACAAAAACGGTATCTGCTTTATCGGCTTTGTATGACCTAGTATAATCAGAATAGTAATGACAACCACTTCAAATTAAAAGAGATAATTAATAACAAAGTAGCGAGAACTTTCATAGTAGTCAGGCCCTCAGATACCTGCTACGACTGAGAAATTCAAATCAATGAGTGTCGCTCTTGAACTAGACAACTAATTCTCTGAAACTTACGCGATTGTACTTCATTTTTTCTTTCTCAGCCTGTTTCGAGTACTTGTTCTTAACTTCTTTGCTTGCTTCCGCCCATAACGTCCCAAGCTTCTTGGCAATTTTCATAACACTCCACGTGGGATGTTGATTTCTCAGTTGGGCGCGACGACCGGCGCAGAACAGAAAGAACGCTGATCTGAGATTAGAAATGTGAGGCTATATATTATGCGCTGATATACTGGAGATTTGTGGTCTTTACACTGGCGGTATTCTGAAATCAACCTGGTTCATCATCGAGATACGAAGTCGAATGGAGATACGAGATCGAGTTATGAAAATGTGATTTGACAAAAAAGCAGGCTATATCTCAAGTCATTTTTGCCTAAGTCAGCGTTTTTCAATTCGTTCGCAGTCTGCACCCCCTAAAACTCATTTTCATGTTCTTATATATGGTAGTTGTATTGTCGGACCGTTTGAAGTGTCAAAAGTTTCTCCAAAATTAAGAGAAACAAAAGCTCATCGTTTGTTACCGTAACCAAAGAGAAATGTACTGCTAATTCGTTTTATTCGCTGTCGCCGCAGACTTTCCCTTTTCGTATTACCTTTGCACATCCACACCTTGCAGATACAAATTTAAATGGGTCAGTTTTTAAATGCAAAATTACTTGTAATCTGGCAGAAACGTTCGTGCCCCATGAGTCCCGCCTCGGACCCTTACTTGAGAACTGCAGGTTTAACTAAAATGCACCAACACCAGGTCTATTAGAAAAGGCCGTAAACCAAAGAGATAGACTGAGCAATAACCAGTTGCACGGACAGGATCTTTAAAAGGGAAGAGCCAATAATGCTTGGGAACCGGCGGTACTTTTCGATCTACAGAAATATCACATGATTTTGTACTTATTCATTGAAATAAAGTGAAGATAATAAAAAAGTCATTCAATATTTTCCGAACCCAAATATCACTTGAATACGAAACACGTTGGTCGTCGGCATTTACAAAAATACGGCCATACTTTTCGTACCTTGATACATTTTTTTCGAAATAGGGAAGTTCATAGCCACTGAGGCCGCCTGGCTCACTTGTGCCGATGACCCGGCTTAAGTAGCAGAAATCTAGAAACGTGGACAAGAGCCTACGATTCTTGTAAATTTAAAAAATTTGCCATTTGGGCCCTTCCATTCCAAAATTTGAGGTTGGCTTGTAGCCTTACCGTTAGATCACTTGATCAAGCGCAAGAAGACGTTAGTTTTGACAAAGGTCAAGCAGATGGAAGCATCAAAGGAAATCTTAGTCGTTCCACTTGCATGAGCTTTACTCACTGAGGTCGTTTGGGGGCATTTGGATCCTTCATCCTGCGTTTCTTCGTGTCCTCGGTAGATGGGCGATAATGCTTCATTTCGCGCTGGTACCGAATTCCATCCTTCGCCGACAAGTCATTAAACTTCTTTTTCTTGCTTGCTTCCATTCCCTTAAAACAAAAAGTGCAGTTTCTATCAAACAAAACAAAAATAAACAGCTAAGACTATATCCAGGACGATTTGTTTTGGGCTTATTCAACAGGAGAAATCGTTGACAGGATAACCCAGTGGACGGGAACCTATGGCTCGCGAGCCAGATGTGGTTCTTTTGATGACGGCATCTGGCTTGCTTGATATTTTCTTAACGCGATTGTTACGAATGAAACTTTTTCTGTAATTTTCCATCTACCAGACTCCAAAGCCATCAGCAACACCCTGCAGCACCAGAAGTCGTATTAACAGTTAGAAGCATGTTATTAAAGAGAAAATTCAGACATATACCATTGTTTAAAATGGTTGATTTTGCTTAAAAATGCACACGTTAGTTATTAAGTTAGTTGCATTAAGTGTTGAAAAATTTTATATGGCTCTCACGGAATTACAATTAAAAATATGTAGGTTTCATGGCTCCCTTAGCCAAAAAGGTTCCCGGCCCCTGGGATAACCAGACCCACAGTCAGACTTATGAGCGTGGTGACATAGTAGAATTTCTCAAGACAAAAAATGCATAGCTTTTTGACTTTGAGTAAGATGAGAAAAAGTCGATTATTGCGATGCATGGAGCAGAAAATGGAACATTTTGTACTAAGTCTTACATTTAATGTTATCTAAAAAGATTGAGGCAATATCTAAAAACGATCGGCCTCGCTCACGAATGCAGTGTCAAACAGCACAAAGGGGCACGTTCATGAATGCAATCAAACCCTAGTGAAACAAAAGGAAAAACAAGGAGAGAAACAAATTTTCCTAGTTTTTCCAAACTCCTTTACAAATTTTCACCGAATGGCTGAAAAGGAAAGGTCGTCGCTAACTTCAATTGGCCAGTTACGCCAAGTTTTAGAAAATTTCCAAAGCTTCGTTCATTTATACATTCATTTTCATACCCACTTTTCCTCAGGGGAGGGTCGCGGGGCAGCAGCACCACGAGGTCGCGAAATACCTCATCGTTTTCAGCAATCTCTGACAGTTCTGTTGGCTCCACACCAAAACGGTACCAAGTCAGGTCGGAGATGTAACACCTGGTCTTTGGTTAAGCACTTGGCTGCTTTCCTGTGGGTGTAGCTAGCAGGACATGTCTCGCCAATACTTCCTGGGACATTCTGGTCACAAAGCTTCACGCATAAATTCCTGAAGTAGGCCAAAAATTTTATCTTTTCTCTAAGACGCTAAACATGAATAGGGAACCTAACTCAAAATGGTTAAGACGAAAGCACAGCTTATACCCCGACGGCGATGATGAACCTGCTCTGGTGCGCTGCGAGCAACTTCTGACGGCAGCATCTCACAGAATTAGCTGATTACTTTGCTGAGCTGTTGAAAGTGACCCTTTCAGAGAAGGTGAACAGTGCTTGCTTTGACAGCGTTTGTGCACACTGGACGGCACAATGAATTCGACTCAGGAAATTTAATGCAATCACGAAAATAGGTTGACCCACTTGCGAAAAAAGTGTAACACAACAACATTTCGGTCTACGTAGAACATAGTTTCGGAGTAAAATTTATATTTGCGACGTTTGTGTTAACCAAACATGCTTTACATCTTGCGGTGTCTGTTATGCACACAGTGGTCTGTTGTGAACGCGTCTGTTACGAACGTGGTCTCTTACAAAGGTCTGTTATGAAATGGGAGCTGTTGGTGATTTGTAGTAAGTTGAATTCTATCGCTTCAAATTTAGTGTATATCTGACAATTGCGTTCTATGAATGCAACTCAATTTTCGCGTCGTAGGGGAACTATGTAATTTCAGATTTCCCAGCACAATATCGCCTGTGCTGCATTTCTGGATTTTGCTGCATCGCATCGTCGGGACAAAAATATGGAAACCTGCGGAGATTACCAATAGGAAGGAATCGTGAGTTTCTGGAAATAGGGTCTATGGACTGCAGAACTTACAAAGGATTACTTTGAAAAGATTCTTTTACAATTAAAACTGCCACATTACCACATTGATTGGATGAGCTGAAAAGTTGTGATCGTCACCGATAAATGTTTCTTTCTGGTCCCGATCACTTTTTGTTTCCCAAGCTAAGAGCTTATTTCATTTCCTTAGCCATTATATTTTGTCAATTCAGGACATTTTATCCTCTCATTGGTGTAAAAATTCATTTTTAAGCTTTTATGCATTTCACAGAGCTGAAGATGCCTACTCAATAAGCGAAATACATGCTGTAATCGTTGAACGTTTCGTAGAGCCTAATTTTTGGCCGTGAAAGGATTCATTTTGATAGATCACGTTGGTAAATTTTCACATTATTTTAATTCAAAAATCAGCTCAATCAGATAGTTTTGTAGTGATGGTTCTCTAGCAGAAAAGCTTTTGCACAAAAGTTCCATTCAATCTGTAACTCACACACGTTTCTTACCCTCCATTTCTCAGCACATTGCTTGGAAAATTGTGAAAAGACTATTGGCTGCTTTGGATGCTTCCGCTTGTGTTGCTGGCGACAAGCTCTCACAAAGAATGCGTACCCGGATACACGTCCTCGTGGCTTGTTGGGATCGCGCCTAACCATTTTCTTTCCAACTTTAGTTAATACACCAATTTATAACAGCTATAAAAGAAACTGAAAGAACAAAAATATTTAACAGTACGGAACGTTTTCTTGGGAAATGAATTGTTGATATTTCAAAGCAAGCTCCTAAAGCAGGGGTTCTCAACCTTTTCAAGCATGTGGCCCAATTAATAAATAAATAAAGGGTCCCTGGCCCACAGACCATACAACTTCTTCAATACGACAATTGTTGCACATGCACAGAGCAGGAATAAAAACACCTACAAACAACATTTAATAACACAATGTTCTCTGCAACCTGTTTGTTGCTAGAAAGCATACATATTCTAGGCTCAATACACAATAATGCACAGATTAAGTCATCTTCCACATTTAAGTCTGCTTCTAGATTTCGTTTTCATGACGGCAAAAGCCGCAGGTTTGCCATAAAATGCCTTCAGCAATTGCGTATTGTGCGCAACGTGGCAGAGGTTGCCACGGATCCTAAGTGCTGGAATCAACTCCAGCAGGATTCTGCATTTTTTCGGACCTGGATCTGGAGCCGGTGTCAAAATATTTTGAAAAACCGGACCCAGATCCGGAGTCATTTTTTATTTTCGGCAGAAGCAGGAGTCTGCATGGTCTTTACAAATGTCATTGCTTAAATTCAAATATTGCTTAATTTCGGTTGAATCGATGGTTACCAGAGTTTGAACAGGAATCGGACTCTCAAATTTTACAATATTTCGTACTGGGATCGGGATTGAAAAAATTTTGGAACAGGCGCGGTGTCGGAAAATGTGACTCCAGCTACCTACCGTATGCAATGTGTTATAGGCTACATTGTAATTTCCATGTGGCAGTAAATTCATAACACATAATGACAAAAGAGAGCGTATTATGACGTTTGTAGGTCAAAACATTACCCTACATTTTCGATTTAAAGCAGTGGTTTTCAACATGCTGTCGCGACCCTTTCAGGGGTCGTGAGCTCCTTTTGGAGGGGTCGCGAGTAGATATTTCATGTACACAGGTGTATTACTATTTGTTTTATGCGAGTTTAGACGGGGTTCATAGTGTAATACTGCGTTGCAACAATGGGGTGCACAAAAAATGTTGAAACCCAGTTGATTTGAAGGTTCAACTTGTAAAACGCACTCATTTTCAATAACACCAGGCCGTGGCCCGTCAAAAATTGTTCCGTGGCCCACAGGTTGAGAAACCCTGTCCTAAAGCATCATGGTCCCAGGCTTCAAAATGAACGTATTGGTCTATGTAGACGCAGTATCCACAGCAACTTCAGCAGGCTTTCAGATCCTTAAATTTATGTAAATGTAAATTATGAGAGAAACCGCACTCCGTCGGCATGTTTTATCTGATACAATGCCATGGGCCGCAACCAGCTGACATTTCCAGGGGAGGAAATGATTGTACCTTGTTGTTGTACCTAACAAATAAACATGTTTTTGAAAATTTCGAGGGGGAAATTGCTTGGTTGCCTCCCTGCGGGCCTGGCTGTACATGAGTTGATGAGTACGGATGCATCCGGTCCCGCTGTGAAAACTCGATGAACCACGGCCTACTTGAGATATCATACTTAAGATATCTTAAGCAGGTCCTGGGTAAACTAAGCAAAGTAATGCACAGTCCCGGTTTTCCTGCAGTGTAAAAGATCAAAACATTTTTGTGTCTGCTGCGGTAAACATGAGCAATATTGACGATTTCCGATCTAAAAAGGAGTGCAGTCGGTGGAGAAGCGCCTTCCTCTACTTTGCTAAGGAGGGAACAGCGTTGCCATATTTTTTGCTGTGGCGCCAAAATTACAGCAAACTCGTGATAACATTTTTCTTTGTGAAATTTTCATCATAATTTTTTTCAGCTGTCTTGACTACAGTATGTCACATCTTTGCTAAAAAAGCGTTGCCTCACGTCGGTTTTGGCAACACTATTAAACATTGTCAAAATTCTTGCAATGAGAAAGTACAGAAACCGTAGAAGGTACTGGTCATTTTTGTATTAGCCTTCTTGACAAGTTTGAGCAGAAGCACTGAAACATTTGCATATTTTCCTCTGGCAAACAGTTCACCAACTGAAATAGAACTGGATGATCCGGAGAAATTTGGAAGATATTTTCATTTAGGCGTACGTCGTTTTTGTTTATTGGCTAAATCAGTGGTTGCCCTTTATTCGCTGTAAGGATCAGTGAATGGCATATTCATATTTGCATTCATTCACAGCTCAACAATTTTAAATGAATTTCATGGGGATTGAGGTTAAGAGCGTTTTCGGAATAATTTTGGAGCGCTGATTTCAAAATTGTTGTCAGATTTTCCATATGTGGTCAAGTTTTTGAGTTATTTGATATTTTAGATTTATGCAATTGTAGCTTAAGCATACTGTTTCATAAGAGGGTTTTACATTTTTTTTATTTGTTAAACTTGCTAACACATGTCATTTAAACACTAGAGAATTCTTTTAATGACCATGATTAATAAAGTAGCTTATGAAGAGCAATGTGCAGCGTAGAAAACATACACAAAACTTCAGTTAGTGTACACTGTATACTTGCAACTGTGACTTACAAGACATAGATGAGAAACTACACAGATGGTATGCCCTTGCACTGCAAGATTGTGGTGACAAAAAAGCGTCAAAATGCAAAGAATAGTCCAAACAAGATAGCATACTCTTTTTTCATGACAGAAAAGATTGCACGGTTGCGAATCCTGAAATTGCCTTTTGTGTGTTTTTCGGAAGTAGCAACTGCCAGCAACTTCTCTTTTTCAGCACCACCAATAGTCTGCCATCATGTTGGTATTCCAGCGTCCCTAGTATCTCTTCTCCATTGTTTTTATATCTTGGTGGAAGGACTCACCTCGCTCTTCAATGACGCTTCTAACTTTTTAGCATAATAGTTTATATGACTATGAAAAAAATGAACCTTCACACTCATATTGCACCCTAATTATTCGTAAGAATTTAACAGCTGGTCCATGGTCAGGTAACCAGGGTTGCGGCTGACCCCCCTCCTTTTTTTGTTTTTTGTTGATTTTATTTTATACTTAAATGTTAGAAACCTGTGCTTCCATGACTTTTCCTGATTTTCAGAGACTAATGGAATGGTGCCAAACTTATTTTGCAAAAATGTCCCTAAAAGCCTATATATGGGCATAGGGGTGCCATACCACCCATGGTTACCTGATATGTATCAAATTTCGGACACTTTACTAAGTCAACATTTCAATGCAATTTTAAGTGCAAAACCTATTTGGCCAGATATGACCACCGATACCTTATATGTAAAGAATCTTCCTACACCATGACTTTATATGGAAAAAAACGGATCTAACACCAGCATGACGTTTTCTACACACAAACCAAAAAATCACCTCTAAGAAGTCCCTTTCTTGGTGCTACCCTGAATAAAATTTGTATGATAAGTATGTTTCACTGCACAGAAAAAATTTTGTTGCGGAAGTGATTAACAATGGACATATGGAAGTAAAAATATAGTTTGGTATGGCAATACCGGATGTCACGTGTCCCTGGACCACATTAAGATAATGGGGGCCGCATTACACCCTCTGTCGCATGACTTTTTAAGTATTTTCAAGCTTACCTGTGCAGGGTTAAAAGGTCGTGATAGTTAGCTTTAAAATTTCAGAGGAAGTTCTCAACAGTCACTGTAAAGGACCGCCAAGCATATTTTCCAGGGTTGTCATCGTAAGTGGAAAATATTTCTCCTGTATTAAACGTCGTATCTGAGGGCCATCAAAACCTCAATTTTTTAGTTCTCCGACCTCAATTTTTTAGTCCTCAGGGCAGGGAACTTCATGCAAATACACAAAGCAGTCACTTTCCTTATTTAAAGCTTTTACAAATTGTTTCTTCAATCCTAGTTTGATATCGAAAGGAGGAAATAACATCTTGTTTGGATTAATCAAAGGAGAGTGTATATTAATATTTCTTTCACCAATCTCAAAACCTTCTTTCTATGGGCAACTTCCCTAGACCAATGCTCTTGGCGAGCCCGGCTGTCCCGCAGACACAAGAAACACAGGCATTTTGTGCATCCACTTTGCTGCCCATCCAATATGCACAAATTCTTCTAATTCACCGCAAATCATCCAGCCATGCTCATCAACTATGGTACCAGGCACATATTGTTCTGATATAGGATTTTATTGTAGTTACCACTTATCAATAGGCTGCTACTAACTCACTCCCTGTGGGCCTAAGCAGTTCAACAACAGCTGATACAGTATTTCGGAATTTAAAAGCACCACAAGTGATTACAAAATCTGCTTTCAAGTTAAACATAGTGGGAGTTAACTTTTGAAACTGTTGTTGAGTTTTTTCAATGAGCTTTTTTTTGCGAAAAACTGCAAAACGTATGCTCTATTGCGGCTAATCCTGACCAGATGGACAAAAATGGATGCGATTTTTGGACTCAGCGTCCTCCAAAACCCCCAAATCCGTTACAAACTTCAAGCCCCCAAAAATCCTGATACCGGTGTCATGAACGCGCCTTTCTACATCATGAAACTAACATAGACATTGACATTCAAGTAATTAGTTTCCACAAAGTGATCAACAAATGAACCAATCGGCAATGTTTTTTAGGAAATCGATTTCACGTAACACTACGCATCAGGGCTGTGGAGCCGGAGCCAGAGTCCAAGCGATTTTGGATGGCTGGAGCCGGAGCCAAAATTTTTTTGATGCCGGAGCCTGAAATTTGGGTTACGGTTCCACAGACATAGTTTGTGGGAAAAGCGAGTTTTGACAATATTACAATGTTTTTTGGATTTCAATGGACCAAATTGTTCTGGAGCTGGAGCCTAAGCTTCTATATATTGGAGCTGGAGGCAAAAAATTTAGATGCCTGGAACTGGCTACTGTATGTGCAAACTTCAACGTTGTGTATCAAACCTAATCACGAAGAAATAGGCTATCAGGTCCTGTACAGCTAGACCAGGGGTTCCCAAACTTTCCCCGTCCGTGTACCCCTTCAGCATGTCGATAGATGAGCGTGTACCCCTAAACATGGGCGCCGGAGGGATTTTTTCCAGGAAGAGGCCAATAGTGGATTTTCTAGGGGTGGGCCAAAAATATTTTTGCAGGGGCGGCCAAAAGTGGCAAAATTACATTTTCACCACTCGAAACTAAGAAAACAGCCTTTTTTTGCAATAATTGGTGGAAAAATGTCAAATTTCAAGATCTTGGTGCGGCCTTGGCCCCACTTCCGAAGCCCATGCCCCTGAAACTTCTTATGATATAAAGGCTGAGGAAGATAACAAAAATATATTTACCAATAAGCATGCAATGATTTTTGAAAATAATATTCTTGAAATTATTTTTAGTTTAATATTTTAATCTTTGAGCCAGACATGAAGTCCATAGAGCACAACCACGCACTATCTGCACAACACAGATTGATAATAACAGACACAGAACAATTTGTATCAGCGTTGGTGGTAGGACCACAAGAATACCGATACTTGTTCGCTAACTTGTAACACTTCGTACACCACTACATTACAGACACTTCCTCAACATAGTTGTTGGCTAAGTCGTAACACTTGGTACAACACTACATCCAGAGTTGGACGTGAAAATCGCATTTAAGAAATAGAGT
>Ga0210059_1008468_pt1 | contig 16229 bp, 7 predicted proteins | sample Ectturendosymbi2_FD_188042 | JGI IMG/M metagenome (GOLD analysis project Ga0210059, IMG submission 188042) | Ecteinascidia turbinata endosymbiont from Florida, USA - Sample 2 (SPAdes) (version 2) | ecosystem: Host-associated > Tunicates > Ascidians > Unclassified | place: Key West, Florida...
AACAACAATCTCATTCAAGACAAGGTCATCCAAGAAAGTGACAATCTCACTTAAAACCATTTTGTCCAGAGAAATAATGATCTCATTCAAGAGTTTGCATTCGTTTTCAAGATCAAATTCTATTTCCCTGTTCATAATTAATTTTTTTGACAGAGTTTTGCTCGCATAACTTAAAAATTTTATCTTGCCCAAACTGGCAGCATGTCGCTTTCACATTAAATGTCCAAAATCAACTCACACTGGCGGGTCGTGTGCTCCGTAATTTATAGTGTGACCTGCTTTGATTCTTTTATGAAAGACCTCGGCAACACCCGTCCGATTTGGATTGCACCAACATTTCCTTATCAATGCTTGGTTTCTTTCTTTTACCCGTCGACTTACACCACCGCTCATTGCCGTGTGCTTTCGGCAATCAAACCCACGTTCGTTAGGTGTCTTCGTCTAACGAAGTTCATTTATTCTTTGATGACATCGTGGTGGTGTGATCTGGTTGCTAAGTAACATGCACTTTTCGCAAGGTCTGGCCCTTCGAGTAAGAAGTCGCACATACGTCATTCCTTTCGCATGTGTGCGTTCATTTGTGCACGCGAACATCACGCCATGTTTTGCTGCAAATCTTTTTTTCCTAGCCCAGGGATCTTGCGCAAACTTTGTCTACCTTTTTCTGTTCAACATTATGCACGTGATGTTTTGACACATGACTTCTTTTTTCATTCGTTTTCAACTTGTAAGCTTTTTATTAGTGCATTGTAGTCATGTGATTTCTTTCTTTGTTCAGGCCATACTTTCCTCTCAAGTTAACGCCCCTATTAGCAACAAAGCGAAAGTATCTCTTGATTATTTTTGAAATTTCTCCCTTTTGCTTTTTACTTGTTTCTGAGATAGTCACTTTCCCGATTACATACAGTAAATATGCATAATGTAGCAACGACACAAAATAGCATTCAACACTAGTCAGTCTCATAAGTCTTCAATTTTCTCAACAACATATGGCACGAGCCGTCTCTTTTCACCATGTCGCGTAGTGCATTGGTGGCTAGCTTTCTCTTCTTCTGGCAATTGGCCTGATTCTTGTAATGTATTGAAATGGTCCACATCTCGCATGCTTCTGTCAATCTTTTCTCTGGTCAGCGTTGTGAACGTAGTACCTTCGTGAGGCTAGCGAAAGCTGGTATACGTCATCAGTATAGTCTTTTAAGATTCAATAGATTAACCTTTCGTCATGCTGTCAAAAATTTTTAATCATACACAATTTTTGTTCTTGTTTTGTCCTTTTTAGGGTTCAGTTCTCATTGGTGTCAGTAAACAGCTTTTCCTCTTCTCGTTCCGTACTTAAGGTCATTTCTTTAGCCAGCATGTTATGGATGAAACATTCCATAACACTACCTTACTAACTGAACACGACGCACAAACTGGCAAATATTATCATAAAACTCAGCTCCAAGAACACATTGTTGTTGTTGGGGAACCTGGTGCTTGTTACTTAACGCATGTCTCTCCACAAGATGGTAGAGGAATTACTATAGCAAATGAGGTATATGATGCTATTAAAGGTACCGAGTTAAGTGACACCCTAAAAGTTGTAGGAACAGATGGAACTGCATCAATAACGGATTTTGGATTCGTTAGGTGCTTGGAAGAGAAAGTGTGGAGACCATTGCAATGGGTAGTCTGCCTTTTGCACTGCAACGAGTTGCCTCTAAGGCATGTGTTTCTTGAATTGGGTGGAACAACTAAAAGTCCTGACAGTTTTTCGGGGCCTGTGGGAAAAAAAACTGAATTGAACAGTATCAACGTGGCCAGCGAAAAATTTTGAACCAATTGAAAACGCAAATTTTCCAAAATTGCCTGATGATATTGTGGATGATCTTAGTTCAGATCAATATTATGTATACCGAATATGCCTAGCAGTCATGTCAGGATACTTAGACCCTGATTTGCAAAAGCTTCAGATCGGCCCTATTGTTCACTCAAGATGGTTGACTTTGGCCTGCCGCATTCTTCATTTTTATACATCAATAAAACAGCCTTCAGAAAGTTTGGTGAAATTGACAAATTTTTGTTTGAAAATCTACTTTCCAACTTGGTTCAATATCAAAAAAGAAAATAAGGTTACCGATGGGGCAAAAAAATTTTTCAAACTTACTGAAACAGTGCGTCAGTTTCCAACTGATAAAAATATTTTGCACATTCAGAAAATGTAACTCTTGGAATGTTCGCTGAAGATGATGAGATCATTCGTCGAAGAGCAGTGGATAAGATTTTAGAATTGCGCCGTGAAGCATCAGCGACCACAGATATGGAATTATCTACCTTAGAAAGCAGCAGAAAAGATGTTGTCCGACAATTTAAGGTTCCAAAGATCAATGTAGAAGCTGAACACTTTTATGAGCTTACAAATCATGACAGCATCAAGGATATTTCTCAACCACCTGCCGTGATGGATTTGGATGATACTTCAATTGCTCAAATGCTGACCAAACCTCTAGTCCTGCAGCACCCGTGTCACAAACAAGCTGTGGAAAGACACGTTAAACTGGTAACTGAGGCTGCTTCGGTTGTGACCGGATATGAAAAACGAGATATCATGATCCGCCAAAAGATTCAATCCAAGCTGCTGATGAGCAAATTTGACTCAAAACAACAATTTGTTTGAAACCAACATTTTACATACAGGACCAATAGTTATGGTAGCACAAACAAACACTGCAAAATGTGTTGTACGGTGTGACTGTGTGTGAAAGAAAATTTGATATGTTCTTTGATTTGCCTGAAATTATGCTGAACTTGACTAATATTGTAATCTCAATCTGTTAACTGCTAACTTATGCATGAGAGACTGAGAGAAACAAGTTTATCCCAAATGCATATAAATCCTCCTCAGCTAATTCAATTAGGTTTGACATGTTGAAAATGTGACTAAATACAAGCAATATAAAACAAAAGTGCAAGAAAATGGTTCAAAATCAATTTTTTTCAAAAACCACAAATACTGTTAGGTTCACGAAAAAATGTTCTCAAGAAGCAGATATAATTTTGGTACTTCTGAGCATTTTGACACAAACGAGCTTTGTAGCCTAAGTGTGTCAAAAGTTATGTCAATTTTATATAATTTGACCTTTTCGTGACCTTTGTCACGTGGTTGCACGGCTGTTGTTACAGTCAACCATCCAAAATCGGTTTAAAATATGTTTTTAGCTGATTTGCCAGGATTTAAGAACCCCTTTTTTTGAATTTCAAAAAAAAGTTTTTTTTGCCCACCCTAATGTCTCAATGCGAAGCAATTCTACTTGAAAAAGGGTGTAGGACTGACGATGCGTAATGTTACGCGAAATCGATTTACTATTAAAAATTTGCTTATTGATTCAAACTCTTCACCTGTGTGCAGACAGTTTACTTGAATGCGGTTTGTGCAGTGTCTTTAACCACGTTGAAGCGATGTATGGACCGTTTTCGTCTGTACAGCGGTTCTGTACGTTAGAAGAACGCTGCTGCTGCTACACAGGACCCGGAGCGCGTTAAATGACAACGTGAGTGGCGTGTCTTGTACATGAAAGAAAGGAGCACGTTTTTTGGATTTTGCACATCATAATGTCGCAGTGCTACCCAGTGTCTATCATGGTTGCTCGTAATGGTTTCCTGTTGCTAAATGGACCAGGCACACGTGTAATATCGTTTCCAGAAAAAGCATAGCGATTTTCCATGTAAAAACTGCTGCTATCGCTCAGGCGGTTGTCCGGATCAAACTCTCGCTTCAAGAAATCACCCATTTCAGAAAACATTGATCGTGAACAAGCTTAATTAACAGTCGGCAGCATTTTTGCAAATGTTTTCCGGCATGCTTGTATTGAACCTACACTTTTCGAACTGCCCCTTCACTTCTAAAAAAACTTGATTGTGCGTTCTGTCGGACTTGTTTGCTTATAATTACGGGCATAATTTGAGAAAAAGCAGCGGTGTAGAACAGACAGAATCGCTTTGCTGGTATGCACAAAAGTAAAAAAGCCGAAAAAGTTAATGAATTTCTGTTGGACGACTCTGTTAAATTTATTCATAGTTTGGGCTGCTCATTTTCAATAGACCCAGGTGATGTCAATCAGACGCCTGGATATTTGGATACGATAAAAGTGTTGCTTTCAAGTATACGTTGCACAGATTTGAGAGGTAAAAGTGTTTCGAAAAAATTTTTTATATGAAGACTACGGCCATTGCAACATTTTTATTTGGTCAAAGAAATACTGTGAATTTTCGTAGTTGAGCTGTGAGCTGCAATGTTATCTTTTTGCGGCGGGTAACTTTGAGCTGCAGATTTGTCTCGGTGTGAGATGCAAAGTTGTCTTCTGTATTGGTCGCGGCTTGTTGTGGACTATGGTGTTTTCGGCATAGATTTCATGCTCGTGGTTAATTGTATCTTGATAAGACTCGATTTTGGAATGTGCTGGTTCGTTTTTTGTTTTGCATTTTTTATTGCGTGGTGTCGTTAAAATCCTTTAAAGGACTTTGTCTTTATTTAAGATGCTCTTTCGTATTCACATTTATGCCTCAGTTTGTACTTGTTGCGTTCTCCATGAACCGGTATGAATTTGTCGTGCAAAAAATGCTCAACAGTAAATTCTTTAAATATTGTTGCTTTCTTTAACTCCCTTTACTTTATTTTGAGATTCTCTTTCGCTGTCACAGTCATGTTTCAATTGTATTTGTTGTGTTTTTTACATCACTTTGTTTGTCCAAAAGTAAATTATTTACTTGCTTACTTGCTTTGTAGGGCAATGACCCAATGGGGGCAGTGACCCAAGGACAGCTGTGGTCGTTAATTCCCGTCTCCGCACCCTGATCGCGTATTCTGCCTTCAGGGTGAGAAATAAACTGATTTACAACATTGCATCCCTACCAACATGCAGTGAAGGACTCAGGCCATGACTGCACTGTTCAATTCCACACGTACGTTGTGCCCCTACACTCTTGTTCATGTGTGGACGAGAATGTAGGAACGCGGAAACGTGAGAATATGGCCGCCGTCCTACTCTGGTCGTGACCAGTCACGAGTTTTAATAATTTTTATGCAGTGCACAAGTTTTTGCATAATCGTAGATTTCAACATCTAAAGAATTATTCAACACAGCATAAAACTTTGGGAAAAACAAAACATACTTCGATATTTTACTTCTTGTGCTTACTAGTTTAACGAAATAACACTGCTCTTCCTGCATAAGAGCGACGATTTCGACTTAGCGCCGGGAAAAACGTACTGTTACAGTGACGTAGCCAGCTCAAAATTTTGTAGAGTTCAAATATGTTTGACTTCACGCGAGCAACAGCATTTTTGTTTGGGATGCCGCTTCTCAAAGCACGAAGTGACTAGATTGCTAAAATTTTAGGGTGGCCATGGCCCCTGGCCTCCCCCTTGCCTACGCCTATGCTGTTAGTCAATACGTTTATCAAAACTAGTTGATTTTAGGGAAAACCTCTTACTGGACACCTGTGTATTTTTCTAAATTTTCTGCGTTATTCTTTTCTTCAAACAAAACCGTCATTGTGACGTAAGCCTGGTAGCTGTTGCCAAAGCGTCACCCTCATACGGTTTTGGTGCAGAGGTTCAGCTGAAAAATCTGCATGATTTTTGTGTATCTTTGCCAAAATGGCCATCGATTTGACACTTGTGTGGTAGTTCATGTCATGAAATTGCACTTTTAGTAATGCTGATGCATCACGTTTTGAAAAAGGTCAACCACGTCATGTTTGTATTTAAATCATCCCGCCTGAAACAGTTGTTGGCAATTGATATAAATCAAGTGATTCAACAAATTAAGCGCAGTAAGGTTTGTCAGAGTTAACTTAAAGATGATAATATTTATTCAATATTTTGCTTCAAGTAATATTAAATTATTAGGTTGGCGTTGTCGTGAAAACTTGCATTTAGAGAACGATTTACAGTCAGCGCGCTCCGTGACTGATCAAAACCGACAATTTGACCGGATTAACTGTTGAGACGTCCAAAAAAACCTTGAAGGAAACAATCAGTAATTTCAACCAGTTTGAATAACAATCGCTACAGCAGCAGTCTTTCGTTTTCAAGAGTACTACTATTTACGAAGATCGATGGCAGGCCGACCGGCAACAACAATTTGTTTAAAAAAATTAGGGAGTGTCACCTTAAAAAAGGACAGTCGACATCATAGGTTTCGATGCAATACATTTGCCCGAATCTCAAAAATGGCTAAGTAAATTTTTTTGCCGGAACGTGGATTAACGGCACATCTTCCAAATTGCTTTATTTACTAAAGATACGAAAACGTTTGGAGAAAATACAGCTGGTCGGATAAATATTGCAAAATCATTTAACCTGCGATCACCTAGCGATACGATAAACATTGCTGGTCTTAGCCTTGACGTATAGCGTATCTTCATGAGTTGCATGGATTTGAAAAACGCTCGAAGCTTCCGTTTGCTATTTCATGAGGTTGCTGCGCCGCATTTTGAACTTTGTTCATAGACTTTGGTTCATGTCACGTCACGAAAATACCGATTTTTTGCATTGTAGCAAAAAAATAATGCCAAAGCTGGTCATTTTTGCAACAAATCTGCTTCTTCTGTTGCCGATAACTGTGAGCGAAGCGGCCTCGATTCCAGGAAATGGCACTTCGTCTAAAACGGTTGTCAAAGCGCTTGATGGTGTGTACGTGGCACTCAACTTCGGTCTATCCAATGTGATCATGTTGGAAGGTGAGCGTGATGTAGAAACAGGTGGTGAAGTGTAAGTTATAACCGTAATACAGTAAAATACTGTACACTGATTACATTTTTTGTCACAAGCGTTGTTTAGTTGCAGTTGTAAGGCACCGGTTATTAAAAACACTCCTTATTTCAACCAAAAACATTTGGCCAAGGTGGGTGTATCAACCGAATTCTATTGTATAGCCACGAAAACTTTGGCGACAATGGCATAAAGACTTTCTAAAGCTTGGAAGCTTTACTCCCAGTTTTTTTTTACATTAGCGAAGCCAAAGATTGTTTGAAAAATACCTCTTTCTATGAAATATGTTTGACAAACAAAGAGATCTAATGTTGTTGTTATATGTCAGCGTTTTTGATTTTGTTTGGTACAAGTTATCGAACTAAGAAATTTATTTCCATTCATTTATTTCACATTTCGGTGTAAATCTTACAGGGAATCTCTGATAGAACTATGCCTCAGTCCAGGTTTTCTTAACACGTTGTTGCTGAGTCTATTTGATTGGCCTTGTCGCATTGAATCTCTAGCAGCTAAAGCATTTTAATTTCGCAAAGAATAAAAAAATAATTTTGTTCTCTTCTTTCAAGAAATCCAACACAATAGTTATTGAAAATTTGTTGTTACAAAAGATTTTTGTCATTGGATCATTACGAAAAACCGTCAAGCTTTTTCACGAAAAACAGGCCTGTTTCTGTTTTTTCGATTATATGTGGCATCGCATGAAGAAGATACAATGTATGATGAGATAGACATTTTAAAAAAGCGTCAAAGTAAAAAAAGAAACCTTGAATGCAACATTCGCAGCAAAAAGGTCTAAAATCAGAACACAAGCGTTTGACATGTTTATGGTCAGACAACGCCTGGCTTTATTCTAACATTTGTTGCTTACGTAATAGTTTTGTTGCCGTTATTTCAGGTACGGACGGGATCATTCTTGTGGATACAAGTGAGAGCAGTTTTGTTATTGCCGAAGTAATGGAGAGATTCCGCAACATAACAAGCAAACCTCTGAAGGCCATTGTTATCACTCATTTCCACGCCGGTGCGTTTACACCTGCCAAGCGTTTTGATCATTAATTTATTATAAACAGCTCCTGTTCCAACACTTGGATAAAAAGCAATGTTAAACTGTGACAGGCAGCCCAAAAACATTTACTAGTTGAGACAGTGTACCTATTTCACTCAGACAAAAAATGTTATTTATTTTTTATTTTCAAGCTAAGATTTTGTGCACATAGTAGATGCGTAAAATAGACAACGACACATTTGCTTTATCTTTTTTATTATGGTGGGCATAAGCGTACGGCATGCGGATGCAGGGGATGCGGTCGCATCTCCAACGCTGAAAAATTGGCCATTATTTGGGCAAAAAGTTTCAAAATTTGGGCAAAGTATAAAATAAAAAATTGTGCCTTCAAAAATGAGCATGGGCGTTTAATTACGACTGAACTGGCGTTTTGGACCACCATGGTGAAAGTTTGCCGATCTTTATCTAAGTCTTTGTTCCTTTTTACGAAATGCCTTAATTGTTGCTTACTTGCAGCGCAAACATGACTTGACTTTACATTTTATTGGCTTCACTCACTCAACTTAGCAACTTCACAGTAAAGCACATTTGTGATTGTTTTGGTCGTATCTAGACTTGTTTTTTTTATGTTATCACAAAACCATACCTTAGTACTAGTCAAATTTCATTCCACTAACTACTAAATGTGTCTTGAACAGCTTACTATATGCACCCAACATTTTTAAAAATGTACGTAATAAATATATTTTTGCACATAGTAACTTTTCTTCTGACTTCTAACCAAATAACCTCTCTCGATCAAGAAGCTTATCACAATTGTTTCACAATTTCAAATCGCAGAAATATTTCCGCTTGCAGATCACACGCGTGGGATTCGATGGCTGCTTGAGAACGAGAAGAAAAACTTCATAGAGATATTCGCCCATCGATCAACAGAACAAGAGTTATTGAAATCCAGTAAGTTGGAACAGAAAAGTCAAAGAGAAAACGGAGAAAAGGAACTTTCGCACTTTCCGCAAACGTGGCATCTATTTAATGATATGCCAGATCCCTGACTGTGATGTCAGTGAAATGGCTGTTTTTCTTTAGGAGCCCAACATCTTTGTCAACCTAATTTTGCAGATACACTGTATTTGTAATCAGTGGCGTGCAGTGGGGGGCGAAAGGGGCCACGGCCCCGGTCATCCAAAGAGTGAAATTACAAAAATTGAAATGCTGTGACTAGATGATTTTTAAGGCTACTAGCACATGCTGCATAGATTTCATTTTTGAAATTTGTTTTTTTTGTCAACATTGGTTTTCATGTATTCAAATGCCAGTAATTCTAACATTCTTCAGTGCCAGGTATCTATTCTCGGTTTGCGGCGCACACCCATTGAAACTGAAAGTGCGTGACTTTTTCCAGATCGTAAGATCAAGGAAAATGGCGTGAAGTAAGAGATTCATCCCACGGCTTTTAGCCTGACGCTCTTCAGGGGATATCGTCAGAATGGAGTGGAGATACAACCAAACCGGTTTATAAACTGAAAAGCAGAGTTCTCATTGGTTGAGACAGTATCGAATAAGAAAAGGTTTAGGATAACAGAAATCAAGAGATCTCATTGGTTGAAATGGCTAATTGTTTCAACCAATGAGATCTCTTCCTTTCTGTAATCCTAAACCTTTTCTTATTGGCTGCTGTTTCAACCAATGCGAACTCTGCTTTTCAGTTTATAAACCGGTTCGGTAGTATCTCCACTCCATTCTGACGATGTTCCCTCAAGAGTGTCAGACGAAAAGCTGTGGGATGAAGCTCTTACTTCACGCCATCTTCAAGTTCTGTACTACCACACGCCTGATCAAGGAAAAATCACAAAAATGATTTGAGTGATTGATTTTCCAAGCCAAATTTCAAAACTGACCTACATTTCGACTTACTTGATTTAGCTGACATTTTGATGCATCACTATTTTTTGATGCTTTCGCATTTTGGTGTGGCAATCCTGGGTGTGCGCTACAGCCGCACACCTGTGCTTGAAATATGTGGATCATTTCCAGCTTCGTCATTGGCAATTCAGGCGGATTGATCATAACGGCTCACACAAGAGCCCGTATAACTCTTCTCACGCCCGAGAAAGGGGTCATGGCGAGGCATTGCTCCCTGCGCTTTCAAAAGGGACGCAACGGGGGTGGAGGGGTGATAGTTATACCTTGTGCAACATAAGCAACATACAAGTCCGAAGTGCATGTGACGACGGAATTATGCTTTGCAGTTATCACAACCGACGGGACGTTCCGGAGGGCGGTCAACCAGTTTGGAATAGTACTGCCTCCAAGCATCAGAGACACTGTTTCAGGTCCAAAACTACGTTTTGGCGGCAAGAACGATATATCTCTCTTACATGCAACTCGTGTTTTTGACGACAAACTCACAGCAACTGTAGCTGGTATGTTCGCACTGGCATGAGCAACATATGGCAAAGCAAGTTTTTCAATAAAAGCTGTTTTTAGTAGAGGGCACGCAACAGCATAGTATGCTGTCCTCCGTAAATTGATACTTGTTGATATGGAAGCTTGCCGGCAAAAATTATTTTGTCTTGAAAACACCACTAGGGCGGTTGAGAGTTCAGTGGTAGGGTGATCACCAGTGTTCCCCTGAGAAAGTTTTACACTGTGCAGATGCTTGTTTTGGTGCGCATGCAATTGAGCAACCATGTAGACACACAACCAGTTAAGCGTTTCAAGCGTTACAAAGGCTGTGCGATATACATACGGCATAATATTTGGAATGCTGCAGTTGCGCATGAAAGAGATTTTACAGCGGAAATGGTCTGGTGGTACTGCACATTTACGCTCCTTAGAGGGAACATTGGTGACAACCTCACAATTGGTACGTTTGGTGATCAATCCTTGACTATTGAGAGAATTACCGTAGCGCTTCTTTAATACATAAAAGGTAAAATGCACAAAAGCATCTTCCAACCAAGGCTTTATTTCAGAAATTAATTAAGTAAACGCATCTATCTGCGAGGATCTTTCAACATCTTTCCACAACAATGATTCAGGCAATTTAATGCTTACTGAAGATACCTTCAACTTAATTGACAGTCATCTTCAGCTCTTATTCAAATAAAATTTACGGAACCCCAGATGGAATCCTGGTGGTTCAACTTAACGTTAAATCCTGAGTTTTCGAAAATAAATTGAAACTCCCCTAAACGTTCAAGTAAAATGAGATTTAGATTTCTATTGCGTTTTTGCCTCCTATCATAAATTGAAAAAGTCTTAGACATTTCTTAAAACGAAATAGGAGATACCACAGGCGAACGCACAAGCTTAATACACAGAGTTTAGAAAGCAGTAAATCGCAAACAAAAACGTATTGTGTACAGCAGGGATCTCCAGACAACGGCCCGTGAAGCCATTTATTTCATCCGGATCGTTAAGAAATTTTGTTAATAATGGAAATATGTATTTACGAAAAATTTATTGATTTGTTAGAATGTAACATATCCCGAAACAATCTCATTACAGATGTCTGGCGCTCGAATTGTTGTGTAATAGCTGATTTGGTCCTCTGGCAAAAAGTGTGGAGACCACTGGTGTACAGCACAGCCACAAATTTCGAAAAGATACTTTTGTATTCGACTTTTGTATTTAGTCATAACTAGGGATGTGCATTATGGAACATTTCGAGGTTCTGGAATATTCCGGAATCTTTATTTCGAATCCAGAATGTCGAATCCTATTTCTGGAATAACTTGTTAGGAGCAAAATGAGCTGATCGCGCAGAGGTTTCGAATGCCGATCAGCGATCACATGACATTTAGCTCGTTACATCACTACGCAGTTCCGTTAGCCTGTTGAGTGTTTCTTTCTTTCGCTTACTCAGGAGCGCAAAGAATGCCACTGCAAAATTTATTGAAATTATTTGTTTTGCCAACTTTGCAATTTTTCACGTTTATTGAATCCAAATTTATTTCGAACCTAAATATTCGAAAAAACTGGTTTTTGAATTCGAATGCAGAAGGATTCGAATCCACAGGATTCGATATTCCATTATATGCACCCCTACTCATAACCCATCTTTAGGAAAACAATAATAAAATACACCACTGACGCAGAAAAGTGAGAATGTGGCTTGAAGGTATTCATACGTGATATTGTACAGAGTGTTATGTTTTAAATAACAGCAATGGAACAAATTAACACGTTGATATTTGGTTAGTGTTCCTGTATTAGTCTACTCCAGTAGAAGCTTCTTTTGACCAGCGATACTTCCCAACATTTCTGGTTGTCTAAGTTCTCCAGTCCCTGAATCTCAAATATGGCGAAAAATTTTGCAGACGTTTCCCCACAAAAAACAAATTTGCTTCCCTTTGTTGTAAGAGAAAAAATAACGATTTGATTTTTTCTGTACCTCACACCACCCACCACGAGGTGTTCTTCATTCGAAACGCCTCCAAGAATCCAAAAATCAGGAACCTAAGGCAAGCGGGGACAACGAATGCTATTTAAGTACGTGTTTGAGCATCAGGAAACGGAGAATGATGTCTCAGCTCAAAAACAGACAAGCACGACGTGCTAAAATCCAGAAAAACGTTTGATAAAATTTGTAAACGTTTTATAACGTCCTTAAAATTATTCCACTCTGTGAAACAACAGAAAGAGCCAAAAGGTTTAGTTTACAGTTACTTGTGGATTATGTGGCAAATATTAATCCTTCCAAATATCATTTTATACATCTTTTTCAAACAATCCATCAAGTTAAAACTTACTCCATCATCAAATAAAAACGCTCTAACTTTGACAATTTTGGGTGTTTCCATTCTTTTGCTTGAAATCGATTTAGTTATCAGTAATCATTACGCCGTGAATGAAACAAAAGTAAAAGAAAGCAAAAATTTTAAGCCTGCAGGTCATCATTCAAATCTTAGTGATTGTTAAGCAAAAATTGAATTCTCTGGCTTTATTTGCTACAACTTCATTATTCATTATGTGGCAAAATTTAATTCGTTTTAAATTTAAATGTTTTAAATATGTGGCAAAATTTAAAACATTATGTGGCAAAATTTAATATGTGGCAAAATTTAAAACTTCATTATGTGGCAAAATTTAATTCATAAATCTGTGTGCAGTAAAAAACACTTTGTGTAGGAGTGAAATGATTTTAGTTTTGTGTAAATTAAATAAAGGCATAACGCTGTAACAGGAGTATGTACGACCTGCATACAGATCATACGCAAAGACTACATATAAAAACCAATACTGAGTTTTTGTTTCAAGGGCTGACTTTACAACTTCTTCACATTCCAAGCGAAACAGTGGATCAGATAGCCGTGTGGCTTCCTAGAAAGCAAGCACTACTTTCCGCAGACATTGTGTACAACTCTTTTCCGAACATTTTTACCTTAAGAGGAGAGACTGCCCGGAGTAGCTTTGACTGGTACAAAAGCATCGACCGTCTCAGAAGTCTGCGAGCAAAGTATCTTATTCCAAATCACACGCCGCCATTATCTGATCCGAAGGAAATCAGCGCTTTTTTAACTAACTACAGAGATGCTATTCAATTTGTTAACGATCAGACCACCCGTCTTTTCAACCGCCGCATTCATGTTGATGAGATCGTAAGAAGAGTGAAGCTTCCATCCACCTTAGCGAACTTGCCCTACATGGTCGAGTTTTACGGAACAGTTGAGTGGGCTGTGCGAAGCATACATTCAAACTACTCGGGTTGGTTTCACGGAAAAGCGCAGGAGCTGTTTCCTCTCTCGGAGCAGGAAAGAGCGAACAAGTTGAAAGAGATGATGAACAGCACCTGCACCGGCTCACCGGTGAGTGATATGGTCACCAGCTCGCAAAACAACGCTATGAAAAGTTCGTTACATTTCAATGCAACTGGACGATACTTGTATGTGGAAAGCCAGTGGGCTGTGGAAGTGGCCAATCTTGCCCAGCTGGCATCCGAAGCAGGGTCTGCCGAACACGAACGAGCCAAAGCAGCAAAGAGGATTGCTCTTCAGCAAATGAGTGGCTGGACAACCAGTATAAATGCCAAGTATTATTTCCTTTCGACAGCCTTTGAAAGTAAAATCGGAGGTCCCAGCCTTCCATTCAATCAAGCAAAGGATTTTCTAGTCGGCGAGTTACAAATGCATGACCTGCTTCCCTTGCTCTCGCTGGCAGTCGACTCAAGCAAGTGCGACCCGACAGATTCCGAAAAAATTTGGTTGCATCTATCAGATATCAGAGCAAACTACATGTTCATTCTTCGCAACTGCATTCTCGAGTTTGTAAGCGACAAAAAATTAATGGGTCATCAATATGATGCCAAGGTGAGCACTACTTCGCGGGTCGTCCGCAGCATTCTAAACCACCAAGTCACGGGCACCCAGGCGTATTTTTCAGGAGATGTAATTTTTAAGGGAAACTTGATGAGCTTGAAAAAACTAAACGATAGTTTGGTTCCGGAAATGTCGATGCACTTTTGTTGACTTTGTTTGAATCAGTCACATTTGTTGATATTGGCAAGAAAATCTTATCGATAAATATTGCGTGCAAGGTTTTCTTTTTCATATGGCACCAAGGAAAAATAATTTTGTCCTAAGTTTGAAACTGTCCTTCCATTTGGTTGCCAGCACATCATGTTTTCGAGACGATACTTGTTCGTTGCTACGATTTTCGATGTTTTTAACTTAAATCTGACAAAATATTATTATTGATTTAAGGCATCAATATGTTGGTATCGAATACAAACCACAAGCCATAAAGAAACAGCATCTGTGCTAGAGATCAAAACTGTAGACTTCGTAAAATGAAAACCTTCCTTTTAGAGTCTTACCGACTCGGTTAAAAATCATATCGCCACCTTCATTCTTCTGTGAAAATTCATGAACCACATTTTCAATGTTTTAGCCTCACCTCGTGATAATTATTCAGGTTTTCTGAACTTCTCACCTGAGATACTGCGGTTGTTGTTGCAAGAATATTTTGTCATTCTTTTAGCCACACGCATGTAGCGCCTATGTTTTCAAGCACTTTTCGAAAACACGGGGTGATGATCACGGGCGTCGGAAGGATTTTTTCCAGGGGTGAACAAGGAGAATTTACCTAAATTTTTCCCAGAGGGGGCCAAAAGTGGTGAAATTTGAGTTTTCCCACGTGAAACTAGAAACAACCTTTTTTGCTAAAAATTAAAAAATCCAGGAGGAGGCCAAGGACCCCCTGCCCCCACTTCCGACGACCATGGTGTTGATTAAAACTGCGTTTACGCCTCGTAAAATACAAAAACGACACGTTTAAGTTACACAATACGCGCGTGTGTGCTTGGAAATGGAATGCAGAACGTCGCAGATGAAACGAGTTCTCAAAATGCTGAAAACGACAGGTAGTCAATTGTCCTACTCCAGCTGCAGTTAGCTAGGAAGAATCCCGTAGAAAATTGTTTTGCTCACAAAAGATCGGGTTTGGATTTATTTATGTTTTTCAAATCCGAACCAACAGATTTATTTCAAAATCAAATCCAAATCCGAAAACTGGCAGTTTTAAAATCCAAATCTTGCTTAAAATCCAAAATCTCATCAGTCTTGCCATCTTGTTACACAAATATTCAAAAACAAAAAAACCTTTGGAATTAATTCAAGTTAGCTTATGCTTCTCTCTTTCTAAACCTAAGTCGCATCACTTGTATTGGTTGTAGGCATTTCAAAATTTACTCAACAGCAATGTAAATTAGGCTATTTTACTGCATAGGCTGTAAGATATCAAACCAGAAAGTTTATCAGGTATACAGCAGAAACGACTCATTGGCGCTAGGCTGTAGGCCTACACGAAAATAATGATTAACTCTGCTAAATGTTACTAGGTTGTAGCTATTACTGTACTTATATTAATCATGATTCACGAAAAGGGCTTGGATCAATGAAAGGCTCCCACTGAAAGTCACACCCAGGGACCTAGTGTGTTAGAAATCATTGGGGGAGACAAACTTTGTGTCTTCTTCTTTCGTTTGAGCGAGTTCTTCTTTTATCCACTGCTAGCCCGCCTAGATATCGGGGCAGGTGTTGAACAGCCATTCGGTTGTCTCTTCGTCCAATACCGTCAGACCGTGTAGTCCGTGGGGATGTCGATGGAGCGGACATTGTAGGACAACATGGTCGACGGTTTGTTCTGCGCCACACTCAGAGGCCGCAGAGGAGGCAATACCCCAATTGTACAGGCAGGAGCAGAAACGTCCGACCCCGGTACGGAGGAGGTTGAGCCGGACCCAGATTCTCCTTGGGAGGGTCATTCCGGGGGTGTGTGTACCGGTGTCTGGAATTAAAGTGCGGAGTCTTGTGGGGTTGTCCGCCCACTCCGAGTTCCATTGATGATCCGCCCACTGCGCCGCACGTGTGTTGTTTTTGTCAGAAAAACTGATGAGTTGTTGTGCGGCGGGTACAAATGGGTGTCTCGATTTGAGGCGCCGTGCAGCTGCACCCGATTTACGGG
>Ga0210059_1008469_pt1 | contig 16229 bp, 12 predicted proteins | sample Ectturendosymbi2_FD_188042 | JGI IMG/M metagenome (GOLD analysis project Ga0210059, IMG submission 188042) | Ecteinascidia turbinata endosymbiont from Florida, USA - Sample 2 (SPAdes) (version 2) | ecosystem: Host-associated > Tunicates > Ascidians > Unclassified | place: Key West, Florida...
TTTGAAAATATTACCAACTATACATTTGACACATGTGTAGCCAGTGTTTTTTAGGCGTTTTGAGAAGCCGAAACGATCTCTTAAATTTTTCCAACGGTCTCTGAAAATACAGTAGAACCTCGCCGTACAACGACCACCAAAGTACACTAAAACCTTACTTGACGTTAACGATCATCTCGGTATTTGCATGAAATAGTTAGATTCGTAAAATGTCTTGGCCGTCACCATTGTCAAACTTTAAAAAACCCTGTGTGTAGCTATTCTCGATTTTGCTGCTGTGTCTTCAGGCTGTCGCTGCTGTTTATGCATAATAACATTGCAGAGTCTAAATTTTTTTCTTATGCCGCAGACATCAAAGTTGAAGTTGAAATACAGAACATTCGTCTACAGGTGCAAACAGCTAAAGGTAATTAAGCTGTAATAAACGTCTACTTGCAAGGCGATCCTGTGAATCTATTCCTCATCGATAAATTGCAGCTGAATAACTTGTTAAACTGTGTAACATAAATACATTTCATCAATGGTTTTTGACCAACCGGTGACGACTGTTACGTTTCCGTTGTACATCTTCATTGCAAATCTTTACCCACTTCTTCCGCCTGCACCTAGCTCACTTTTACGTAAACAGCATACGTAGCTGAATATACAACTAAAAAAGATAACAGTAAGCGTTTTTACTTCCAGGTGAACAATCACTCGTGCTAAAAACGTTCTTCCGTAAGTTGTTAGGAAATAATCTGACGTTAAAAAGCAAGACTAGTACAATGAAGAATCATTTGAGACAACTTGAAAAAAGTTGGCAATAATCACGCTGCAATGTATATAGTTGTAGATATTGATTAAAATCTATAGAAATGAACAAACCATATTACCGTAGTCATGCATCGTGCTGCGCAGTCAAAGCTAATTATAATTCTTCGTGTGAACAAACGAGTGCCGATGTCGCACAGACGGCCATGTGTGGATTGGTACCGTCGTTTGCGGTCGGTCAATAAGCCAGGAGTGATTATGGGATGCTTCATTATTTCAATTTAATATCACCGGAACATTTCACTCGCATTTCGTAACTCAGTATGTATTGCATTTCAGCTGATAGTACATACACATAAAACGTTATCTTTATCAAGAGAAACTATCATCGGGGGAGGTGAAAACAGTTTCTGTCAAAAACAGCATCACAGGTTTTACAAGGTAAAAATTTCAAAGCGTCCTGCAACCAAACTTTGCAGAGCAAAATGTAATAAACCGAAGCTGGTTAGTTTTTAAATCTTTTTTGTCTTTTTCCGACAGTCTTGACTTCTTGACAAAAAAGTTTGTTTGCGCAAGAATCGTATGAAGATAGGTTTTTCCCCTGAATATGCACTCATTCTCCACTGAAGCTTTACGCTGGCCCTCATTTTTTAAGAATAATGAAGGTAAAAACTTGTGCTAGTAGCAGCAAAAGTAAAAATGCACTCAATTCTACATCTTACCCGATTCTAAAAGCTCTTGTCAACCTCTCAATCTCCGATGGCAGTGCATTTGTCTTACAATGCGGGCACTTCTGGTCTCAGAAATAACGTGGGTTCGTGTGGAAAGCTTTGCAGTGCCGTGAGCGCACCTGCATGATGCACGCCATCAATCAGTCCCTGGTAAGCTTTACCGTCGCTGCTGTTGCAAAAGGGCCCCAACATTCCTCCAGGCTCTGTCTAACTTGCGAAACGCAGTGCTCCATCATACAAAATGATGTGTGGTATTCTGCAGCTTTCTGCTGTGAAATGCAACAAGAGCTAGACTGATTTTTGTGCTTTATTCGAAAACAGCGAATGAATGTCTTCCTTCGCAAATTATCAAGAAATATGTTCAAAGTAGACTACTCAGTACTCATTGCGTTGCAGGCGAGGTGTGGCCAAACTCTCAGGGATGGATTGCGACGCTTAAATGACTTCTGCTGCGACGTCGAGCACTAAAAAGCGAGGTTTGTCTTTTATAACGTACAGACTGTACAAAGTGTTAATACACAATCAAATCGTATCAACATTTTTCCACATTCGCCCTACGTACTTTGAAAATCTCCTCAATGTCGTGACTTGCACTCCCAGTACACACTGCTTGTGTTAGTCATTGTGAAAACTATTTTGAAGTAACAGAGTGTTGAAAGTTGAATTTTTATGTGTTATTTAAACCTAAGACCAGTGTTCAATGCACCCAAATGCTGAATTCTCTGGTACAGCACACCTGAATCAAAATCCGATGTTTTATTCTTTGATTGACAGTGCAATGACAGGGATGCAAAACGTTTGAGTTTTGAATTTTAATGCATTGGCGTAAACAGTAAATATTACTGCGATGGATAAATGTGAGAAGCTGTAACGCCAAAAATCTCTAGGTCAGTCTTTCTCAACCTGTGAGCCATAGCGCAGTTTTCGAATGTGCCACGGAGTCAAAACAAAAACATGTTAGAATACAGTTATGTAGACACTTAAACACTACAGGGCGGAAACGCATTGATTGGGTTCAGCAACAAGATTCTCACTGAATTGCATACAGAAACAAATTCGCTACTTTAGAAAAATTAAATGTGTGTTTTTTTATGCATATGCAAGCATAACCCATGCTAACGAGGTAGTGAGCCATGCAGTTTTTACCAAAGGTTATAAACTTATCTGGGCTACCTTAAGTAAAAAGGTTGAGAAACACTGTTCTAGGTTGTCCAGCAGAATGGCATCAACAGTTTTTTGTTTTCTCTGAAATTTTGGATTGAACAATCGAATTTGAATTATTTCGAGCGGTATGTTGAAGATGCGTATGAAAAGATTGCCGCCTTCACTGAATTTTGTTGTATGAACCACACCGCTGTTGTAGTTGTTGGGTCGCATCCTGTCTCTACTGTTGGCGTGCTCAGCAAAGACCTGGGTTGGGAGAGAAACTGTAAACCGAGTTAAAATGAAACTCTTCTCAGTTCTTCAAGGCAATTTCTCATGCAAGCGAACTGCGGATGCATGTAGTCTGTAGAATGACGTTGCGAGAACACCTGACTTCGTAAAGCCTTGCAAAGAGTGCAGATAAAAACGCAAACAGTGCAAACACACGAATAAACTGCAAAATCTACATGAAGGAAAAACTTATCCCAGTTCAACCGGTGCACAACAATTATACACCGTTCTACACACGAAAACTAAACTCGATTCCATAGTTAAGATAAAAAAGCATCCAGCAGCAGCATATGCGAAACTTAGTTTAAGTATTGAAAAACACAGACACCAACAAAACCTATGGGAGCTCTAGCAAAGAGAATAATGCAGTAATAGCGCCGCACCTTTTAGAGCCAAATAACTCTTTTTTCCATGTTAATTTAAAGTTAATTGCCAGACGTATCCACCCGTTTGGAAAACCCCCACAATATTTTCCCAATAAAAGTTCGTCAATTTTTTTCTTTTATTTATCTAAGGCAAATAAAAAATGTAAGGTCAAACTTCACCGCTAAATATGCTGTTTCTATTTTTGGCCGTACTCCATAATTTTCCAAATTTTCTAAGCATTTTTTATTTTACTTGTATGTCCTGTCAGTGTGCACACTGATGCGTAGACTTAGCTTGTTGTTTACCGTTTAGCAGCATCAGTGGTGAGCTTCCTTTGTATTTTGCATCTCAGAGCATTAAGGGAGCAGAAAAGTGATGTCTTGCCTTTGTAGCTGTTTATTGAGCTTAACTGGCGTTATTGCGAATGTCATATCCCATCCATCAACTGACAAAGCGAAAGTGAACTTGTCGTATTGAAAAACTAAGCGGAAACAGATTTTTCGGATAAATAATTTGTGAAATCTATGACCAACTGTCGATACATACTGTGCACAAGAATACCAATAACTGTGAAAAAAAACTTTTTTTCTTTTGTCGCAGGTTTTCATTTGCAACAGCCTCTGCAGCTTCGTTGAACCAAAAAGTCGGGCTTATAAAGAGACACAGCCAGCATGGAAGCCACTTCACTATTGTCTAAAATGCTTCTGATTCTTGAAGCTGAGGTTTGCCCGATTGCCTTAGAAATTGAACAGTCAACCTCTTTTCGTTGAGCAATGATTCCTCGTCAGGGCTGATGAAAACAATACCACAGAGGCCAACTACTTCATTCCATTTTGACTTCGCTTCTTCACAAAAGACACGGTGCAGTACAATTCCAACCGCTGCATCAGTCCCTTTCACATTGGAAGTTTTCAGTGCTATGCATTGCTTCTTACTTTTCAATGCTATGCATTGCGTTTGTTTTTTCGTACTGTGAAGGGTTCACTGCTTTTCATACCACGTCACAAGCAAGACCTACTGTATTAGTAATGTTGAGGCCAACTATGTCCATCAGAGTTCGGGACAAACAAACAGGTAATTCTAACAATTGAAAAACTTTGGGGTACTTTTTGGTATTTTCCAAGCAGTGTAAATCACTTGCACATAACCGTTCACAGATAATTATTTTTTCTTTTTACTGATTTTTAGTTATCAATGGTAAGCGAAATATTCTGTGGATTTCCTCAGGCGTCTTTTCAACTGTACCTTCTGCGTAAGTTTTTAAGAAGATCCCTTACGCAAAGATGCTTTGCAATATGGCATGTATCCAACTTGCTAAAAGTATGTTGTGCTCATAAGAATCCTGCATCAGTCTAAGAATAAATATGGATATCTTGAACTTGAGCGTTGGTCATATTCTCGATGTTGAAGAAAACAAAGTTTTTAAGCATGTTAGTTAACCCTGGGTGAGTTCTCTTAAATATGCTAATTTGGTATAGCGGTAACGAGGTGTTGAGGTTGTATTTTCTGACTGTACAGCATAAAAAATTTCAAAGCTTCTGTTCAAACTTCTGCGAGGACAAATTGAAAGCTTCATGCGTGAACAAATTTTCGTAGATTTCGGCTACATTTTCATGGACTGCACTTTCGTCACAGACACAAATAAATAACAGCAACCAAAACATTTTCAAAATAAGTTTAAAGAATCGCTGCCTATTTATGAATTGGTTATTGCTGCTTGTCGACAGCCTATTGAAAGGGCTTCTGGCAAATATTCTTTTAAAATTTTCTACGATTGCCCATCATCCAATCGTTTGCTCTCAAGCATTCCTAACTTCATTTGATTTGCAAAGTGGGGCAGCAACGGAATAAGATTGTCAAAATATTGGGGAGTGTAATTATGCAGAAAAGCTGCTTAAAAGGGCACCTCCAAACAATGTGAAACTTGTTAGTTAACTGCGCACGCCCTTTAAACTTGAGGAAATCCTGAACATCAAAATAATTTGCTCCTCGCTTTCCAAAGCAGCAAGTGTTTTGCGTCCAAAGCGAAACTTGCTGCTGCTGGAAAACACCGACCACCCTATAATTTTTTTTTGCTTTCTCCTTGACAAGAACATGTGGCCTTCTACTATTCCCAAAAAGGCCTTCTTCCATTATAAGTTCGGTGCAAGACACACGTTACTCTTGCTATTTCCGTAAATCGACAAATCCTGTTACATCGGCGACAAAGTATTTGTCAACGTATGGTACCTTTATAATGATAAAAGTTGAGAAAGCTTCTTTATTTCCTGCGTAATCAAAATAGTTTTTTTTACTCAGAGAGCCGAGCGATGGTTGTTTCATAAGACAACAGCGTTGTAAACCGGTGCCAAGCTTCGGTTACCGCTGTTTAGGCGTAAAACACTTCTAAATTAATTCGAAATCAAGGATCACCTGCAATCCTCTGCTGCAAGCTTAAGAAAAAAAGCCTGTGAAATTCCTCATAGTTGCTTTAACTCACTACCTTTGCAGTCGCAATCGCGCAATGGAAGATCATTCGAAGCAGTGTACTCGGCTAGTAGAAACGTTTCGTCTTTGTGAAGTTTCCAGTGCATGATTTGCAATCACAACTCACAGAAATTTACCCCAGTCAGTGTGTTCGCAAGCAAAGCCTTGTCCGAATTTCATTAGAAACACAAGCACATGGACCAGCTTTATATTTATACGCAAATTGCTTTTGACGATTGAAGGTATCTTTTTTTAACCCTGCTCAGGTAACCTCTGCCCAATTTGGGCAAACGGTTCTTCTATTTTAAAAATTACAGTAGTTAACGCTCACTTAAAAACTGGTTCTTTCAGTAGCTGCATTTTTAGACGCTCTTTCGGGCAGTCCTATCGAAATCTGCACAAGTTTTGTAGTTTTCGATGGGGAACAAAAGTTTGCCCAAATTGACCCATGGTTACCTGAGGTGTAGCGACATTCCTTCACAAAGTTCCCTCCTAAGGTAACCTTGACGAATTTGCGCAAAAGGAGTTGGTGCATGTCGGTTCACTAGTAAGCCACGCCAGCAACCTTTGATCGATGCCAGCACGGGAGTAGATCACACGAGTGCAAGCCCTGACGACACACATCAATTTGGCGCAAATGTATGGGGCGCCGTTCGTAAAAATATTATATCTGACAGATTTAGCACAAAAACTGCTATCTCTGCGCGCATTTAGCTATCTCTGCACATGTATAGCTAAATCTGCATGCATATATAGCGCTGAAGCATGTCGGAGGAAAACATGTTATCCTGTCTGAAGAAAAACTTGGTGTTCTGTTTCAGTAATCCAGAGAAAAGGTAGGCTACTGCAAGGCATGAATTCCCTGGCATCATATAAAGCTAAGTGGTTTCAGGTCCAAATTATACTGGTTTGATAATAACATTGGTTTGTGCAGACGATAGGCTACAGTAAACTTATGGTTGTAGTCTCAGTGTTAGTGCCATTTTTTGCTTAATATTTCAAAGAGGATCTCGTCAAGTCTGACCATTCCAACTGTTCTCACCAGGCGCAGCTCACTGCCTCTCAGCACCTTCAGGTGCACAAAGTGAATGCTCTTACAGAAAGAGCGCGTTGAGAGCGAATTGCTCGCTTGGGGAAGAGCACCGTTTTGTAAAGAGAATAACGCTGTCATAGAAAAAGTGCATCGAAAGGAACTGCTCGGTCAGGAGTTCTTGCCCGAAAATAACGTTGGCAACACACATTACTTTAGTAGCATTATCACAGTGAGCCCTACTGCTTGAAGAATCAAAGAAACGAAGGATGCATACAGTAGCCTAGCTTTTGCCAGGATCGCTGAAGGAGAAGACTAAATTTTTCTTTAAACAGGACGCATTGCACCTTATGTTTGCAGCTTGAGTTGCTTTAAATCTCGCACCTTGACTTCGCATTTCAGTGCAGGAATGCTGGTTATGTAGTAATAAGTAGGCTAGGTACTGCAGCTTATTACTTATACGAACGTATGCATCCTTCGTTTCTTTGATTCTCGAAGCAGTAGGGCTTACTGAGATAATGGTACTAAAGTAATGTGTGTTGCCAACGTTATTTTCGGGCAAGAACGCCTAACCGAGCAGTTCCTTTCGATGTGCTTTTTCTATGACAGCGTTATTCTCTGTACAAAACGGTGCTCGTCTCCAAGCAAGCACTTCGCTTTCAACGCGCTCTTTCTGTGAGAGCATTCTCTTTGTGCACCTGAAGGCGCTGAGAGGCGGTGAGCTGCGTTTGGTGAGAACAGTTGGAATGGTCAGACTTGACCTCTTTGAAATTTTAAGCAAAAAATGGCACTAACACTGAGACTATCAACACAAGTTTACTGTACCCCATCGTCTGCACAAACCAATGTTGTTATCAAACCAGTATAATTTAGACCTGAAACCACTTAGCTTCATATGACGCCAGGGAATTCATGCCTTGCAGTAGCCTAGCTTTTGTCTGGGTTACTGAAACAGAACACCAAGTTTTTCTTCAGACAGGATACCATGTTTTCCTCCGACACGCTTCAGCGCTATATATACATGCAGATTTAGCTATATATGTGCAGGGATAGCTAAATACGCGCAGAGATAGCTAAATGGGCACAGAGATAGCTATCTCTGTGCGGAGAGAGCTAAATGCGCGCAGAGATAGCTAAATGCACGCAGAGATAGCTATCTCTGCACAGATATAGCTAAATGCGTACAGAGATAGCTAAATATATGCAGAGATAGCAGTTTTTGTGCTAAATCTGTCAGATATAATATTTTTACCAATGGCTCCTGCTCAGCTCGTGGTTTTCATTGAGAAACAGGCAGGAGAATGTGACGCCCTCTCCGTCAGAGGAAAGAAATAGGAGCCAGAAAGGGCCTGCACCGTGTGCACTTGTGGTGAAAGGTCAAAGTATTTTATTGAGGACATGGTGAACCTTGTGCTTCTCTTTACCTAATTAAAGTTTCTAGAACTCTGGCTTAAGCCAAAAAACGCTTGCTCCTTGTTGTGCGTGCACTTGTGGTAAAAGGCCAAAGCATTTTATTGAGGAACCGAACTTTGAGACCAGACAACGCTGTAGAACCTCTCCACCGTCACAACAGAACAAAACGAGGTTCACGTACCAGCTGCCAACGATGGGGAGCACTTTCTGCATTTATCACTTTCACGTTTTCTGCAAAGATTACTCACACCCCTGGAATACTAACCCCGGGTGGTTTCCACCCGGACAGGAGTGGTGACCACTCGGTCCCTAGGTAAAAATCACCCAACATTATGGTTAGTGTGAGTTCGGGTGAAAATCACCCGACGTTGTGGTTAGTGTCAGTTCGGGTGAATATCTCCCGACGTTATGGTTAGTGTGAGTTTTTTGTTTCCCTGTGGATGCCTTGACATTGTAAAAATTGACAAAACTCCACTAGTTTATAGTTTTCATTTTTCAATTTGGGGGACTTGGTGCATTTTTTGGGGGGCTTAGCCCACCAACCCCCCTGTTGCGACGGGACTGGCCGTATGTGAGACATGAAAGTCAATAGCAGTGCCACGATCAATCTGACTGCCCAATATTTGTCGTAAAGCATTTGCCCATTTTGGGCAAATTTACCTTATGTGCCTGATTGTCGTAAAAAATTGCCCATTGTCGGCAAGGGTGATTAATGTGGCTGAAAATTGCAATGAAAATAGAAAAATTTCATGTCTCAACCAAATTTACTTTTATTGCAGATAGAACCACAAGCTTGAAATGAGGTTCTGTTTAAACCTGAAACCGACCACCAATTATGTCTACTGGAGGACTTTTAGGATTTTTCGTTCATTTGTTAGGAGCACCTCCCACATTTTTGTTTGGAAAATTGCTTTTGTTCTTCATCATATAAAAAAGTTTCCAAAATCAACACGTTTTTTTCTGATCGAATGAGCTTGATAAATCATAAAATTCCCAGTGGTTCTCTTATGAAAAGGCACCTCCACCCGTGTTGCCCCTATTTAAAATGGAAGGGGACAATACCTCCGTCATTTCACCTCTCTTCGACGTCCCTAAAATTAGCTATGACGTTGTTATGTAAGAGCACCTGTGTCCCCGTTGCCCCCTTTTTAAAAGGTGCCCCCGTCATGCCCCCCATTTCGGGGTCCCCGGAATTAACATCAGGAGACTAGCTATATTGTAAAAATCCGCACATAGTAAAATATTTTCGTGCTGCATCTTGCAAACCGTAATAAAATTTTTGTAATTGATCCTAGTGCAATGTAGTAGGTTTGGTTGGCGCCACACGTCAAAAAAAGGTAAATTTACACTAGACAATGGAATACATTTATATGTGTATAGCAGTTCAATGTATGGACTTTAATTACGGTCGACTGGCAATGCAAAGGTTTGAAATCACCAATAACGTAAAACGTTGACTGACATTGTGCTCCTGTGCCAAATCCACACGTTTTTCTCTCAGCGTCACTTTGTCAAAATCTGATTGGTCTAAAAATGGATTTTTCTTCCAGATTGCCAAACTGTGTTATCTATGCACCAAACAACCGTTCTGGTTTTACATTACTATTGAAATAGGCTACCTTAGTCTTGGACGATTACATGCAGAGAAAAATCGATGCATAACAGAAATAGGTTTCGCGCTCGCTACCCTTGTGCTTAATTGCTTTTTCCAAAATACTGTAGATATCACAATGAAACGTGCTGCAATACGAATGGAGACGATCGTCGATCATGGTGCAGTACATAGACTCCTATCTGCTCTACATTGTCACAAGCAGTTCTCGCATTGTTTCATGCGATTCCAGCTTGTGTTCATGTTTTTCATGAAAATAGACATTCTATCGCAAGCCCTCTTTCCAAACTTTACAGCAGCGTGGACATTCAAACTATCGACAGTGCGTTTTTAAAGTCAGAGATGAAGCTAAAATGAACGTGTAAGTTCATGTGTGTCGTTTCGCTCCACTTCTAGGAGCTCTTTTCAGAGCTGCGTTGTTTCCGCGCAGCAAGCGCAAGGAACGTTGCTGCATTTGCTTCCAAGTTGTTTCCTAAAATTTTCCACATCGACTAACAGACAGAAGAGTTTGGTTTCATCAAACCGTGAATGATTTTCCTTTATCATCTAACGCATTTTTCCTACTAAGAATTCTACTCGCACATTTCAGCTTTAGCGTTTGCTCGAATTCGGTCTCACTGATTTGCACGCTTTGAAAGTAAAACAACCATAGATCAACCACAGCATTGCAACGCATTTTTGCCTCTGCGGTAAACCACACTTTCTCGAATCAATCTCCAGGTGCAACGCTGTTCTTGCCACTGAAATAATGCGAAAGCAACCCGTTTTGTCGTAATGTAGTGAAAAAAGTTTTTTCAACCTAAAAAATGGGTAATGGCACATAAGGTCGATATCAACAGGGAGATGACAAATAGTAAGCACAAATCATATTCAGAGACAATAAACAATGCATTATATAACTCAGACAGATGCAGGAAAAAACTGCCGTATTGACAAGAAAACGAACACCTGACTCTAAAAAAACTGAGGTCTTCTACCTTAAATGGTGGATGCATATCAGAACAAAATCTTTCAATCATGAACCACGACGGTTCTCTATCCAATTATTAATGTATATTTTCAAACGAACATTTTTCGGCTTGAGCTGTGAAATCAACCTCAACTAAATAAAACTAGCTCTAGCCTTATCTGCGGTGATGCATGCTGCAGCACTCCTGCACCAAACAAGAGGCTTCAATTCACCGACAAACATGCAGGAGTTTAAGATGATCTCTCTTCACTTGATTGTAATAGAGCGGTTGTAAGTAACTTTGGGCATTTTACAAGAGGCTTCACTTCATGCACATGGGATGTAAAGAATTTTGGATGGCAGTTAAAACTGCTGAATTACAAAAAATTTATCTGGCAATGTAGTCTGCTATAGTTTGTACTTTTGGAAAATGCTACTTTATATCTGGTGTACAAGCGCTTCCCGAATTCGTCCAATAGCATCAAACAAGCTGGCTATCGGCATTTAAAAGAACTGTTTAGATAGTATAATTATGCTGCAATCGAGCGAATGTTTGTTTTACTGTCTGTGAAAAGAGCCGACTACACCTTAGGATGTACCCCGACTACAAAAACACATGCCCACTTCTCAGTAGCACTCAATCTTACAACAAAGCTTCTTGGCGCCACACGCAAAGGCAACACTTGATATACTTTAAAGTTAGGCTACAACGGAGATCGCCACAACCTAATCTGTGAATTAGTATTTCCCTGCAAGGAAAAAGTAGAAGGCTCTGACCATCACACCAAAAAGGAGGTAAAGAAATACCGGGAGGTGGGAGCATTTCGAGCGAATTCTTTAAATGTTTTGGCTGGAAAACGTACAGTCTGCGTTTAACATTTGCCTGTACTTGACACAAAATATAAAGTTCAGTGCTCAAGTTCGAGTCATGTTTATTGAATATACTGGATTAACGTAGGTTGGTTTGAACAAGACAACTTCAGCAAGCGGAGGTGCCAGAATAAAAGCGTTATGAGAAAAAAAACATTTCTACACGTACACAAATTCCACATGATCACGTAAGTGTAAGAAAACTATTAAAACATTCGATTCACTTTGCATTTTGAAATTGAACAAAATGTTAGTAAAATGTTCTGTGAGCACACAAGCAAAAGTGAACTCAATCATTTATAACTACCTAAAAGTTTGATTAGTTTGGGTCACTTGTTTCCTACCTTGACTGCTGGTGGAGATTGTTGCCTTGATATTACTACTGTTCTGCTGCTTGTGTGTTTCTATCGCTGTATTGCTTTTATCTATATTTATATTGAAAATAAACATATGGCGTGAAAAGGACTGTGAATGCTTAAAAACGGTTATATCCGTTTGTTAATGCATAGGCTGGCGAAAGTGAATCAGTAAAAGTACTTGAACACGAAAATACAAGCATCCGTTACCTGGCAAACCTTCCGATAGCGCTTATCTGTAAATAGGAAAAATATCCTGATCAACGTACTTCAGCGCAAAGTCAATCATAATTGCCTTACCAATATGGTTGGTTGTTTGAGTGATACGCACAATTACAAACGTTGCAGGTCGAATTACGTTTATCCGCGTGGGCCAGCGGATAAATACGGGCTCAACCGCTTAGATTGAAGCACCCATGTTCAACCTACTGTATGTGTGCACCTTGCCTTACAAGTAGCAGTAACGTATAAACATAGAGAGTTCGCAACAATTTACGCTACGTTTGGTAAAGAGTAAAAATCATGCCGCTATGACAATGAAAAAGTCACACGTTGGTACAAGAACTGGCAGCTACTACAACAAACTCTGCTATTACTTTGCCATTTTGAATCCCTTGAATGAGATAATAGCGGTAGGATTTTGAGTGTGAGTGCATTTTGGGATTCATGTCCAAACCAATCTTGAAAACCTAAAATGAAATCCGCATCCATGAATCTAGTCCTTAAAACCAATCTGAGTACGAGAACCAAAAATATAATGTGGTGCCTTGTGATAAACTCCCGGCAACTAATAAAATCCAACGCTCTGCGAAGTGAAATAGCAATTATGATTTGGCACTGTGAAGTATTGAGAAATATTGCGAACTTATCTATACTAGCTTGTAGCTGCGCGATGCAGCCTTGGTTTGTTCAACTCTTATGCAATATGCAGAGTAGCCTATACGATGAAATGAGACCACGAAAGTCGAAAGTGTGCCATTCGGCGGCTGAGTAAAATATAACTTGCGAGAATAGCGCAAAATGAAAAACGATCCAAACTTGCTGTACTTGAGTAAGTGGTCACAGGAGGAGGGCTTGAATGCATCAGCAAACTTTCAATAGGGAATCGTTTTCACGTAACACTGCATCTTCAGTTCTGCAACCTTATTCAATTTGAATAAACGTATTCCTGACCTGCATGCACTCACCAGTAACAACTCAAGTCCCAAAATAGATTTCTAATAAATAGCTAAATGGCAATCACGTTTCCTGACGATGACGAAGTTTGTGTAGTTACATGTACATGGAAAGTACTTTAATTGCTGAAGCGATAATTCAAAAACAGAACAGGAATGAAAGGCATTTGCTATGAAATTAGGCCTACTCCCATTTAGGTATCTCGGCTGACAATCGTGGAAAACAACCTCATAACCGCGTTATGGATTCTAAATACATTATGCGCAGGCAGAGGCAACCGGTTATTTGGCCCTCAAATTTCGGAAAACATTGTCAAAGCGCCAATAAATTTTTAGTTGTTAGTTACAAAAAGTTTGAACCATTTCCCCCCGAAATTTTCAGCTGGTTGCGTCCCTTATTATGTCCTGAAAGAGATTTAAAACCTTTTGAAACGCCCGCGCTGGCCATTGTGGTGGCCGGTACTCTTTTGGCCATAACTCGCCAGCTGCTAGACCTAGAGAGGTGTTCAAACCCTCTACGGATTCAGCAAGTCTTCTAGTTCCGACTGAAAAAAAAGATATTTTTTTCCTGTCTGAGGACACCCCTGGGAGACGTCACAAGTGGGAGTGTTTTAACGTTTTTATGACCTACTTTACCCGGTCCTAGGCGCCCACCCAATGAGCCAATTTTTTGGCTCAAGTTTTTTTGAAAACTAGACTATCATCGAAGTCTTCAGAGCCCTTGATTGGCTTATAGCGTATCTGGAGCCAAAATTATGGCACAAAAACCAAAGAATGGTCAACACTTCTACCCTCACAAATGGAAACCCGGGGTGAATAACACCCATTTTGAATATGGCCATAATATGCTAGAGAGCTGTAAATAGGCTAGAGAGCTGTTCAAACCCTCTAAAGCAGCGTTTCTTAACCTTATTCTACCTCAGCACCCCTTTTGGTCACGCCTAACCAGTCCAGCACCCCCTACCATTGGCTAACACCTGGTTACTATAAGGATAAAGTAAAAACACGCTGTCCAAATGTATTCCTTTTACCTTTGACCGCCACATATGTGACCTTCCCCAGCACACCCTGAAATTGATTTCAGCACCCCGGGTTAAGAAACCCTGGTCTAAAGCATTGTGAAGACTTGTACTTTAGACTCCCCGCCAGAATAGGCTGGAGAGCTGTTCAAGCCCTGTAAAGACTCGTGAAGACTTGTACTTCAGACTGAAGAAAAATTAAGCTTCAGATCTCATTTTTTGTTGATGTTTACATGATGAGAGGATGTTTATGCATATTTGTTTACATTTGGATGACGTCATCACCCCCTGGGGGTTGACCAATCGAGCCGATTTTGTGGCTAAAATTTTTTTTGATTCTAGGTTACAATACGAGTCTTTAGAGGGTTTTATGGACTTTCTAGCGTTTCTGGTTCAAAAGTTATGGAAAAATAAGCAGGAATAATTAGGGAAATCCCCGAATATTACTCAGCAAGTTCCTGAAAATCTTGGCCCTTTGGCCATAACTTGGGCACCAGAAACGCTAGGAAGTCGATCAAGGGCTCTAAAGACTCATATCCCAGCATTGAATCCAAACAAACTTTAAGCCATAATATCGGCTCATTGTCTGGGCGATGACATCATAAAGGAAAAAACAAAAAAAAGAAAATGATACCTTACATCCACCGAAATCCCCAAACCCAAATCTCAAAACTTTTTTCTGTCTAAACTTCAAGACTTCACGAGTCTTTCGAAGGCTTGAATAGCTCTTTAGCATAGGCTGCTGGCGAGGTCTCGCTTTCCGAAGAAGCCGTTTGTGGAAGACTCATGCTTTTTCTGCAATTTATGGATTTCTGTGCAAAATGGGGTCTTTGAGCCATAATTCTGGTTCCAGACATGCTAGAAGGTCAATCAAGGGCTCTAAAGACTTGGATAATCACCTAGTTTCCAAAAAAAATTTACGCCAAAAAATGGCTCATTGGATTGGCTCACAGGGCCAGGCAAAGTTGGTCAAAAATTCAAAAACCTGCCCTCTTTGTGACGTCACCAAGAGAAAACCCCAAACCCAAATCAAATATTTTTTTAAATCGAAGCTAGAAGACTTGCCGAATCCGCAGAGGGTTTGAACAGCTCTCTAGCTAGCTTATAGCGGCTGGCGAGTTGTGGTCAAAAAAGTACCGGCCACTGTAGTGGCCGGCGCGGGCGTAATGGTTGAATTTCAATCAAGCGTTCCAATACGGTTTCACATACGTTTGAGGGAAGGGAACGTGACGACGGCTCTGGCCATCCAAGGCAAGGTTCATCTAAAAAGTGAAATCACAAAAGTTACATTTTATTAAAATGACTATAACCAGATGCTTCTTCGTATTGTATGTCTACTAACACATGCTGCATGCGTCTGATTGGAACTTGCCTGAGTGGGCATGCAAATGTATATGTTTAGTGACCCGAGATAGAGATGAAACACTGGCATCATTATCTTATAGCCCTACACCCTATCTCTGTACCCGCTTTGCAGGCTAACCAATTCTTGCTATATAGCCGGCCTTACAGTATTGTTAATCTGCGACCTGTAGTCTTCAAAATATCTCTGGATTCTCTCTAGAACAGTGGTTCCCAATTAGTGGGTAGCGACCCCAAAGTGGGTTGCGGAGGAGTTTTTGTGGGGTCGCGAACAGCAGCCTCAATAGTTTGCTGAAGTCTCGAATTTTTAGAACTTCGTGTATCAATATTTTGTTACATCAGCAAAACCGAAACACGGACAGATCTTTGTGAAGTTCACATTATCTCCATCATAATTCCTATTTGATTTCTCCTATACAGTTTAAATCAACCTGATTGTAGAATAGAGTCCTGCGCGGAACGGGTTAACCCGCGCGTGTTGCGGGTACCCGCATTTGCGGGGCAGGTGCGGGAACCCGTACTTCTATGCATGCGGGGCGGGCACAGGATCGGAAATTCTTTTTGCGGGCAACTAAATGTGGAGCCAAAGCACATGAACTTAATCAGCTCCAAAATCGCAAAACACGTGGATGTATTAAAGTTGTTTGCCAGCATTGCGCTTAGGCCAGTAAGCCCAGAGCAATTATTACATTACGA
>Ga0210059_1008470_pt1 | contig 16228 bp, 11 predicted proteins | sample Ectturendosymbi2_FD_188042 | JGI IMG/M metagenome (GOLD analysis project Ga0210059, IMG submission 188042) | Ecteinascidia turbinata endosymbiont from Florida, USA - Sample 2 (SPAdes) (version 2) | ecosystem: Host-associated > Tunicates > Ascidians > Unclassified | place: Key West, Florida...
TAACCCAGATTTCCACCAAAACCTAATTATTACTTTTTTAGCCCATTTACAATGCTCCTTGAAATTTGCATGCAAATTTATTCTGTGGTATTTGCATTAAGTCGACAAATTAACAAGCAAAAAGTATACGAAAACACTTAATCTCCTTGCGAAGTTAATAAAGTTTTTGTAAAATAACAAGCTCAAGGGGGGGTTTAACCCCAACCCCCCCCCCTTGCGTACGCCCTTGATGTGGTCTCAAATTGCAATGAAAATTTTGCCATTTTCCTTTTGTGCTTAATAATCATAATGTTTCTTGCTCATTGCCTTTCAATCACTAGCTTACGGAGGCGGGTGGCCACTGTGCCATGGGCCGTTACGAGTTAGCGAACAACTGCGATTACAGAAAGTGTCTGTAATCTTGTGGTCCTACCCCAACGCCATTAGAAACCCTCTGTATCTGTAATTATCAATCTGCGTTGTGGAGACAGTGTGTGCTTGTGCTCTATGGAAATTTAAAACAATGCAGTGTGCAGCAGGAGCAGATTCAGTGGACACTGCATGAAACAAATTGCGCGTTCAACTTGCACATCTCCTCTATCTCTTTAATATTTGGGTGCTCATTAAGCATTACACAATTGAATGGTGGCCCACTTCTCGTTTTAGGATGGCGGGAACAAGCTATACGCACCACTCACAACTTTTCTCCAAGAAAAAGTTGTGGAACGGAAAAGTTGCAAAAGAGCCAAAAAGTAGCCACATAGCCAAATACAAATTTTGCAGCCAACTGCTTCTGAAAAGAGCCAAATTTCTGGCTTTTGGCTCCAAAAGAGCCAATCTGGCAACCCTGCTACAAGTTCTTAACAAAGCTGTCTGGAGTTCACCGCTGGAAGTTGAATCAGCGTTGTTGATTTTAGCATCTCGGCCGATGGTGGTAACTTATTTTTCTGGCCATCCCAGCCCGTACCGAGGCTTGTAATATCGTCTGCCCAGTGCATTTTGCGCCTCTTTCAAGTGAAATATGCGGTGATACAAAACTACAAATTAAAACAGGTTTATGCGTTTAAGCCAGTCGTTCCCATAGTATGAGTCGCGACCCAAACAAGGGTGCGATTTTGTAAAGGATAAGAAAATAGGTCGCGCAGAGGAGATCAAAACCTAAACCTGATTTGTATTTTTTAAAACGTGTATGCTTGGCTGTGTCTTTTTGTAGTGTAGCGTAGGTACTTGAGAAACGAGTAGAACATCAATGATCTGTTGCAAAGTTCAGAAAGCTGGCAGAACTTTTGCTGTTCCATCAAACCTAACAACAATTTAACTGAAACAGGTCAGTCTGTAATGCTTTGCTAATAATTATCCAACTTCAACGATAAGATTTTCTTGCCGTTGCTGCTGCAAATTACCGATTATTTCGTCAATCAAATAATATAATTTAAAATGTCACACGTATTAACCTAGGAAATATTTAAAGCCGGTGACACTCCGTGACAAGGTCTAGGTCAGCAATTTTCTGACTTGAACTTCGACAATTATGTCAACGAAGATGTGTAGTTTATAGGTGAATTTAAATAAAAAATACATGTAGCAGTAATTGAAAAGTCCACATTTTCAATCAAAATCTTGGAAGCAGTCAGCATTTAGTTTCATTTTCTTGTGATTCCTCTTTCACCCTCGTCATGTTTATGATGTGCGCAAGCCAAATACGTAGTTAAATTAACTTTATAAAATGAGTAAGATTTCAACAGTCAAATCTTGCTTTAATTTTACTGGAAACAAAGGGTTGTCCACCCCAGCTAAAAATATCTCGCAAAAACATTTGACACCTTGATCAAAACAAATGCTTTTGTGTGCCACTGAGCATCCCGATCCGACGTTTTTAGCCATTTACTTCAGAAACTGATGTTAAAATGTCTTCATTTTCTTCCAGCTTCCGGATTACTATTTGATAATAAGTAAAAGTAGTTATAGCTGGTGCGCTGTTTCAGTGTTCGGCATTACCCCTGTGTTCATGGGCGTCCGCAGGGGGGCAAAATGGGCATTTGTCACCCCCTGGAAATTGAGACTAAGAACGAAAAATTTCTAGAAAACCTGAAGTCGGGAGATTAATTGACTTAATTCTTACAATGACAGTTTTTTGCTAATATAACACTCATACTGCACAAGAGCCAGGTTCACTGTTCTGGTGCCGTGCAATGATAAGCTTGCTTACAGTTCACTACATCCGCTACATTGCCTGCAGACGCAGGTTGCGAAACTTGAGAGAAGATAGTTCTAAAATTGGCGTTTATTGCGTAACGATACCATGGCAACAAAGGTTCACTTCAAGTTACGGCAGTAGGCGTTTTGCCGCATGTGACTGCTGAGGGCAGACATCTGTGGCAATTAATGCAAGGAGACAATGACTGATGATAACAGTAATTTACGTAGTTTTATACAGTGTGAAAAGAAACATTGTTGCCAATGAAGTGCATTTGTGGGACTGTTGCCGCAACATGGGTCATTTTCTTTGTGGTGATAGAAAGGGTAAAGCGTTATGTGAACGTCCATTTGAATTTGCATTGTATCGTCAGCAACCTGAAAACGAAAAGCAAAATGTCGACTTTGCCCACCCTGCAAAAATTTTTGCGGAAGCTCATGCCTGTGTTTATAGTCTAACATCTGCTTTCTACGGCGCTGTGAATAATCATTTTGTACTATTCGAGTACCCTTTCGGTTAGCGTGTCGTTGAATGTGCAATTCACCACGAACGGGATGTGCGCGAAGACTTACACCAAGGGATGTAGTACTAATACAAGAGGTGTGGCAAGACACCTAAAAAAACTAGCCGTTTCAAAGCAGTTTCAAACGTGTTTTAATGCTAAACGTGAAAAAGGTGTGGGAACGCTGTTCCCATGCGCTTCCGTGCCACTACGCCCCCGCTTACACCCATAATATGTGGCGCGAACAAGCGAAGATTTACACCCATATATATGCAACGCAGGGGCGGACTCAGGGGGGCGATTGGGGCGATCGCCCCCCTGAAACCTATGAAAGTAACTTTACTCCCCATGATTTTGTACAATTCAGAAAACAGCATTCACGACTAAAGGCCATTTTGTCATCCATTGTTTTGTCATAACAGTGTTGTGAAGTAAACTTCATCTCTCTTACAGTAGCGACAAAGCCGCTATGAAACTTGACTACCTAGTATTGCTGAAATCCCCCCCCCCCTAAAAATTACTGGCTGGATCCGCCCCTGATGTAACGCATGTGAGTTTTTGGGAACTAATTATTGCATACCCAAACGGTGACCAATGGGCCCCCTCCAGCAAAGTTTTCCCCCCCTGGCTCAAACCTCTAGTTACGCCACTGCCAACAACCATGTAGCGTGGCTGTGAGATAATTCTACGATCTGTAGTGGTACTGCAGTGCATTTTACTTGTCTGCGATGTTGAGAAAAGTGCTGTTGATAATATTTCGTGACAAATAATAGCCGACTGAGACACCAGAATTTGCTGGAAGTGGTATGAAGTAATGCTACTATATAACATAAGAGTGCTTTTAAAAACAATATCTCGGGATACTGAGCATGTTACAAACTTCCATAAACAATGTCAAAATTTTGCAGAGAAGTGCCACACTACATCGCATCGTACTTAGCAGATTAACAAAATCACGGCAACGGGGCAAAACGGGCAAAGAAAAACAGACGTCGCGGCTGGACCTGGTCAAGAAAAGTGTTGATGTGTTAAAATTGAAATAGCATATATGACATAAATGTTATAGTAAATAAGGTAGCGTGTACTTTAGTGAGAGCAAAAAATTCTTCTCAAAATTTCAGCCTCCCCCTTAACAAATTCCTGCGTGCGCCCCTGGGTATGTTTGCCTATGTGAAGGGGTACATTTATTGTACATTTGCAACAAATTAACTTTGAGACATAAAACCGGAGTCTACCATTATAGTTTCAAATTCTAAAATTACTATAAAAAATTCAGTAACGGTTACATGGTTAGAGAAAGTTTGGCAACCCTGTTCTATAAACTTGGGCTTTTGGGGAACTTAGGGCGAATGAATGGGTTGCTCTCTTGTGAAGTCTGCTTTTTTCGTGTATTGCGGCATAAAATGGATAGTTCAGCTATGTCCAACCCAAATGGCTTACTGAGCCAAAAAGTTTGTCACTATGTTAACCAGGGCGGCACATTGAATAGTTTGCTTTGATTTTAGCAAACTAAATTAATTTTAAGCTGACGTACTGAGAGCTTTCGAATCCTAACTGTACCGGTAACAAACGTGACAAAGCGCCACTGATGACCACCTGCATCAAAAAAATCATATTCAAGATTATCAAAATAAGGACTGCTTGTCAGTATGCAAGATACTTTTACTTCAGTGATACCTAAACTGGGCCGCATGCGGCCCGCGGTCCGCGGGTTAGACATAGTGGGGATAGTTGATAATAATGCGCCCAGACGTTACCTTTGTGCAAGAACGCGTCTGAGATTGTGGTTACCGAAAGCGAGATAAGCAATCAATTCATGTTAAAAGTTTTCTCCAAGTCAGTTGTTCTTCGAACGAAAGTGTCATTCAACAAGAGCGAAGTAATTTCATTGTCAGTTCAATTCGCTTGTCAGTTCGGTTTGATTGACGTAACTTTGCACTGTGGTTCGCCGCTCCATTGCAGAGCTTCCTTTACAACTTTCGGCTTGATTACGAGTGGTAGCGGTACACTGTCTAATGTCCACCACAGCAGCATGCTATTAGTCATAAACATACCGCAACTGGGGGAAACATGAGCTATGCCCACTCCCCGTAAAGAAACTGTTGTGTTGTCACAGGAGTTCCCTACATTCCTTTGCCCATGTACTCCTTCAACATTTCGACAGATGAGGATGTACTCCTAAAATTTGTTGCGGCAAAAAGGCTGAGTAAAATAACATGAATGAACCAAATTTTTGATAGAATTTTTATATTTTAGAATATTTGGAAAAATATTTATATAAATATATTTTTCCCTTGTATTCCTAACCTGAAATGTACCCGTTCAGATAGGAAAATGTACCCCAGGCTGGAAACTCCTGTGTTATCATGTAGCCTACACACAGATCAACTCCAATAATTTGAGTTCTTTTTGAAATGCATATAGTTATTTTGCTAAAATATCTTCATCAAAAGGGTCATAACACGATGACGTCATAAAACCACTGCTCAGAGGGGCCCTACGCCTAGATCTTGCATTGGGCCCCGCACCAGCTATAGGGCCGGCCCTGAATGCATTTATATGCTATCATTCACTCCATAGGTGTACCGGAGTGCATATTTTTGGGGATGCAAAAACTTTGCCCAAATTTGATCTTGTTTTTCCTAAATAACCTGTAAACAGGAAATCCAATGTTAAAGACTAAAATGTACCATTGCAAACAAATCAAAGTGCCTGCAAGCCCTGCATGTCTAATTATTTTAGTTGTTATAGCTCAAAAACACTTCACGGCATCAACCATTTGTTTTTTACAAAAATTAGGGTGAGTTGGAATAGTGGGGATTACCACCAGGGTTGCGGAGTCGGAGGTTTTTGGACGGAGTTGGATTCCTAACAACACTAGGAGTTGGAGTCAGACTTTTTTGTCCGAATCCGGAAGTTCAATTGGATCACTTTCACATCACACTCCTAAGTTGGGAATTCCTGTTGAAATGGTACAATTTCTTGTGAAAAATTTGTTGAAACAGAGAATTCTTGCTGTGTACCACGATTTCCATTGAGTGTTAGTTGCTACGAAATTCTTGACAGCCAAACTTCATTCACTTTATGCCAGTGCTCTTCAACCTTTTTGTCATCGCGGAACCCCTGATATACTTTCGCGTTTGTCATGGAACCCCATTAACACAAATGTAAAAAACACGAATTACTTGTAAGAAAATCAAACATTTCGTTGTTAGACACTTCAACAAATAAACAGTTACTACAGATGTTAAAAACAAGAAATTTAATGACTCGGTTGTTCTTGCATTTTTGGAATGTAGCTGCTACATTCAGAATTTAGTCATCCGGCAAAAAGAAACCCGTATCTAAAATATGTTTCGTCCCATTTTCCAACTTTAGCAATTGAATTACGTTTGGTCCGCTTCGGATTGGGTGCCTCTTTTACATTTGAACTACATTGCTCATTACCGTCCACACCGTCGCTGTTGTTATTATTTCGCTTCACATAAGAAAATATGCTATTTTGCTTCAACTGGCTTGACTAAGTAAAAAGTTGGATTTTACACTGTTTTTACTTTATTCCCACGAAGGTTGAACAGCAGCTCTAGTCTGACTCAATCTACTCTCTACAAAACTCAGGCTGAGTCTACTTTCTACTCAGTCTACTCTACTAGGAACCAGGGTTACCAACCTGTTTTCATCAAAAAATGCCAGACCTTGCCCGAAAAAAACAGATAGCAGTTTTAAGACATACACACATAAAACATGCATAACCAAACACAAAATAGACATTAAAGCTCGTCAGAAACATCGATATAATACAATTCCAATCAGTGGCGGATTAAGGGGGGTGCTGACTGGGCTACAGCCAGGGGCCCCCAGTCAAGTCGGAAAAAAGTGTAATATGTGAACAATAAACAACACGCTGTAAAAGATACAATCGCCAATTGGAACTACTAAGTAGGTGCTCTGTGCTTACTCACTGAAATTGCTTCATTGACGTTGAAATAGTTGGTTCTTTGGCGTGTGGTCTGGTCAACTCTCATTAACAAGGTAGTATTTCAAGGTCTAAAAATGTAGGTATTCCATCCGCTTGTCTTATTTTGGTTTCCGATGCGCATGCGCGCATGCGATATCCACGTCATTTGAACAACGGTCATGCACACAGGCGGGGACGGATTTAGGTAGCGTGGGGCCTTAGGCCATCTTACTTTTTGGGGCACCACGCAAGTGACCGACCTATTTGGCCATTTGCCTGAAAAGCGTGAAAGTATGCCCCTTCATGTGTAGTGCCTCCTCAAAAATATATTTATTGTTGCGCCAACTTTGGTTCTGCAATTGCCTTAGATCTTCAACATACATTAACGCCCTTCATAGGCGTAGCCAGGGGCACCAAAGGGGCCATGCCCTCCCAAATTTTTAGAAAATATAGTCATTTTGTGTTTTGAGAGGCGTTTTTCTAAACAAAATAGTGTTATTCGCCTAAAATGAAACATTTTGCTCCCCCAAATGTATGGGCTGGCTACGCCAATGACTCCCTTCCTACATTCTTCTAAAGAACAAATGTCATTGCGATCTTTTCTTGGAATTTACAACTCTTTCATGCAGTTCAGAAGTTCTTTTCGTTAAATTTCCGTAATTTCTAGCATTTTTAGTAGGTTTGTTTTTCGGATATAACATTTTCATGGGGGACCGTGTTGCCGCCCCCGAAAAAATTGACTACCTGTCGATCTGCTTACCTGTACGTAAACTCCTTTTTCATAGCATAGGCGTACGGGAAGGCATTTTACCGGGGGGGGGGGGGGCAGAAAAATTTGCCCTGAAAATAACAAGTTGCTCTAAAAATCAACAATTCCCCCTGAAATTAACTTTTTTAGTTTAATCCGAATTGGGCCTGAAACCTCTTGAAAATCTATTCTATACAGGGACGGATTTAAGGAGCGCGGGGCCCCAGGCCATCTTAGTTTTTGGGGTCCCACTCAAGTGTGACCTATTTGGCCGTTTGTCTGAAAAGCGTGAAATTATGCCTCTCTTATGTGTAGTGCCCTCTCAAAAATCTCTTTTGTTGTGGCGTCTTTGGTTCTCAAATTGCCTTAGATCTTCAACAGAAATTAAAGCCTTTCTTACATTCTTCCAAAGAACAAATGGCATTGCGATCTGTTCTTGGAATTTATAGCTCTTTCGTGTAGTTCAGAAGTTTTCATCGTTAAATTTCCGCGATTTCTAGCGCTTTTAGTAGGTTTATTTTTCGGATATATACATTTTCATGGGGGACCGTGTTGCCGCCCTCGAAAATATCGTCAGCTGTTGATCTGATTACCTGCACATAAACTCCTTTTTTATAGTAACAGTAAGCACTTATTTTATGAACCAATTTATGTCGTTTGGAAGCTGTCATTTTCCAAGCAATACAAATTATAGTGTTTTCATCCTGTATGCCATAGGCCGATGGTAATCAGCATGAAGACAAGTTTTCCAGAGAAGCAAAGTATTGTCGCAACACCTTCGGTTAACCATATGAAGTAAGCCCGATGTAGACACGTTTTTTTCCCAGTGAAGCTCACGAGAAACTGTTCTGCTGTAGCTGATTTAACTAACAAGTAGAGTTTTTACAAGCAATCTCTGTTTGCGGGAAATCTAGTAAAAACAACCAAACGTAGGATGCAATACTGATAATCTTGCTCTTCATCGGAGCTTTGCAGTTTCTGGCGGTCTTGCGTTGTTGCGAGTTTTTTGTCAGTGGAAAACTGAACATCAAATTAGCACCGTTTTTTTTCTTTTTTATTATTTTTTTGTAACCGCTTTCATGCAGACGGCCTTAATATCTCTCACGCCCAGTTGCACAATATTGTCGTGTTGTTACTGTACTGATAAGAGTCTAGAGCAGATATTTGCATTTCCGCCCACTTCGAGGTAAATTGCAAAGTTATGCCTCTGCGCAATTTTGCAAATTTTTAGTTAACCTTGCATCGTTATAAGAAAGCGTTGCGCGGGGCCGCCAAAAGCGCGGGGCCCTAGGCCATGGCCCATGCGTAAATCCGTCCCTGGTTCTATATAGTTGAAGTCGTTTATAACGGCTTCGTATGTAACATCAGTTCGCCTATAACGTTACATTTTGTTCGGTCCCGATGGCATCTTCTACATGCATTTCAATTCGCTTATAACTTCAGGTCGGCACGAACGTTCATACTACAATCCCCTAGAGGTGCCGTTGTAGGCAAATTCTGTAGTTACCTTGCTTGTTAACTCAAGGGGGTGAAGTGCCTTGCTTGTTGTGTTCTCCCTGACAAGGAACTTTACGGTAATTGCCTTTACTGCCTGAATATACTGTATTGAAAAAATTTTCACCTTTCCCTGAAAAACAGTTGCCGTGAAATTTTCCGCTGTAGTGAAAATATTTTTTACCACTCAAGATTTTTGAGCAACTTCAGATTGCCCTGAATATTTTCACTGTATTGAATATATATTTTTTATCATCCAGAATTTTGAGCAACTTGCGCTTGCCCTGAAAACAGAGTTTGCCCTGAATATTTTCACTGTATTGAATATATATTTTTTATCATCCAGAATTTTGAGCAACTTGCGCTTGCCCTGAACACAGAGTTTGCCCTGAATATTTTCACTGTATTGAATATATATTTTTATCGTTCAGGATTTTTGAGCAACTTGCGCTTGCCCTGAGAAACAGAGTTGCCCTGAAATTTTTCACTGTATTGAATATATATTTTTTATCATTCAAGATTTTTAAACAACTTGCGCTTGCCCTGAAAACAGAGCTTGCAATGAAATTTTTCGAGACAGGGAGGGCGGCCGCCCCGCCCCCCGATCCCCCGCCTCGTACGCCTATGAGTAATAGTAACCACATATTTTATGGACCAAACAAGCACAATTCCTTTAATGGACACAGAGCTTATTTATGCCGTTTTGAAGTTGCCATTTTACAAGCAATACAAAATATAGTGTTTTAATCCTCTATGTCATAGGCATAGGTGGCGGAACCGGGGGGCCGCATGGGCCTAGGCCCCCCACTTTTATTTCTGGGGAGGCCTGCCCCACCCACTTTTTTGCCTGGATATCGTACGTTTAAGTAACACACTTAGTATTGGGTCCAGTGATAAAGTAAATCGTTAAATGATAAAAACGTTGTAGAATTTTGGCAGTATTTTGTCGATATTATTTCTTAAATATTATTTGTAATTTGGCAGGATTCGCAATTGTTTGTGTAGCAGACATAAAGTCTACTACATCTAAAATAAAGTATTACAAAACAAAACAATACTCGACAATCAAGAAGACTGGATTCACCACCAACACTAAGAAAACAAAGAAATACTGATGAACATAGAAACCAGCCAAGCATCAAGAAGCAAGCATGAACTACAAGTTGAACGTGAACGGGACATCAGTCTGCTTTCACTCTGATCATGTTCAGATAACACTTTTACTCTCACTTTCTGTTGCGAACGAAAGCACGCGAAACGCCGGACAATTAATGGCGTCGTTGCTAAGCAATATGACGTCGCAAGATGGCGACGTTATCTTGCATTATGACGCAGTATCGTGTACTTAGAACTACCATACAGGAGGTGCAAACACCTTTAGGGGATTCCCCAGAAATTTGGGTATAAAAAGGCTAGTTTTCGCAGTGAAAGATCAGATTGGTACTTACGACCATCCGACGGTACTAACCTCCTTCTGGAGTATTAAAATTCTTAAAGTTTTTGCTTTGGAAGAAAAACCAAATCTGCCGCCTTGCAGACCACTTGGCTGGTTAAGTTGTGGAACCCTAGCAGTGCGATAAAGTTAATTTCGCCACTAGCTCCAAAATCAAGAGTTTTTGACTAAGTAAGTCCTTTAGACAGGATTGCTTCAGTCAACACTAGTGGCTTTGTCCGGGTGAATTTATGACACTCAGGACCGTAAAATTGGAAACTCCAAAATACAGTTTTCTACCGTTTTCGAGAAAACCTAAGTCAACATAAAAACTCACTTTGTTGACATTAAAACTTAAAACGCGTTCTCAAACGAACGGTTTGAAAAAGGTGACTTTTACGTAGGAAACTGGTTAGCTCTGTAATTAATGATCAAGCTCTGGTCGAGAGACTTTTACACGATCAGACATATTCAAAACACTGATCTGTACTTTAACAATCTGCATTAGTAAGCAGTACGTTTTGAAGTATGTTGTAAATTGCAGGAGACCTTTAGTACATAGGACAGATTTGCTGATTGCCGAAGTTGTTGCATGAAACGTTCTTGACTGTGAATTTAACTTGAGAGAATTCCTTTATGAAACATTTATCTTATATTGGTGCATACCTATTGTTACCCTTGTTTGTGTATCAACTCAAATAAACAACAGCCAATAAAAAACAAAACCAATTGTGTTCACTATTGTTAGAATATTTAGAGAGGTATCAGAAGTAGGTCAGATGGTTAAAACAAGTCATGAGGCTTGTGACAACTATCTGAGACATGGGAATGAACCCAACACAACCGTTGGAATAATAATACATCCAAACCAAAACTAAACTTTCACTCTAAACATAAACAAAAATATTTTTGTTATATTTGGCAGAATACACCGTGCACAGTCTGTCACCTTGCTATGGATTGCTTACCGCATTGGTGTTGTTGAACAGTGTTGCCAGATGGTGTAATACAACACAATTTTTCACAAAAAGGTGTCACTTTACATGCTTGTGTGCATGGGCGTCGGAAGGATTTGTCCAGGGGCGCACTGGTAGATTTTTCTGAACAATTTGGCAAGGGGGGCTAAAAGTGGTGAAATTTGTTTTTTACTACTCAAAACTAAGAAAACGTTTTTTTTTGCTAAAGTCCTCAAATTTCTGACCCCTCTTCCGACGCCTTTGTGCTTGTGTGTAGGAAAAAGTTCGTGTCACGCCATTAAAAAATTGGTGTAATTTCAAGCGTATTAATATCATTCTGAATAGTGAGATTTTACTGAATCTTATACGCAAAATGAAATGTTTGACAGATCAATTTCAATTTTTTGATCAATTTCAATCGCGGCGAACGCGAGCTTGCTTGCTTTGTATATTTGTGTCACCACCCACGGTCCTCACTTCACTAAGTCGTTAACTCGGGCTCTTTTCTTTGGATCTTGTCAGTGTTCATATAAATTCATTCCATGTCTGGCCTTTCGCGTTCATGTTGCAGGTGACCTGAATAAAACAATATCGTTCGTAGTAGGCGTTCTCTCGACTTCGTTCGCTCGCGCTTTACTCGGGCTCATCCGTTAGAGCCCGAGCTGCCCTATGCAATTAAGTGTTTTTTAAAACATAATTCATATCGGACTGAATGTTTTTAGATTTGTATATTGCATTGGATTTGAAGTCCAATCCAATGGACAGTTCCCATTTCGAGAATAATTTCAAACGAACGATAAATTGTCCAGCAACTGGGGCTAATATCAATGAGCCCAGTATACGCAGCAGGACTGTGGAGCCAGACCTGAAACAATTTTGCATGGCCCGAGCCGGAGGGCAAAATCTTTTTAGATGCTGGAGCAGGAGCAAAAATTTTAGATGGTAGAGCCGGAGCTGAAATTTGGTTTCCGGTCCCACACAAATAGTTTGTGGGGCAAGGGAGTTGTACAAATAATGCAATGTCTTATTCTGTTTTTTGGACGAAATTGGTCTGGAGCCGAAGCCAAAAGCTTCAAGATATTGGAACCTCAGCCAAAAATTCTGATGCCCGGAGCGGGAGCCTGAAATTTGAGTACTGGCTCCAATGCGTCTGGTGCGCAGAGGACTTACTGGCGTTATAATTGCTCTGTGGCGTACGGTATTAAAAATGGAGAAGCTAACATGCGAAATTCTCATTTATTATCACGTAACCATAACAGAACAATAATGCTAGCCAAAATGAAAGCAAATGGAAATTTCAGTGACGCAAGCGTCGAACGGTTTTATTCAGTCACAATACATCGTATGATGAGCCCGAGTAACGCTGTTGACCTGGGTCGCCGGTGTAACAGCCTATTTGAATTTCAGGTGGTTCACCATTACGTTTTCACAGTGGTTTAATTTGTCTAAAATATTATAATTTAGACCTTCATATGGTGTATATGTAATGACGTCATATTTCAATGCGTGTGACGTCACAGCTGTCAATTCAAACTACACAAATCTTCTATAGTTTTTGACGTGCATTTGTGCCCCCCCCCACTTTGAAAAAGGTTCCGCCACCCATGGGCATAGGACGATGGTAAACAGCATGAAGACAAGTTTTGCACAGAAGCAAAGTATTGTTGCAACACCCTCAGTTAAACATATGAAGTAAGCCCAACATAGACACACTTGTCCCAGTAAAACTAACGAGAAACTGTTCTAGCTGATCTAACCAACATCAGTGGCGTAGCAAGGAGGGGGGGCACTTTGTTGATAAAAACTAAATTTTGAAAGGTGTTTAAAATTTCTAACTCTTCTTTATTACTTTTAAATAAAGTTTTAAATGGTCTAACTCTTTTCAGTTGTTGTGTCTCGATGCCCTAGACTGGTAGGCTATCCTAAAAAGACAGAAGTGGCTGTGGAGTGAGCAAATTGATGAAATGTTTACTCAAAAATCTGGGTTAAATCCAATGTGCTAGAGTACCCCGATGTTTGTCTTGAAATCAGTTTTTTTTGACACACTTAACAAAGGAAAGAGATGACATTCGACCGCAGATTAGCAAACATTACTGATCCGGTACTGCTATTTCGAGATTTATTTTGCTCCTTCTCTGAAAATCTGATGAAAAAGGCCCTGCATGAAATCACGGCAAATCGTCAAGGCTAGCTTAATCCTTTTTCTCCTATCGTTGGTTCCTTAGCATCACCCCAACGGTACAACATAACATCACCTGACACCTAGGCATCGCCGACGAAGATTTCGTTGAGGCGGCGATGCCTCGTCCGCCTCTCAATCGGAGGGTTGAGTGTTCGATCCACACCCACTGAGTGAATCCCCGTAGCGCTGTTTGGGAAGAGTGTTCGCCTCAACCGACCTGGCAAGAAACATCGTTCAGGCGTTGGCTTACCGCTGCTTGCCGTAACCAAAAATGAAAAAAGACATTTCTTGGAACATCTCATACTATTTTTCAATGTTCAGCGAGATATTTCCAATAATAGTGCCATACGCTGTAGCCTGGTCATTAGGTGGGGTTATCAACATTAAATTTTGGCGGTTGAAGTGAAGAACTCTGCAAAATTAAATTGGTTAATTTCAATGCAACCGCTGTTTTTCCGCATGACGTAATGATGTCGGAAAATGACGTTCTTGAAACGGGTAGTGCAGTTGATGTGTTTGCGTGGCTAACTTAGAGCTCAGATTATAAGTTTGAACTGCAAGTAAAGTAAATCAGAACCAAACGGTAGGCAGTCGAGTTTGGTAGAAGTCCCCTTTGTTCAATGATATACTAACATTTGCAGTCATAGAAAAAGTTATTTCAACAAGAAAAGCTTAGAAAAGTGTTGCTCTCATTTTGATGAATTTGGCGTGGTTTGGAAATACAATTTTTAAAATAGATGTCTCTTATTGGCAACCAGTTCCGTCGCCACAGGGGGCTTAGCCCCCACCAAACAAATTTCCAAGCTCCCCAAATTGAACTTCAAAACACTATAAATCACTGGATTTCTTAATCAAATTTTAGAATGTCAAACCTTCCTGCACAAACGTAAAGCCTCCCTACTTAAGACCTTCCCGCGACGATTCTTTTGATAACGGACGAAGGCAAGGAATAACACTATTCACGTGTAAGTGGAAGAAGCCTAGGGGTGTAGCGCTAAAAAAGAGGTGTGGGAACGCCGTTCCTACACCAAAGAAAAAGGAGGATCGCACCAAATAGTTCGAATAAAGTGAGCATTCGCCTACAAGAATTTCTACACTGGATCTTCCTTTTTCACTGCAAACTTTTGACTAGCAATGCGAATCTGCGTGTCCCTAGCACGTCTGTTAGATCGCAGCCATGTTTCAATATAGTGCAAAAAGGTGTGGGAACTCAGTTCCCACGCATTCCCACTTTTCACCCCACTACACCCCTGAAGAAGTCCAACAGCTAGACCACGTGTGCAGGTCGCGATGAAGGCTGCAAATCAGCGTTTCTCACCCAAAGTCAGTTTTAAGCCTATTTGACCTATTTTATCAAAATGGGTCCCGCACCTATAGAGGGCTTCGCGTAAGTGCCGACAGAGTTAACGTTTTAAGCCTGCACTGGGATATCTAGAAACTCCTAGATAGTTTCTAGATATCCCTGGCCTTTGATATAGTCTAAGAGAATCAAAACACTACTGAAACGTGAAGTGAACAATGAAACGTCCTTTGCATCACTGAAATCATGTTATGAAACTAATTTTATAGCCTGCTATATGCAGTATATATACTTTTTTAGTTTTAGACAGGGATAGTACACGAAATAACATACTTAAATGTTTACATCTGCAAAGTAGTAATGCCGCCAACACATCCCTTAATTTTTTCATTTGATCCCCTGGAATGAGTAAACTATTGAAAAACCAAGCGGTGGGCTTACCGGAGACTAAAAACCAACAGCGAAGAACATAGGACAAAACATGTTGGGTCCATATATGCATAAGTAAAGAAAGCAAAAAAATTAAGAGAAGTAACAATGAGGAAGGTGGCGACAAGCAGAAAAAAGTAAAGACTCATAATCAACAATGAAAAACAAGACCCATTTCAGTTTGTGAGTGTTTGATTGTGATCTTCAAAATGCTTTATTAATCCTTATGTCTTTAAATAAGCACGAAACATGATCTTTCATTTTTAATTTTGTAAGAAAATTTGAGAGGTGGAAAGGGCGGCACTTTTATAGTGGGGCCCGGCCGGCACTTAGCCTCGCTACGCCACTGACTAACATATAGAGTTTCAACAGGCAATCTTTTTTGCGGGAAATCTAGCAAAAACAACCAAACGTAGGATCCAATACTGACAACATTGCTTTTCATCGGAGTTTTGCATTGTCTGGCGGTCTTGCGAGATTTTTGTCAGTGGAAAATTGAACATCAATTAAGTAGCCTATATCTGCAGACTTTCCAAGCAGGATACTTTTTTTCAAACAAGCATGCTATGTTTTTACCTAAATCACAAATTATGACTTTATTTTCCCTACTAAGACTTGTCAGCGCCAAAGGCGGATGCACACATAGAAACAAAGAGCTGCAAACGTCTGGGATCTCATCCAAACCGATCAATCAGGGGTGGATATTAGAGGAGGCGAATGAGGCGGTCGCCTTGGGCTCCTTTTTTCAGAGATACCGCGGGGCTTCTTAAGTTCACATTGTTTTGTTAAAAAAGTTTATGAACGATCCACATTTAATAAGCTCTGAAGTAAGTCATATACGTTTTTCAAGATAAAACAAAAGTCATGTGCAAATGTGCCAAAGAGTCCCCAAATGTTACGGTAAAAAATATCTTTTTATTTGGCTTGTGGGCCAAGATACTTTTCCTCATTTAGCTACATCCGAAATGCCTACATGGGTTCGTCCATGGATGTAACAAGGACGGTATTCACGAAAGCCATGTTCGCTTGACCCCCCTAGAAGACTTCTAAT
>Ga0210059_1008472_pt1 | contig 16225 bp, 10 predicted proteins | sample Ectturendosymbi2_FD_188042 | JGI IMG/M metagenome (GOLD analysis project Ga0210059, IMG submission 188042) | Ecteinascidia turbinata endosymbiont from Florida, USA - Sample 2 (SPAdes) (version 2) | ecosystem: Host-associated > Tunicates > Ascidians > Unclassified | place: Key West, Florida...
CGCGAAGCAATTTTCATTGGAAAGAAAACTTAACACTTTAATCATTTAAGAGAATTTTTATTGAGATTATTAATTCTTGTGGCCCGCGAAGGGTTTCTGAAAGACAAATGTGGCCCACGAGCCAAAAGGTTTGAGCACCACTGCCTTAACATAAAGGGAATGAAATTTCACTTAAAATCAATGGAAATCGTGGTGTCAATGATCAATGGAATCAATAGATGAACTCAATGGAATCAAAATGGATCAATGGAAATGGAAATCTCTGTTTCAACAAAGGTTTCAAAAGAAATTGCACCATTTCAACAGGAATTCCCAATTTAAGAGTGTGATGTAACAAATGATCCAATTGGACTGTCGGAGTCGGACAAAAAAATTCGACTCCGACTCCCCAGTGTTATTAGAAATCCGACTCCACTCAAAAACCTCCTACTCCTTACGAATCCGACTACGCAACCCTGCCGTCAACCATGTTGTCCTCGAACGTCCAATCCATCGACCTTCTCATGGACTGCACGGTCGGACAGTTCTGGAATACGAAACAATCGAATGGCTGCTCAACACCTGACCTGAGATCTAGTGCGGCCAAGCAGTGGTTTGAAGAACCGGCTCAAAAGAAGAACAGAACAAAACTAAAAACACTGATACGTTCCAACCCTGCAATAATACTGACCGTGTCACAAACTTATTCTTCAGAACTTAGTTAACCCTGGTTTTTACACTGAATGTAATGATATGTTTGTGTCGAAGTTTTTTTCAAGATCTTCGCCCATTAGTGCGAAAAATGGGCCTTTTGGTGCTTGCCACTCTCTCTGTTTCATAACTTGGTCACTACGACCTACATTTCGTATTAGCTCAGGTTTTATCAACAACAAAAAATTGCGGCCAGTATAGCATATCCTAAGCAGGGATCGAACATTAACTTTTAATGATGACTAGTGTGATTAACAACCTTTTCACTTTTCTGCTGTGTCAGAACGTTTTAATTTTGAGACTTTTATATTTCAACACATTTTTAAAACCCTTTTAGAGGACTGAACACCTTTAAAGCTGTCCATGTGTCAAGTAGTGAAAGGCTGATTTGCAACTACTGCAGATAGTTTCAGGACATCCCGGCCCCAAGCGCCCTGTCAACAAATATCAGAAAAACTGGAAATGTTGAAACTTCGTTGCCTCCACTTGGGGCCGTTCTGACATATTAGCCTATACTCACCCTGAAAATCATAGCGAGGCCTTTTTCACAGAAAATGTCGCAAAGACAAAAAGCGTCGTCAGTTTCTGGCATGCTCATTTGAACGCCCTAGATTAATAGATAATTTTAAAAACTTTCAATGGTCTTGAAAATTTCAGAAACTTTCAACAAAATAATTTCGTGGAATGCGCCCCTCTTCCGATCAGGGTTCAGGAAAGGGTTGGTGCGTCCGTGCTCCATTGGCAAGATAGTAGACGCACTTCACAAGATCAGCAATGTCTAGCTACAAAATTATGCCCGTAACTTGCATGATTTTATTGCGTGGCCATTTTTTCTTTGCCTTCAACAGTTGCGGTTGATTATATTACCGTGGATACCGGGGTGCTTTAGTAGGCTATTAACATTACCCTGAAATTTTGTTGATGATATGAAGGTCGTCTAGATGAATAGCACAAAGCGTTGTCGACGTAGCCCCAGTCTTGAGGAAATCTTGAAATGTTGGCCATGTAACCTTGGTTTACCTGGAACAAAATTTAACTGCTAATTACATTAACTGTCTTGCATGCACATGTATACTTTAAGCAACCAGTAACATTTCAATATAAAAGCTTTTTGTGAGCTCAGAAGGAAGCACGTTCCCTTGAGGGAGATCAGCAGCTAATTTTTAATTCAGCAATTCTTATTCGTTATTAGAGCTTGCGCGTTACGAGGGCCAGGCGAGCTCATTTACTTTCCAACTGACACTGCTTCTCGGGAAAGTGAAAAAGAAGCAACTCAAGGTCTTGAACCATTGCTGTTTTCAGCTACATCTAACAGTTCTGGATATACACCAAGATGCGACCATGCACACGATATAATTATGCCCCTTCGTAACCGATAAATGAAACAGTACTGGTGGCTGGTTGTTACAAAGTTTAAGCATACATGTAGATTTAAGACACACTTTTCTAAGGCGACTGGCCACCTTCTCAACGATGCAAGGGAATGCAGTTGAATTATCCGTATTCAGGATTTTCACTCAAACAGCTGCAGCGTATTTCCTGTGCAACTCACCCTCCATTCATCTTCCCACACGTGGTGATTGTATATTGGCTCTTTCGATGAGATACGCTTCAAAATCGCTTGATTTTCGTGCGTGACACGCAGTAAATCACGTTGCCGTCGAACTTTGTTCAAACTTTTCTGCTCGTAATATTTCCAGTTGTCCACTCGACCCTACAGAAAATTACCACAGTAAACACAGCAAATAATGAGAAAATTCTTCAGGTGAAAACTTAACATTTTCTTTGAAAAAAGTTATAACATGACAAAAAATCAGCTACCAAATAATGAATGCTTTGTCGTACACACAATTTTTTTCATTTTGCGCAGTCAAGGTGATCTAGACAGTTTTATGACAGACTGTTGCTTCGCTAAAATGTGTCAATTTTCTCAAGTACAAGAGGATATTGAACAACGCTTGAATTCAGTTTGTAAAATGGCAAAAAAAGCAATACTTTTAAAAATAGTTAGTTAGAAACATCTTTTAATCGACAGAAAAATGTGGGAACAATCTCAACATTTGCGGCAACAAGACAAGCACTGCATACCATGAGCAATTATAGACAGCAAATAACTGCCAGACTGGACTTAGTTCAAAAGTGCAAATTTTCCTGATTTCACTTCAGTGAATTCAAGGTTTCCGATGCGAAAAATGATGTTTTTTCTTTACCTCTAGTCTTGGAAGAAAAATATGGTAAATTTCCTCCAAACGTGCGGAGTGCAAGCTCTGATGTCGATTGTTTTCGAAATTATGTTTAAGGCCAACGTGTTCTGTGTTTTTTTGTTTGTTTTTCTAAGTGTGCTCATTTCATCTTCAACTTTTATTTTTCAACAGTTTTCTAAAAGTGATAAACAAGCTTGGTAGACTCTAGATGCAACCCATCCAACGCCCTAGGTGAGATCCATTTTCAGCGACCCTCGTAGCTTGGTGACGTCATTTTCTTCAACCCCGGCACGACCTTTCTGCAAAATTAACATTGTCTTTGCACATCTTTTGCCGGTGTGTCCTAGGCAAGGTCCATTCCAGCACCCTTTTATTTCTAAATGACTTTTTCCCTTGTACACAGGGTAGATAGGACTTTTACAAAAACTAATTTATTACCTTAATAGCGAGTTCACGTGGACACTAAGTTCATAAAAACATTCACACAAGTAACATCCAAGCATAGACCCTAAAAGTTAACTTTGTCTTCATGATGTTTTATGGCAAACTGACTGACATTGTCCTTTATGAGAGGAAGTCTCTGACTCAACAGACACGTGGCTACATCCACCAATCTCCCTTGCAACATGGTTGTGTGACTTTATCAGCTTCAACTGAGAAAAGCTCCTTTTCCCAGTGACTACGGACACAGGGAGGATTAGCACAATTCGGAAGTCTGTTATATTTGGGAAACGTTTTATCAGACTGTGCCTATGACTAAAATGCAAAATTTCCAAAGGATCTCATTGAAGAAACTATACACAGAGTTCCTCTGTCCGCGTCAATATCTTAGCCATGTTTAATGTTTGTTAAAGGTTTGCAGTGATGAAGAAAGAACTTGGTTTGGTTTGCTGGAATGGACATTTTGAATGGCATAGAGAAACCCAAAGACAGAGCTATGCTCCTGCAGCTGGTGGATGCGTATCCCATTAAATGAGATAGCTATGTCGAATATAGCGCATTAAAAGTTTACCTTGAAGCTTTCGTCGGGATCCTTTGTGGCAGTGTTTCAACCTGGGGTCTGTACACCCCTTAGGTGTCCATGAGTGTGTTTTACAGACATTGTTCCCTCTAAGAAAATTTTGCACTGCGCAAATATTTCTTTTAGTGCGCATGCAATTGCGCACCCATGTATTCACATAACCAATATAGCGTTCAAGCGTTTAACCCTTTAAGGGCTAATTGGAATGTTGCAAGTGCGCAAGAATATGAGATTTCACTACGCAGCTCGTCTGGTGGCACTGCGCATTTGGGCGGTTGCGCACCTACCAGGGAACATTGGTTATGGGGTTCTTAGAACCAAAATCCAATCAAGAAAATCCGTCAGTTGTTATCCATTCATTTGGGCCATTAGTCAGCTTAATCACAGCACAACTGTTGTCTGACATGTTCATATTGCAAGCAGGGACGGATTTAGGGAGCGCAGGGTCCTAGGCCATCTTAGTTTTTGGGCCCCAGGCTGTGACCTGTTTGGTCGCTTGTCTCAAAAACGTGAAAGTATGCCCTCGTACGTGTATTAGTGTATTACCACCTCAAAATTTTATCTTTTGTGATGCCGACTTTGGAGAACCTTTGCTACATTCCTCTCTACAGCAAATGGCAATGCGATCTTTTCTTGGAATTTATAGTTTTTCTTGTAGTACAAACGATCTCTTCGTTAAATTTCCGTGATTTCTAGCTTTTTTGCAGGTTTATTTTTCGGATATATACATTTCCTGCAATCCTGCGGGACCATGTTGCCCCCTTCGAAAATATCGTCTAGTTGTCCATCTGATTAGCTGCACGTATCTCCTTTGTTATAGCAACACATAGCCTATTTTATCGAACAAACGAGCACAATCCATTCAATGGACACAGACTTTCCAAGCAATACAAAATATAGTTTTTCAATCCTCTATGCTATAGGCCAGTGGTGGGCAAATAATTTGGCTAGGGGCCACTTTGAGAAGGCCGCATTTAGCAGGAGGCCGTAACTTCTTATGGAAATGGAAGCAAGTTTCAGTTAAGCTAGTCTCAGCGCTAATATTTACTGTGATAAGTTGGAGGAAATCTCAGATTTGAGGATTTTTCCTGAATGCTTCCGCGGGCCGCTCAAAACGCTGTGGCCGGCCATATTTGGCCCGATGGCTGCGATTTGCTCACCCCTGCTATAGGCTGATGGTGAACTGCATGAAGACAAGTTTTGCACAACAAAGTATTTTCGCAACCCCTCAGCTAACCATATGAAATAAGCCCAATGTAGACACGTTTTTCCAAGTAAAATTCACGAGAAACTGTTTTAGCTGATTTAACTAACATCTAGAGGTTAAACAAGCAAGCTCGGTATACTCGCAATCTAGTTGGAAACAAGGAATATAGGATCCGCACCAAACACGCTACAAATGTGCCTACTAAGGTCATATATTTCAGAAACATCGTAATTGACAAACGGCTTACTACTAGAGACCACTGTGCTGCAATGACTAGGGATCTATAATATTTCAGAAGCGACAAAATGATTCACTGCTGCAACAACTTCGACAACTGAAACCCACCACTGATAAATTAAATAACGAAATTTTATAAAGCTCTACCTTTGTTATAAAACACTAGCCTGTACAGAACAACAAGATATACTGTAAGACAGTGGGAAGCCAAGGGGGACACGTGGGCTAATGTAGCAAAATAACGTCACTTTATTAATATTTCTTTAAATTCATGACCAAAGCGAGGTATCCGTGTTTTCATCACTCCAATCAAAATGTCTGGCTACACCATTGCTCTAATCTAAAAGCCTTTCTGTAAAGCACATTTGAAACCGTTACCACAGGTAGCACTCACTAGCACCAGCAATTGTATCCATGAAGATGGGGCAAATATAAAATTATCTGCATCAACCGACACCAAATATTTGCCACCAACATATCCAACAGTGACAGTCTATCACAAAAGCTTTTTTCATGCCTTCAAGCAGGCGAAGTTATCAATAAGTTTTTGGCAATTTAGAACTGCCGTAACATTAGATTTCAAAGCAAGGGCGACACTGCAGAACTCCGATGAAAAGCCGTATTGTCATTCTTGTGTTGCATAACAAACAATATTACCCTGTTGTTACTGTATTGATAAGAGTCGTGACGTTTGCACTTTCGCTTCTTTCAAAATAAATGAGTCATTATAGGAAGGAGTTGCGCGGGGCCACAAAAAGCGTGGGGCCCTAGGCCATGGCCTATTTGGCCTGTGCGTAAATCCGCCACTAATTGCAAGTCGACTGACCTTTTCGATTTGATTTTGGTGACGTCAACTGGCGACAAGCCGAAGCCCCAAATTTGCTTCTTCCAAGGGCGGTTGAGGTGCTCATGCAAAGAAACGGCCAAATCTAAGTTAACAATAATCTAAAAAACTGACAAAACGAAGGGCTCCGAAGCGGTTTTGGGTGCGGTGAGAGGGGTTCGCAGCAACGAAAATGTTGAGAACCACTGCTCTATGGTGTCATCTTGTGCGTTACAGTAAAAGTGAGTTTCTTTTTTTCTGTTTGTGGCTAAAATGAATGTCATTGAAAATAAAAATTTTAACCACCTTGCAACACCCCGCCTGCCTCCCTACTATGCTACAGCTTTTGCGATGATTTATTTGCAGAAGCGTCAGATATTCGCAGTCGCAGGCCCATTGTTAGCCTGGTGTCGTAAAAATCGAAGTTCCACATACAGAACAAACCTCTGATATTCGCGAACGCCCAGTCGGAATCTGTTTGGTTAAATAAATTAAGGCGGTGCGTTCCATAATTAAATTTGACTGGTTAAATAGGCCGCTAACATCAATAATGCTGGCGTTTCGGTACCGTTTCCTAACCTGACTACATTGGATGGTTGAAATATGATTTAGTGAAGGTAGCGACATAAGTCTATACTCCGGAAAAAGCGGCGTAGTCAGGAAAAATCAAGAAATGAAAAGAACAGAGAAGATGGCAACCTTACAATTTTGCAATGAACTTGATAAAGTACGGCCTGAAATGCATGCCTGCTGTCCCTGACAGAACGCCATTGATAGATTTGTAAGCATCCTAGGCACGATTCACGACAACACCCATCTCTCCTAAATAAAGATCCTTATTCTACACATTCGTCATGCTGTACATTATGAAAAAAGGACGTTTGTTTTGCACGAGAAAAGTTTATTAGATGAATAAAATTTATACCAAATTGCGACATAGCTTATCTATGTATATATGAAATTGATAAGAATAATTCTTCTGCACCAAACCTGAAAAAGTGTAGTATCTGTATCTTCTCATAAATTGCGTGAACGTGTGTTCTATTCACTTTCATTATGTTCTTGGTGTATGTCGGTCATTTCCTGAACACAATTGTATTTTTTGGTCCTTTTTGGCGCCCCCTTTTTGGCGCCCCCTACGGCTCAGCGCCGTAGACAGCCGCCTAGTTCGCCTAATGGTAGCGCCGGCCCCGCCTATATGAAACAGTGGCACATTTTGCCTGCAGTACATTGATCAGTTATTATGCCATTGTATTTTCATTTATTCTAATATTAACGTACAATTCGAAGAAAAAACTGTTTTCTTGAGGGCGAGATACACCTTACTTTGACAAAAGTTTTTTCATGATATGACAACGAAACACATCTCGAAACGTTTGGAAAACCTATGCCAAGTACATTACAATTATGCCATAAAACTCCGAAATACAACATGCAGATTTTTAGAGCATTTTTTCTGGCTGTAGACCAACAACCTAAATCTATATTGGCCATAGAATATTAAAAAAAACGAGGAATATGCAAAGACGGTCTACATTTGTTTCTTAGGCATTTTTCCTGGAGGAGGATGCGTCTTCGAAAGAATGCAATTTGAAAATGTGCGTAAAAAATTCTCTTGCTGTTTTCTTCTGCTCAGTGTTTTTCCAATCGAGTTGAATAAACGTACAAATTTCGTGCAAAAAGTCTTCTTCGGTTTTGAGATCCAGGTAAGCCGTCTAACTAACGTGCAAACCTCTAAGTGACTAGGCTCAGCTGTTGTCTTCAACGTTACAATACCTTGGTGTTTTAAAAATTAATAAGAAGCGGTGCGTTTACTTCTTTTCGTTTAAATTCAAACATGATAAACACCGCGGTAACGGCTGTACCTTAGTGCGCATGATGTAACTGATTTTCTCCAACAAAATCCTGTTTTCACGCTCCACCTCTGCAAGCCTTTCCTCTTCTATCTGCAGCTTCTTCAATTTAAGATGCAGATGCATATATGTTTGTGGTGGTTTGTTGTCAATCACCGACTTGGCTGCGAAAAAAAGGGAGCACTCAGTCCAAATGTTTTTCTCTCGATATATCTCATCTTTCCCAACGTTGCGTTGAGGTCTTGCAAAACGGCGAAAATATGTTGGATAACCGATGGTCACAACAGCAACAACAAATTCGCTGATAAATGGCGCAGTTGTTCAACTACCAAGAGCGCTCGCCTTTTCAAACTTAAAGTTCTCTCAAGTAGATCGAAGTTTTTTCTATTTTATAGTGAAAAAAAGTAAATCAAGTTATTAATCTAACAACAATCTTGAGGAATCACATGACATAAGAAAGTTTAGAAGCTTTCTTGGTCGCTTGCGAAGTCTGTATACGGCTTTAATGTTAAGTTAGTGGTAGGCTGGTAGTACAATTCAAAATTTTGAATTCGAATTCAAAATGTAGGTTATCGTTGAAATCAGTTATGCGCATAAATGCTTTCAGAGGTCAGGCTTTCTGCAAAAGTCTACTTAAGTGCGTTCGTTTTTTTGCACTCTGCAGGTGCTGCTACAAATAGGGTCCCAGTTTCGCATCCCTTGTCTCGTGATTTAGGTCTCAAAGCTTTAAATAACGTGTTCAAAAATATATATTGTTGCTGCAAACTTAACTTTTATTATATCACTAAGAACGCATCTTTATATGAGGGGTTCGTCTGCTTGTCGAAAGCTCTAACAAGCTTCCTCCAAGGCTGACAAAAATGGACTTTTCCACTGAAGTCAGAAAAAATCCTTCAAAGCTGCACACCAAGCTGCATCTTAACTCTGCTCAGGTAACCTCTGCCCAATTTGGGCAAACGGTTCTCCTACTTAAATTAAAAATTAGTTAACAGTTACATAGAAAGCTGCTTCTTTCAGTAGCTGCATTTTTTTAGACGCTCTTTCGGGCAGTCCTATCGAAATCTGCACAAGTTTTGTAGTTTTCGATGGGGAACAAAAATTTGCCCAAATTGACCCATTGCTACCTGAGGTGTAACAAAATTCCTACACAAAGATCCCTCCTAAGGTAACCTTGACCAATTTGGGCAAAAGGAATTTTGCAGGTAGGTTCACTAGGAAGCCACGCCAGCAACCTTTTGACCGAAGCCAGCACGGGAGTAGATCACACGAATGCAAGCCCTGACGAGCTAAATCAATTTTGCGTGAATGGCTCCTGCTTAGCTCGTGGTTTTGATTGAGAAACAGGCAGGAGAATGTATGACGCCTTTTCCGTCAGAGGAAAGAAATTGGAGCCAGAAAGGGCCTGCACCTTGTGTGTGCCCTTGTAGTGAAAGGTCAAAGCATTTTATTGACGACATGATGAACCTTGTGCTTCTCTTTTCCTATTTCAAGTTTCTAGAACTTTGGCTTAGCCAAAAAAGGGTTGCTTCTTGTTGTGCGTGCACTTGTGGTAAAAGGTCAAAGCATTTTATTGAGGACATGAACTCTGAGACCAGACAACGCTGTGGAACCTGTCCACCATCAAAACTGAACAAAACGAGGTTCACATGCCAACTGCCAACGATGGGGAGCCCTTGCCGACATTGATCACTTCTAAGTTTTCTGCAAAGATTACTCACACCCCGGAACACTAACCCCCGGTGATTTCCACCCGGACAGGAGTGGTGGCCACGTGGTCCCTAGGTGAAAATCACACCACGTTATGGTTAGTGTGAATGCGGGTGAAAATCACCCCACGTTATGTTTAGTGTGAGTTCGGGTGGAAATCACCCTCCGTTATGGTTAATGTGAAGTTGGTGTGAAAATCACCCGGCGTTATGCTTAGAGTGAGTTTTTCGTTTCCATGTTGATGCTTTGACATTGTAAATATTGACAAAACTCCACTGATTCATAGTTTTCATATTCCAATTTGGGGGATATTCTAAATTTCATATTTCATATTCCAAAAATGATTAAAGTGGCTGAAAATCGTAATGAAAATAGAAAAATTTCATGTCTCAACCTAATTTACTCTTAGTGCAGATAGAACCACAAGCTTGAAATGAGGTTCGGTTTAAACCTTAAACCGGCCACCAATGACGTCTACTGGTGGAATTTTTGGATTTTTCCTTACTTTTTTGTTCATTTGTTAAGAGCACTTCCCACATTTTTGTTTGGAAACATGCTTTTGTTCTTCGTCATATAAAAAAATTTCCAAAGTCAGCACGTTGTTTTTTTCTGATCGGATGATCTTGAGAAGACTGGCTAAGTTGTAAAAAAAACCGCGCGCGCGTCCAAACCTGTCAGTCCAATATAAGCGAATAAACACAATCTGCCCATTTTGGGCAAGGACAACAAAAGTGTTTGTGTTTAGAGGTTACTTGAGCAGGGTTAAGTATTCTGTCCTGTTATTTTGGTAAACTAGAAACTCTACATTCGGTCAAGCAACTTACGTCTGCTTTTCCATCTATATTTTAAGGTTACCGGTGTACTCAATGAATTTTGGTTCTGCTGAAGGTGGCTTTCAAAACGTCTGACCATTATTATTTCAATAAATTTATGGTTTTTACGTCGTTGTTTCCACTCAGAAAATTTTCCAAAGATTCTGTCCTGTGCAGGACCACTTATATTTGATTTCAACATGCGCAAGCTAAGCGTATTCCAATTAGCCAAGGTAGATCATCATTGCATTCATTCATAGTCAAGCCCGTTTTTCTCTGGGGAGAGTCCTGGGGGCAGAAGCCCTAGGGCTCGAAATACCTTACGGTTTTCACCAATCACTGATAGTTCTGCGGCTCCTCACCAAGATGGGACCAAGCCAGGTCGGAGATGTAAGCACAAGGCAGACTATTTAGCTCATGTAACAAAATAAAGAATGCACCAAACGCTTCGGGAATAACTTACCTTGAACAACTTTGTTTCTGTGAAGATCAAAACTGCCTTTATCCCAGCGTTCTTTCAGAAGCCTGTTACACGCAGGAGTAATTGGGTGGTAAGCTCGATGCATCCTGACTGGTGATATAGTAAAGTTCTTTGGACCCACAATCAATCATCAGTGTGTCTTTTGTTTGCAACACATACAGCAACGCGTTTATTGCGTCACAAACACAAAACCATAGGTTAAATAAATGTTACTATCTTTCTGGTAGGCTGCAATAGTGCCAAATTCCACATTGCTGAGAGTTCACGAACCGTGGCTGTACCCGGTGCCGGATTAAGGTAGCGCGCGGCCTGTGGCATTAAAACAGCACGGGGCTCTAAGTTAAAAAACATTTGAACAAGTGAACCATTGTTAAATCATAAATTCTGTGGACATCCATGTGACTGCCATTATGCATACTGAATTTCGTAAATACGAAAAACCTGGTCCTAAATAGCAACTGGTGGAGAAAAAGGAACTGCGGCTCAGTATCTCTGCCACTTGAACTCATTGCACCTATCTAAGATTTACAGCTTATACAGTGTCAGTTGCTTGTTCATCAGTTATGCTGAAGACGAAGGTACCTTGATAAAAGAAGATAAAGAAAGATGAGACGAAACAAAGTTTCATCAATCATGCCCTATCGTAAATCACCGCTATGCGCAGTTAGTTCCTAAAAACCCCAGATCTTCAGAAGAAAAACCCAGAAAAGCATTGAAAACCTCAGATCTTTCTAGGGGAAAACCCCAGGTTTGGCATCACTGGCCAAATCATTTTGAAAGTATGAAAAAAGTAACGCAACTTATAGAACAGGTCAATGTGATGTAATAATATTTTCTAAAAATGCTATTCAAAACAGTGCAATCAAGCAATATCTGGAATCTGATGCATGGGTGGTGGAACCTTTTTCAAAGTTGGGGGGGCACAAGTGCATGTCAAAAAAACTATAGAAAATTTTTGTCGTTTGAATTGGTAACTGTGACGTCACAAGCATTGAAATATGACGTCATTACCTACCCACCATATGAAAGTCTAAATTACACTATTTTAGAAAAAATTAAACCACTCTGAAAACGTATCGGTGAACCACCTGAAATTCGAATAGGCTGTTACAGGGGCGACCCAAGTTAACAGCGTCACTCGGGCTCATCATACGATTTATTTTGACTGAATAAAACCTTTCGACGTTTGCGTCACTGAAATTTCCATTTGCTCTCATTCTGGCTGACGTTATCGTTGCTCTGTGACGTTAGTTACGTAACAATGAATGAGGAGTTCGCGTGATAACTTCACTGTTGAGTAACGTGCGTCACAGAGCAATGATAACGCCAGTAAGTCCTCTGCGTACCAAGACTGTGGAGCCGGTACTCAAATTTCAGGCTCCGGCTACAGACATCCAACTTTTTTGGCTCTGGCTCCAACATCTAGATTCTAGAAGCTTTGGGCTCCGGTTCCGGCTCCAGAGCAATTTGGTCCAAAAAATCAGAAAAAATTTTTATTATTTGTAGTTCGCTTGTCCCACAAACTGTCGCTGTGGATCCGAAACCCAACTTTGAGGCTTCGGTTCCACCATCTAAAAGTTTTTGGCTCCGGCTCCAACCATCCAAAATTGCTTCAACTCCGGCTCCACAGCCCTGCTGCGCACTAGGCTCATTCATATTAGCCCGAGTTGCTGGACAATTTATCGTTCGTTTGAAATTATTCTCGAAAGGGAACTGTCCATTGGATTGGAATTCAAATCCAATGTTCTATACAAATCTTCTATCCAAGCTTCAAAAAACATTCAGTCCGATATGAATTATGTTTTAAAAAAGATTTAACTGTATAGGACAGCTCGGGCTCTAATGGTTGAGCTCGAGTAAAGCTCGAGCGAAATAAGTCGAGAGAGCGCCTACTACGAACGACATTGTTTTATTCAGGTCACCTGCAAAATGAACGCGAAAGGCCAGACATGGAACGAAAACATATGAACAGTGACAAGGTCCAAAGAAAAGAGCCCGAGTTACCAACTTAGTGAAATGGGACCGATGGTGGTGGCACAAATATACAAAGCAAGCAAGCTTGCTTGCGTTCTCCAATATAGTGTTGGTCATGTGCTAACACCGTTTCTGTAATGTGTGCTGATGTACAGCAAAACACTTTTTGTGCTCTTGTGTCTGTGATATGGACCATGAGTCTGCAATAAAATATCATTGATAATTAATAATAATTAATAAATCATAATCAAAGACTCGGTTAAGCCCCATAAGGAGCCCGTGTGTCGGAGTCGCCACTGGGCTGTTAAAAACACCGAGAACACAGCATAAACAACAGGCAAAAATGACACAGCATTAATACCTGTCACATTCAAAATCACAACTTTTCCACATCTTGGACATAGAAGTAACATGACTGAATACTCATTCTACAACTGCATTAGATACCGGAATGCAAAGATAAGACAAACAGAGCCGGATTAGAGGCTAGGAGGACTCGGGGCAATTTTCACTGGATGGCCCCTATAACGTAGTTCATGACGTCATCGTTTGTAAAACTTATGTTTTCGTTGATTCGCAACGTTCTCCTTTGCTTTTTCCAGTAGTCGATTAGCCTATGTGCCTGCCGTATTAACTCGATTGGTAGCCGCCTTTGATTGTAAGCCGCACGAAATGGTGTTAATAATAATTGACGCAAGCTGCCCTTGATTGTAAACCGCACTTGAACATAAGTTACCTAAGCCTCTGAGACGTATTCGCGACATTCGCGTACTCGTGCGTTTCCCGTATTAATGATGCTTACACCACTACACCTGCTTTCTGTTTATCATAATCCATCCTGTGACGGATGTGCACGTGATGCTGAAGAAAGTCGATTGCCAAAAAAGAATTTGGTCGACAAACGTAGCCAAGAAAAGACTGAGCGACGAGCGTCATCTATACATTTCGATAAAGTAAAAAAATAAAAGATGTAAGCCGCCCCTGATTGTAAGCCGCATGAAATGATGAAATAAACTTTATAAGCCGCAGCTTACAATCAAATAAATACGGTGCTCAACTCAGTCCCGTCGCCACGAGGGCTTTGGTGGGCTTAGCCCTCCCAAACGAAGCTCCAAGTCCCTCCAAATTGAAATATGAAACAATATAAATTCGTTGAATTTTTGTCAAATTTGAATGTCAAATCCCCCTGCACAAACGTAAAGCCCGCCTGCACAAACGTAAAGCTCGTTATTGACGACTTTCTGGCGACGGTTCTGGCTCAACTGCACATGCAGTTGGCTGCGAGAAGAGAGTGTATGATATAAGCACTACAGTTTTCCTCAGGCTAGAGAGTGACTCGGCAAGAAACAACATTGACAAGAACAATAAGCAGAAACCAGAGATTACGAACAAAAACACCGGAAAAATAACATGTCAATATGGCCAGCCAATCTGAGTGTGAAAGATGCTTCGAAACTTAGTCCTTGATTTTCACCTACATTTTCAGGTGCTCTGATTAACGCCACACTGTTTTAACGTTGCTGCTTAGAAGCTTTGCTGAAAAAAAGTTTCAGTCGCGGCGTTTTAGTTAACACTGCCAGATTCTTGCGCTTTTTCTCATTAGAAACTTTGCCATCTTTACCTCCTGATGGCAGTACATATATCGGCATAGCGCTAGATAACACTGCAACCTCGCTTTCAGCTCTTTTGTTCTCCAAATCGATTGATCAAAAACATTTTCTGACGGAACACGCAATAACGTGTAGTGTAAATGGCTTGACTAGCTTCATATGTTTATGATGTAACGCAAGAATAGTAGTAGCCATCGGAAAAAAGTGGTTTCCACCATACGTTCCACTTTATGACGAAACAAACATCGCAGTTTGGTTGCTGCTACCTCCAGACGGCACAAGAAGTTCGGAATCATTGATACTAAACCTCAACCACAGCAGAACTAGCTTTGCTGCTTTAAGCACGCAAATAGTATCGTTTTCGCAACATTCGTGCAGTAGGCGTGATGCACGAGTAGACAAACCCATGCCAAAAGAACGATTTTTAGAAAAAGTTACAAGCAAAATTCAAATATACAGGGCCGGCCTTAAGCCGATGCAACCGATGCAGCTGCATTGGGCCCCGCGCCTCAGAGGTCCCGCGCCATGGTGGTTGGACAGGTTGTTCATTTTTGCCTGATGCTCCTTACGCTCGAGAATTGTAGCAAGGCTTTTAAATGTCATTGTTACCAAATGATTATCTCGTTTAAATGAACGATAAATTTCCTCTAATTCGATAAATACCGAACGATATCAAACGTGCTCAATTCTCATGATATGGCGTTGTACCTGCGTTCCACCATGTCACAATCTTTATAGATATAATTTAGTTGTTACTAGTGCCGGTTAAGACTACAGTAGACCTACAGCTACTGCAAACAAGGTGTGTATTGATTCAACTCCCAGTGAACAGGTCAATATGAGTGTCTGTCTTATTGATTTTGATGGCAGTTCTGCTTACGTAACGTTGTTCAGTTCTCGAAAGATTCTTCCGTTTTTTGAAAGTTTTGGTTGGTTGCGGGTCATCTGCATTTTAACAAGGGCTTGCAGTTTTGCTTCATGGAAATTTTTGACATAGATAAGATAAGTGGTTCTAACCTTTTTTCTACCACACTTCCCTAATTAATTGTCCTGCATTTCAAGCCCCCCTGACTTTAAATAAGTAAATTGGAGGAACACTTTCCCGTTCAAGAGCTTACCATGTTGTTGTAGAGTGTGTATAAGGACTCATTTCCCAATGGAAATTTATTGACGCCCAGTGATGAAAGTAGAATAATTTTCTTACCGGAACGACCCAGTATTTGTCAATATACCGTCTCCGTCTCGAAATTTCAGCCATAGCCTAATTGTAAAAAAGCAATCAAGAGCACGTCTACTTTTGGTCCACCCTGTACTGTACATTTTAAAACCACAAAAAATCTACTGTACAATTTGAAAACAACCATTTAAAAATCAACCAAAAAACGTTATGGGCTACGTACCGCAACTTGCACTATCTCCTAAAGTGGGTCAGGCAGTGCAACTTGAGCTGTCTAAATGTAACACCTCCGCCGTTTGTCCGCGCGTTAAGAGGATAAATACCACAACACAATAGCACAAATGTAGAGAATTATTTAAAAGCTTTCCACAAAGGTTCATAGTAATTATCCTCTCTTTCCGCTTGCTTCTGACTAGCCATGCCACTTGT
>Ga0210059_1008474_pt1 | contig 16223 bp, 11 predicted proteins | sample Ectturendosymbi2_FD_188042 | JGI IMG/M metagenome (GOLD analysis project Ga0210059, IMG submission 188042) | Ecteinascidia turbinata endosymbiont from Florida, USA - Sample 2 (SPAdes) (version 2) | ecosystem: Host-associated > Tunicates > Ascidians > Unclassified | place: Key West, Florida...
TCTGATGCTTTTTACAAATCTTCATTTTTCCTCAATTATTCAACACTCCTGTATGGAGACCAAATGCAGTAGTTGTCCGTGAATTGTTTCGGAGTTTGCGTCTCATCAGTATTGCTTTTGTGTAGCACAAATATGTGGACACTGTGTACACACCGAGCACAAAAAGTAAGAAGTGCTGGGAAAGTGTCTTGCTCCTCTCAAGGCTGGACACGTACTGACATCGGTTGTGTAATGCCTTACTATATGGTTTATCCATTTTTATGTGCTCTTGCGAATGACGATACAGCTGTGGTGAAGATAAGCAGCTTTGCTCCTCCCAGTGTTGGTCAAGTGCAAACACCGTTTCTGTAATGTGCGCTGATGTATAGCTAACCACTTTTTGTGCTCTTGTGTCTGTGATATGGACCACGAGTCCGCAATAAAACATTATTATTATTATTATTAATCTCTCGTAGTTGGGGAATAACCGAACACATGGCGTGAGCGAGTCAGCGCGATAATCGCGATTAGACTACAGTACTGCTATGTTGGAAATGGTTTATCAGGTGCTGTATGTTTGGAACACACTGGTGTAATGTATACAGCACTGCATGAATGATAGCATAATAAACGAAATGCAATGTTGACGAAGAAATCTACAGTATGATCTACGCTAAAAGGCGATTATTCACTTTGCAGGACACCTGCTGGGTTAACTTTCTGCATGTGTGATGAGTATTAAGGGTCAGCGGCGTCGGTACCACCAGCGGAAGGATGTACCTCCAGCGTAGGGGTTGATTCAGAAAGCAACTGTTTGTACCTCCAGCGTATGGATGCCTTTAGAAAGCAACTTGAACTGTTTGTACCTCAAGTGTAGGGAGTTGATTGAGAAAGCAACTGTTTGTACCTCCAGCGTAGGGATGCCTTAAGAAAGCAACTGTTTGTACCTCCAGCGTAGGGATGCCTTAAGAAAGCAACTGTTTGTACCTCCAGCGTACGGAAGCCTTTGGAAAGCAACTGTTTGTACCTCCAGCGTAGGGATGGCTTTAGAAAGCAACTGTTTGTACCTCCACCGTAGGGGTGGCTTTAGATAGCTACTGTTTGTACCTCCAGCGTAGGAGTTGATTTAGAAAGCAACTGTTTGTACCTCCAGCGTAGTGATGGCTATAGAAAGCAACTGTTTGTACCTCCAGTGAAAGGAGTTGATTTATAAAGCCAATTGTACATCCAACATAGAGGTTGATTGAGAAAGCATGTTTGTTCCTGCAGTGTAGGGATGGCTTTAGAAACCAACTGTTTGTACCTCCAGTGTAGGGAGTTGATTTGAAAGCAACTGTTTGTACCTTCACAACCTAAATTAAAAGCTTTTATGATGTCAAAAAAGCAAACGTTGAGCTTGAGACAAGCGGCAAACAATACTACAGATATTCCACTGGCTACTCTACATCGTTACAGCCCATCTAAATTGTTTGCAAGAATCATCACTACTCTGGAGGTAAAATCAGTTGCTTTCTGAAGCTACCCCTACACTGGAGGTACAAACAGTTGCTTTCTAAAGCCATCCCTACGCTGGAGGTACAAACAGTTGCTTTGTAAATCAACTCCCTACCCTGGAGTTACAAACAGTAAACTTCTAAATCAACAGTATCATGCTGCTGGTACATCCCTACGCTGGTGGTACTGATGCCGCCGACCAGTCCTCCATGTCATGTTTGTTTGTAAGAGGTTGTTTTGCTTGAATCAGAATATATTGAATTTCAGTTTGCTTTATTAAGTAATGAAGTTGAGTTTTAAATGTTCCAACTGTTTGCAGCAAAAATGAATTGCAGTTAAAAAGATTGTTTTTGATTCATTGGAAGTGTCTATTTTACTGGCGATATTCTGGCGGCAACAGATCGGCTGGGGCTATTGTGCCGGCAGTTGAAGTTTCGATCTCGTGGCATGACGCAATACAAACAAAAAGGTCACTTTGTCAAGAAAACGCTGTCCTGCTCGTGGTGTAACGGTTAAGTGTTATGGCTGTTATGCCAGTGGTTTTTGGTTCGACTGTCACCTTGCCGAATTTCGTTTTTTTTCTTTGCTTTTTTTAGGCTTTGCTTAGGTGTTACGTTTAGGGGTTAGTGTTGTTACATTTGGGTTAGGTTAGGATTAGGGTTAGGTTACAATTAGGGTTAGGTTAGCTTAAGCTTTAGCTTAGTGTAAGGTTAGGGCTAGTTAGGTTAGTGTTAGCTTAGCATTAGCTAGGTTATCTTATCATTAGGTTAGCTGAGCATTAGGTTAGGGATAGGTTAGGATTAGGGTTAGGGCTACGATTAGGATTAAGGTTAGGTTGTAGGTTTATCTTTTAGTTACATTTACATGTACTTCCTTTCTACCAAGCCTTTTGCTGCTGCCATTTTGGCAGCAAAATAGACACTGCCTTTTTTATTTTAGCCATACATGAAACAAATTTTTTTGATGTTGATTGAAATTTTACACATTGCAACAAAGGAAGAAGCTTATAGTATTTAGCTGTAATGCTTGTTTAAGGCAGTGTCTATTTTGCCTCATGAGGCAAAAGCACTGCTAGAGTTCGTTTTCTTTCAGCTGAACATGATTGGTTGAAGTGGTTACATGGCAAGTTTAAGTATTGCTATCAAATGCATAACATGCTTAGTTGACTGTGACGTCTCTAACAAAGGTTCAGTCCTATGGATGAGTGTTGTCATGGTTTCAGTGCTGGCAAGCTGTTAGCCACTTCTGATCTGCGTTGTTTGAACTATAGGTCTTAGGCTAAACCTTAACTCTTGACCTTGTCTCCTTGTGTATAGTACTTGTCACATAACTACTTTAACCAATCATGTTTGACTAAAAATACAAAATAGACCTTATACAGCTTTTGCCCCATGAGGCAAAATAGACACTACCTTATTTTAATTGTTGGGTGAAGAAAAATTTAAAGTCATATTGTTTGAAAACAAAATATTGTACAACCATTGTGATATGCCAATCTGTAGTCCTAAAGCAATGTGGTCCAACTACAGACCCCGCGGGCTGCATGTGACCCGCTGACATATTCAGAAAAAATCTTCCAGTCTGAAATTTGTTGAAAAGCGTGTAAGGTTACATTTGTCTCACTGAATTGCTTGTGCTAGATAAAGTGCATTTGCACAAGAACAATGAATATTACGTTTTCTGTGTACCATTTGGTTTTATTTTTTATTTTAAGATCAAATTAAAGGGAACAGCTCTTAGCTAACCCTCTGCTGAGGCGCCTGACTAGATAACCTCTGTTTTTTCAGTGCCCTGGCGTTCGTTGTCTTGAAGAGTACATCTGGCGCAATGAACTCAGTGCCAACAAATAAGTTTGTCTGTCTAATCCATCTCAAAGTGGCCCGCGAGCCAAATTAATTGTTCATCCCTGCAATAGGTAATTTTAATTAGAACAAGCATAACGTCTTTTAATAAAAATGTGCGATAACAAGGGTGTTAGAGACTGCAGAGAGCTTTTGAAGTTAGTCAGCAAAATGTGTAAGTGTACATTTTCCGAGATAAAGCAATTAAATTTAAAAACAAAAATCAAATGGGAAGCAAAACACTGTACCATAGTTTCAGAGAAGCCTTGGCCACAGGCATCCCACTGATGGAGATTTATAATAAATTGCTACTTGCTATTGTTTCAATGACTTACTTTAAATTACGCACTTACTTGTCTTCCTTTTTTTAGTTTTAACTGTTCTGAATCTGTTGTTTTGTAGACTACATCATTTTGTTGGAAGTGGCTGGAAAGTTGTCGCGTTTTTGTAAACTGGCCCGTAGGTCAGAAGTAGTTAGACCATGCTGTCCTAAAGCATTAGTGTTTCGGTTTTGTATGTCACAACAAAGTTATAAATTGAAATCTAAAGCATGAAGAAAAATTAAAGAAAAGTGATAATAGGAATGAGGAATATGAAGAAATTAGTTAAATCGATATACTGTATCGTATGTGTAAAAATAAGAGTGAAATTGAAAGTGAGGTGTCAAAAAGCTATGTAACAATCATGTTATTAGGGTGATCCAGACTTGAAAGCATGGGAGTTGTCAATGAGATATCATGTGTGACACAGGAATTTTCAGGCATGACATGCATGAAAAATTCTTAGCGTGTGTTGCTTAAGTGTGATTGCTTTCTACTATGAACAAGTTAATGCGTGTAATTACTTTAAATCTTTAATGACTAAAACAGGTTATCACAATTTGTGCCTGGCTCCATTACATCAATTTGTTACCTTGAAAAGTGATGTTAAGAGTGATTGCGGCCCATGTTCTTTATTGTTGATTTCTGCCACAGTGTGATGCTTTGTGTACTTGTCGCTCAGGCTTTCTGATTGTAACAAGGGCCATATAACTACTTTGGTAATGGATGCTATGTTTGTGCAAGTTGGTGGCAACACTGTACATGAAATTTTATTTGGGACTCATCTATTAAAACTGATCAGAATGAGATTGAACAGATCACAAGTTTTGCTTTTCAAGTCTTTGGTATAACCCTACCAGGAATTAAGCCTAGGCTACCAGCTTAAATGATGCATGCACAATCCAATGGCCCACTTATCTTGTTATTATATATTGTGTATCACCAACAATAGTTCACATATTATATTTTACTTTTTTTTATTATAGGTACTAGTATATCTGATTGAACGTGTAATGCAGTGAAAACAATTTTAATTATTCACTATTATTGGTGTGCATGAGTTGCAAGATATATTAGTGAGGATGGAAACATTATCAGAAATAGTTTGTATGAATGAAGTACAAATGGAAGAAGCAATATTCACATTAGTTGCTAAAATATTACAAGAACTTCAAGATTTCAAGTCGTTTGCTGATTGCTCTTCATCTTTAGAAAATTTTTTGACTGCATTGAATGGAATATTGTCTTGTGAATCATCACATAGCAAGTTCTCAAGTGCTGTGCAAGCCAAAGTTAAAGAAACTTTTTATACTCTTTTGGATTGCTGTGGAAGTGAAAGGCATAATATTCCTAATGCTGTTTGTCTTTTGATAGCATCATGCCTTCATATGACTTCTGATTTTCCTATGATATTTACACAGTTTATAAATGACTATTTAAAGACGTTTTTGCTTCAGCCAACCATTTCAGTGAGTGAGGATGATGATAGAAGTTATTTTGCAGTATTTTTTCAAATGCTGGAATTGCTTTTTTGTAGTAATTCATCTCTTGCATTCAGTTGTTTCCCTACATTATGCTCAATAGTAGGTGGCATTGCCCATGAAATATCAGAAAGCATGGCGTTCTTTAAACTGTTCACTACGACAGCCAAATGCATTTTGCAAGAGGGAAAGCATGATATAAGTGATTTATTGTTTCAAGTTCATGTAAAGTTTTGTGGCCAAAGCAAGGCTGTCATTGTCAATTTGATGAGAAATGACAAGCAAATGGAAGAAATGTTTCATTCTGAAGAATGTGCCTTGTCTTTAAGCGTAAATCTTCTTGGTGCCTGTTTTGAACCTTTGTATTTTGACTCTGAAGATAATTCAGAAAAAACATTATCTCCTGCCATTGCTGGCATTGTGAACCATCCTTTTACATGGATTACGTTGCAAATGGGTTTAAATCACAACTCTGCATCTACAAGAAAAAAAAGCTGTTTTTTACTTCGTCTTGCTTTGAAGATAATCGAACAAAACACCTTGACATTAGAAATTTTCGAGCCAAATGATGCGAACAGTGATATTCATACCTTTAAAAGCAATATTGTAGATATGCATCAGAACTGTTTAATATTTACTACCAAAGGTGGCCAGGTGCTGATAAAACAGTTCAGCCAACTATTGTGTGCATATGAAATACTAGAAGATAATCAACTTCATGTCATCAGCCCTTCCATTAAAAAGATTGAAGCACTTTTTCACAATTCTGAGCAAAGTGATGTTTTAATTCCAGCTTCGTGGATGCTGTTGCTATATATGCGAATGTTCAAACATGAAAACAGGTATGTTGTGTGGAAATAAAAAATCTGAATGTTTGAAGTAAACAACAACAATGTTTCTTATTTGAAATAGTTCTCATCAGCCTTCTAAAATTGCACACCGGGTGTTGTCCTGAAAATGATTGAAGCATTTATAAACTTAAGCTAATATATAGTAGTAAAGCTAGTATAAATTCAGTGTGTAATCTTTGTTGCCTCCTATATTGAAAGTTCTCTATGAAAAAACTTTTCTATAGAAGTTGGATAATTAGGTGATGAATATAATGTAGCAATTACAAAGTAATTAAATGCAAAACATTGGATTATCTTTTCCAATAATGATATATATAAATATAACATATAAATCTCATTTTTCTATCAGAATAAAATATTTTTATAATATTAGTTTAATTTGTCATATAAAAATAGAATTATACTGATTAGTTGTTGGGATAAAAGTACATGAAATTTTTGTGAAAATGTCTCCACATAAAATAGAACATGTATATTTTTGATATAAGCAATGAAACTGTATTCAAATTATGCAAAATAACTGTGCAACTATAAAACCATATGGTTAACATTGATCTCAGTTTAGTGTGACCAATAAAGACAGGGCAGCTTAACTTCTGGTTTTGAACAAATGACATTTGTATGTGTTCCTAAAAGTAGGAAATAATTAGAAAAACAATGTGGTTTTTAGCACAGTCTACACTGGTGCACGAATATATTAATGTTTTTGCACTGTCATTTGTACACTGGTATCCTAAGATATTCAAACACCCATGACTTTTTTCATTCTCACTTTTTGCAACAAAAATGTACACGAATGTTCTTCATGCCTAAATGCCATACCCTTGAAAATTTGAGGTCAATCAAGCAAGAACTCTCTAAGCTACGTAGTTCTGCATCATACAGCCTTTTGTTGCCTGCAGGTACATTTTTTTCAAAACAGCAAGGTACAGTATAATCAGTTGTTGCAAAAAACATGGCAACTTTTTTCATTCTTGTTTTTTTGCAACAAAAATTTGCAGAAATGTTCTGCATGCCTATATGCATTAGCCCTGAAAATTTGATGTCAATCAGAACTCTCCAAGTTATCTAGTTCTTCATTGAACGTTGCCTGCTGTGCGCCAGCTACAACACTTTCTATACAGTGGGGTGCAATTAGTTGTGTAAAACATGGTAACTTTTTTTGCGGTTGGTCTTTTGCAATGAAAATTTACACGAACGTTCTGCATATTTTAAAGCATTTTTTTCTGAAAATTTGCGTTCAATAGAGCAAGAACTCTTTGGGTGATTTAGCTTTGGACCAGGCAACAGAACATGCGTTCACAGTGCTTTGTGACGCCCTGACCATGACAATGCAAGCTAGTTGGCCAGTGTAGAAGGTTTTAAGGACGGTTGTAAAATTAGCCCTAGGTAAGATCATGTCAGAAGATTGTGACATGATTCTGCCTGAGTAAATTGGTGTACATTTTGAGTGAATGTAAATACTTGAGCATAAAAGAATTTTGTGGCAAAGGTGGGAAAGCAGTCTTAAAGATTAGCAAAAAAGTTAGGGGACTGTTGCAGTAGTCCTGTCCTGGTAACTTTCTTCCTTTACTGTAACTGAAGGCCGTTTTCAACAAGCACTTGCGTATGACAGTTAAAATTTGGTGTGTGACAGCAAAAAATTCTATCCATCATATGTGCTACTTTCAGAGTTCTGTGTGAAAGACAAGATTTGTCTTGGCTGCCAAGGCGAATTCACAATCACTACATGCAAGAAATGTTTTGGAAAATATCACACATCCAGAAATGCTTAATTCCACTAGAGCTTCTCAAATCAACTTGCTTAGATGGGTTATTTAAGTCATCACGCTTAAAACTGTCACAAAAAATAAGACACCCTCTTAGTTGGTGTTGTATGGCATCAGCATATTAATTGCACTTACATACAAATGAGAAATAGTAAATAATGTTTCCATGATAAGTTTAGTAAAAAAGCTATTTGTGCAGCAGTGTGACTGGGGTAGGCCACAAAGGAAGACCTGGGACATTTAGGCCGTAGCTCTCACTTGTGGCTAAATTGCATTTGGTGGAAAACAATTTTGTGTGCTTTAGCTTGTTTGAAGAAGCTAAATCACATATGCAATTCCCACCAAACTAAATTCAATTGTGTTTCCAAGCTGGGTTCTGCAATCAAATACTTGTGGTCAGGCTTAATGCAGTATGTCATTGATTATCTTGTCATTTGTGCACTTATCTAATCAACAGATGAAATTTATCTGTGAGCCATGCAACTATTTAGAAAATTTGCTTCTCAGCATTTTTTACCTGCCAAAAACTAATGGTTCAGTTGTTTTCCCACAATACTGCATGACACCCAATGAGAGGAATATAGTGGAAAGTCTATATTCGGTTAATAAGAACATCCACCTTCCCCTAAGTTCCATCCTTGGTGTTTGTTGAAAATAGTGTTAAACGTAGCTAAAAGTAAAATTTTAACTTGCCTTTTCAATTAAAATATCCATTCATTTGTTTGCATTGAGGAAGATTAACCAACTGCTGCTGCAGTAGGTTTTTTGTGTACCTAAGTAGTAGTGAAAGTTTTGCTTGCTGCCAATTTTTTCACAAATCGGTTCCCAATTCACAAAATGCATTGCTCGCAGAGATGTGTGTAATAAAATGCAAATGCTTATAAGGCATGGATGTGCCCTTACCTGGCATAATTAAGGACTCTTGCAACAAATAAGAACAAGTTGTATTAACAGAACTACAATTTGCAGTTGAATTCAAATCTATGCTGGTGTTGTGACCTTGTGTGTGTCGTATATATTTCTTACACTGTGTAATTTTCTCAGGATATCAATGTACAAAGTCAGATTAGTTTTTTGGGCAACTGCTGTATTTTAGATATTTGGGTTGCAAAAATTGAAGGTGTTTATGTGGGTTGCAAAAATTAAAGGTGTTTATATTGTCCAACTGAAAGTAGAAATATTTTATCATTCATTTTAGAAAAATTTGCGTATAAAGGGATGGTATGTGTTGTTTCAGGCATGTAAGAAGAGATGGAGTTGCATCGTTTTTAAATGTAAATTTCCATCTATTCAATCTTGAAACTTGTGGAACTTTTTTTAATGGTTTTTTAAAAGGATTGATGCAAGCTTTGCAGGATGATCAGCTTTATTGCTGTTGGAGGTAGTATGAAGATCTTAACAGATGTTTGGGCCAAGTTTTTGTCTATTGTTATTTTTGTCATTTGCAATGTTTTTTTAGTGAAAATGTTGAAGATTACTCCAGCACGATCCCTGTGAAGTTAATAGAATGTTTTCAAAACTGTATGAGAGAGTCTCCTGCCAGATGTAAGTTTATCCGGAATGTGTTGCATGCAGTTGCTGAATTAGCATGGAGTCCTGTTTCCCTTTTGCATGTATGCCATGCAATGTGCAAGATGGATGCATGTTCAGCATGGAAGGCTGCAGATATAAAAAAGCTGAGGTATGTTTTGTTAAACTACTCCGCTATAAAAATGAAGTATAATTAGTTATCTCATTTGTTTTGTGCAGGTATATTCTGTCACAGTCAGTTACAACCCACAACAAGTGCTTAAAAGAAACAATACAAAAACTGCTGTTATATAGCTTCATGAAATTTGTGGACAGTGCTGATGTAAGTCCTAGAGATATTATCCAGCTTTTGTGGATATTTCTGCAAAATAAGATGGTATCTCGCTGTTCAACTGTTTGGAATGAAGTAAGTGCTGATCTTGTTTCAGTTAAATATAAACTGGTTTGTAGTGCATTTGCACTTGCAGTGACTCAATTGTCAAATCCTTGGATTGTTTAGGTGTATATGTTAGTGCTTTTCTAGAAATACCGTTTCAAGTCAAAATTATTTGTGCTTCCATTTTCAAATTCAGGGAGATGGTGATTTGTTAGTGTGATGTGAGCTATGAAAGCCATTGTGCTTAATTTGTTCAAATTTGGGAAAGTTATGATTTGTCAGTACAGGTATGCATTAAGAACAATTCTTTGTTATTAGGACCAATCTAGTGGGTTGTAATTCTGTCATCAAAACAAAGCATCAAGTTAGGATTGTGATTTCAGCCATGGAGTAGTAGGCAGAGTTAGATATTTGCAAAAAATGTAGTATTGATCTTTTTATCACATGTGTGCTTCTACACAAGTGCAGACGTGTGGTAATAACTCTGGTTGTTAACAGAATTTTATTTTCCTAAGTTTGTGGCAAGAGGAATTTTTTTATGTAATTCTAACTTCATGCCTGGTTTTGAAATCTTTGTATGTTGCAAGTTGTTTAAGAGATCTATGCAGTAAAACTTGTCCTATCATACATTGATTCAATTCAGCTTAAAAATTGACTGTCTCACACGTATCAAAGCTGGTGTTTTTTCAGATCATTGATGGGTTAAATTAATAACTAGGCTTATGCCATTATGTGTCTCTCAGAACTGCAAGTGTACGTAACGTCCTAGGAATTTCCTTTGGCAGCGTGTGTTACAATTTGTACAGTCTTTCTAAGTTTCTACAACCTTTTTGTATTTCACAGCAATATGTTGTTTTACCTAATATGCTAATAAAAGGGCAGTGTAAGACTTGCTTTTCATGCCTTGCATTTTAGGGACATTTTTCTAATCCGATTTTTTTATGAGGAAAATAATATCATTTACTGACAGTGTATGTCAGCATCTCAGATTTTGAAATATGATTTGATTCTGAACAAAAATTGAAATTCAGCTCTAATCTAAATAATGTTGCTCTTGACATGGTTTTAGACTAGTTTAAGAGTTTTTCTACAAGAAGCAGCATGTTATTTTTCAGTTGCAGTTGCAATTCTGGTTCACTGAGTTAGATAGGACAACTTTAATATTGCGGTTTTTGTGTTATTAATGCAACAAGTTCTGCTAAACTTGAACTCCACCTTTGAATTGTACATTTTTCCATTTAAACACAAAAGCAAGAAAGAAGAAAAGTATGGGCTAGGCTGGTACCATACACCAATGCATGAAGTAAAAACAGTTAGGGCAGGCACTTCACATCTTGCAAGATATATACAGTGGTGACTGCTTCTGACTGAGTGTTGATCTTGGTTACTTGAACCAGTGATACTCTTTATGTAACCCGGGAGTATGTAGGCATTGATGACTGCAAATATGTCTGGCACTAATAGCAAAACTTCAGTCATGTTTTACCTGTGGTTACATAAAATTTCTGTAGATGCTGTATTTCCCTTTAGTGCTGTAGAAGGAATCATCATCCCAGTCTTGGTCAGGTGTTTGTAAAACTGCTCAGCACCCTGGACTGGATGTTGAACATATTTTTAAAATGCCTTTTTTTCTTGATATACACTGCAAGTTAAAGTTTATACTGTATGTCAGCACATGTCACAGGCAGTTTTTTTGTTTAGATTGCTTCGTGGTTTGCTGAAATTTGCAAATTAAATGGAAAACTTGAAAGAAGTTGTTCCAGTTTTGATTTAGTACTTATTGATTGGTTCAAGGAATATCTGGCTGAGGCCAATAACGATGTTGTCATTGGTGAAAATGGTCACATGCAAAACATTGCAGAATCCATAGCATTGGGCTTATTTTTGTTTTCTGATGGCATTCTTCTACAAAAAAGTAAGATGTTTTCGTCTGTTTCTGGTGTGTGGAAGATGCAGAAGAACTCTGTGTGAAGTTGTACAAATAGCACTTTTGACAATTAATGCGATGGAGTAGAATTGTGACAGCCATTTATGTTGATTTTAATCAAGATAAAACAGCATTTTTTGCAGAAGACACACACCAAGTCATTCTTGTTATTGAAAACATGATGATGTGCATACATTCAATTTTGGATAAAGCTGCAACTCGTGTGTATTATCCTCAGCATCAAGTTGTTCATTGTCTGCTGTTTGTTAACTCATTGTTTGGTGTTGTGCGAATGTCTCTTTCCAATGGATACAAAGGTAATTTGTGAAAATTCTTCAAAACTAATTTGTTGCAACAACGTGTGTCAGGCTTATGGCATTTCCGTTAAGTTCCCATTTTGTGGTGCTTCGTGGATTGACCCAAATAGTAGGGGGATATACACAAAGATGGCAATAAAAGGCAAGGTGACCACATGTCCAGTTTCGTTTGTGCTCAGTTTTCATACTCCTTGTGGTGTGTCACTAGTGGTTTGCAGCGCCCATCTCCGCTTGCAAATGCTGAAAGTCTTCGGTGTGACCGGGAAACGAACCCAGCTTTCCAGCTTAGGTGGCCTGTGCTCAACCAACTGTACTACCTAGCCAGTTTGCTGTGAGATGTCACCTCACCTGACCTATTATAGTCATGAAGTATGTCGTTAACGACTTAGTCGCCAGTCAGAGGTCCAAATGCAGATACTCAAGCTTGCGAAAACGTTCCGTGTAGAAAACTTTCGAAGAAAATGCTCTTGGTCGAAAGCAAAGCGGAAGAAAATTAGTCCGTTGGCGACGTTTGCGTGTGCAATGCTCACCCCTTGCTGTTTTCTACGTATTTATCATTCGGTATTGCATTTATGAAACCAAAGGGCCTTCACACGCCAACACGCATTATTTATTTTTTGTTTTAAGATCCACTGCTTCAAGATTTTTTGCTTCCAAACGTCGGCAAAATTTCAAATGCTTTATCAGAATTCATTGCTAGGAAGGTGCCTGTTCAATGTCAAAACCCAGAAGTTCTTGATTTGTACATGAACTCTCTGGCCAGTCTTATGACGATGAGCGATGCTGACCCTCGGCGGAATGTATCGTACCTTCGAAAAAGTTGCAATATCATTATTGCTGTGATGAGTACGTCTTTGGTTCAGCTCAACAAGCACGACTTACCAAGTGAAGTAAGGCTGTTGTGCTACAGTCATGTTTTTTTGCGATTTGGAATGAGAAGAATTAGAAGGCAATTGAAAACTTGGCTTATTTGATCTGCAGGCGACGGATAGGAATAAGAAACATAGTGCAATCTTGATGCATATGAAATCCCTTTCGTGGTGCTTAGAGCTTATAAGCAAGTTTCGTATACAATTGGACCAAAAGATTCGCGTCATGCTATCAGGTAAATTGCTTGGCATTACACTTCTTATATAATTTGATTGCGTAACTTCTTTTAAGGGTTGTCACTTAATGAAAAACATCTTATTAAGATTAACTTCTAAGTACTTGTCAAGTTCTTGTTATCTTAAAAGTTATTCGGAGTTGTACGCGTTAAATGCTTTTTTCCACAGCCTTTTCCATCCATGACATACAGGACAACCCAAAAAGAATTTTTACCGATGTTGTGCTTCCCTTCCAAACGACCACCATTTAAAGGCCCTCATTGTATTACGCCTGTCAACCTTAAAGACCGCCCTTCTGGTTACGCATGTCACAGCCGCATTGCTCGTAACTGTGTTTTCGTTGCTCTGTAATTGGCGTCAGATAGGTTTTCAGTTTTATTGAGTGCAATTGTATGAAAAGGCCTTATTTTCCGATTTTTGTTTGCCACAGCTTGTGTTTCGAATTATTCATTTCAGTCTTGAGGTTGTTTGCTTTCTATGCCCTTGCTTTTGTCCTTAAGCATTTTATCTGTAAGCATTGCTTGGAGATTTTAGGACTAAGCATGCGTAGAGTTACGTGATATTTATTTCGTATGTAAAAATTTTGCGTTTTGTTTCAACTGGCTGCGTCCAGGCCCATAGCCAGGTTGCAATGTTTGGTGGGGCACAATACAGTTTTAGGGGGGAAAGATTTTTGCTTTTACTATATCTTTAAAACAAATTTTTCTGGGCGCAACAAAATTTGGGGGTCACTGCCCCCAAATGCCCCCCCGTGGCTACGGGCCTGGCTGCGTCACCTTTGTGGAGACAAAATTACTTGAACACAACATAATTAATGCCCAAGTAACGCGCCGTGTTTATGTCGTACCTTTCATTTAGATTTTTTTTCATCACTGAAGACCGTTTACCACTCGTTTGTGAAGAGTATTCCTCGAACGGAACCTGCCGTTACTAAGCAAGAGTACTTGTTGGCATGGTGGCGATGCGTTGCTTATGGAGCAAAAACAGACGTCCGTTTATGTCCAGATGAGATTCTGTCGTCCGATTCTCTCACTGTGTTTGCTGAACATCTTCACTTGATCAGTTCTGACAGCCTAGTAGTAATGTTTGAAGTTTCTAAAAGCTTGCTTGGGCAGGTAAGTTTTGTAATGGCTATAGCAACGAAAACATGAGAATAAGGATCAAGGAAAAGTGTAACTAACGAAAGTTACCAATGAATGCTGTCGCATAGCGCTTCTGAAGAGTGTAAATATTTTATCGCTTGGGAGAGCTACATTCAGAGTTGCTTTAGACATCTTTGATAGACCGCAATGCAAATAAAACGTGTTTTCATTCCTTTTCCAGTGCACCCAAACTTGACACGTTGCACAGAATGTAACGTAAGTCTGATGCCCCCCAAGCACAGATGCTGATTTGACGTTGTGGCGGCAAAAACGTGAGCGTGTAACAAACATAACGATTCAGCGAAAATTGCGCTACTCTTGATACTTTCCGATTTCAGGTATCCAAGATGTCCGAGCAGGCACTGCAAACTTGCGCTCTGTTTGTTGAGAGCATGTGGAAGGAAACTTACAATTTGGAGCACTCGCCTCACTTTCGGCCGCTTTACAAGGCTTTTGTCGAAGCTGTTTATCAACCGTGTTGTATCCTCAGCACTAGTCCGGTTATAAGTGAGGTCCTGCAGCAAGTCTTGTGTCGCATCACGCACGCTTCGCAGCAGAAGGCCCAGCTGCTCGTTGACGTTGTTGAAACCCTCTGGCGCCACTTGCCGGTCGTGTGTGTTCAAAGTCATCCTAACGATCAAAATGTTTCGCTGGAACCGAAACCGTCTGCTCCTCTCGCGAAGACAGACCCATCAAGTAATATTTTAAGGGTGCTTCTGAGCAAGGAGACGTTCGGAGTGCGAGTCACAGGACCTGTGTCGAACAACCACGTCTACGCACGTTTTCTCATCCACTGCTTGACGTTTGTATCTTCTTCGAAAGACCTGGCTGCAATCAACCAAACCGTTCGCTTTGCTAAAAGTCTGGGCGCGAAATTCTCGCCTACAGTGAAAGTCACCAAAGGTAAGGACAGTCTCTGCTCACAGCACTGAGCAGCAGCCTAATGTCGTCGACACCGCTGTTTTGTTCGCAGTCGAAGACGTGCATCTCATAGCGGCTGATTTAGCGCTACGTTTGTCACAGAGTGACCAGAGGTTTGGCGAGCTCTGTGTAGAACTTCTCCTTGAGCTTGACAAATCGCTCAGCGAGGTTCGTGTGCTGTGGTTTTTGTGAGCAATTTACGCTTGTTTTTTACCGTTAATTTTAGGCAACTGTTTTCTTTATGATTTTTTTGTCCGCAGAAAAGCACTCGATGTCATCTTAACTCGGAATTACACTTGACGAGGAACAAAGTCTGGCAAAACATCCTGTTGTTTCTACCGTTTGGTAAAATGCGAAAAAATGACGGTTTCATGCAAACCATAAGCGAGGTGCTGAAACAAGAGTTACAACCGTCGATTCGCCATTTGGTAGAATGGGTGATGACACTTTGCCTTCTAATGTGAGACTGCATTTGTCATTATTTCTGACTTTTTTGTATATGCTTGGAAGTTTCTCCCAAGCACCCATAGTTAATACTTAATAGCGATGTATGTTCCTGTCGGTGCTTTTTTCGGTGCGTTACGAACACCGTAAAGTTTCTCGTCTGCTCAAAAACACGTTTGATTCTTCTGTTAACGATTGACGGACAAAGATTTCCCAGCTTTTCCATGTTCATTAAATTGTGAACTCTATCAAATACGATATAGCAGGTGTGTTTGGTGCTACTATTGCACAACCGCCTTCCTACATTAAGATATCACCTCGTCGTGTCCCTGCAACCAGTTTTGATATTTTGTTATTTTCCCGAAAAAATTTTCGTTTGGCTTGACTGTTTTGGTAAATGAAAAATCTTTAAACACTCCACGTGTTTAGCTTGTCAAGGTTTGCATGGTGCGAAAGGCCACTGCGTGACAAATGGCTTTTGCGTTGCTTTTTGGCTGATGTAAGTTTTTGGCATCAAGCCGGGTACAACCGAACATGGACAAGAACAACATGGCTGTAAGTCGTAATTTTTGGCAAACCAAAAAAGTAGGCTAAACTGATTGCGCAATCATGAGGCAAACGCGCGAGTTTACAACGTCCCGCAGCCACGAGATATGCTGCCCTCTCGCTCCGTCTTAAGGGTCTGGATTTTGTCACCCACCGCGGTGATTTACACAATGGCTGAG
>Ga0210059_1008475_pt1 | contig 16222 bp, 6 predicted proteins | sample Ectturendosymbi2_FD_188042 | JGI IMG/M metagenome (GOLD analysis project Ga0210059, IMG submission 188042) | Ecteinascidia turbinata endosymbiont from Florida, USA - Sample 2 (SPAdes) (version 2) | ecosystem: Host-associated > Tunicates > Ascidians > Unclassified | place: Key West, Florida...
CACGGTTGAAATATTTGAAAAAACACATGTCCTTCATTTTTGTAAGTTTCACACCTGTCTTTTCTTATCTGTGCTCATAAAAACCAACCACATTGCACATATGTATGGCAGCATAAAACGTTAGGAACAACGTGGTGACCACGTTGCGGCTCGCTTACCACGGCTGTGAAAATCTCACACACACGAGCAAAACACGTCATGTAAAACGCACCCAACAAGTTGAACTGCTAGGTTCACGATTCGCGTGTTTGTTACTTTTTCAGACTGCAAAGAATCGAACGCAATAAAACCGTCGCGCGAAATGATGTGAGGTTCAAATCAGAACCGTCGCCAGAAAGTCTTCAGTAGGGGGTGTTACAATTGCGCAGGGGCTTGACATTCTGAAAATTTGATAAAATCTCCACTGATTTGTTTGAGTGGCTGAGAACCACTAATTTGAGTGGCTGAGAACCACTAATCCGAGGCATAGGACCCAAAAGGCGATTTTGTAATTTTCTTTCCGTTTCCCTATTTTTTGTCTCTTTAGGGAAGAATTCTGTGGTTGCCAATTGGCAAAGTGACTTTTGCTTACTATTCAAGATCACCAATATCTCTGATTTTCTTAGCATGGGAGCAGTACAAACTTGCGCAAGTACCCAATAGCAATCTGATTTCCGAATGACTTTCTAAAAGAAAATTAAAATGGGAAGAATCACATCTAAAAACACCAATCGAGCTTTACCTAATAGAAACGCTGATAAAACTACTGCATTTGTTCAAAAGAAGCAACTAAGTTTAGTTTAGGATACTGCTGTTAGCCCTAGACATATAGCTCTTATCTGCAAGAGCCAGGGGGGAATCTTGGCTGAAGGGAGCTCACTGGCCAGCTCAACACCCTGAAAAAGGTTGAGAAGTAATAGTGAATCCGGATGTGCATGGCTATACCAGAGGTGACCGGACTGTCATATTTGCGATCCAGATCCAGTCCTGAATTTTTAAAACTCAGTCCAAGTCCAACCACAGTCCAAAAAGTTTAAGAAACTTAAAATCCAAGTCCAAATAAAGCCCAAAAATTAAAAAACACAGCTTTTTCATGACAAAAATTCAATTCTATACGCAATTCAATTCTATTAACTCAGTCCAAATCCGGTCTTGTTCCTAAATTTTTGAAGCATTTTGCAGTCCGGATCCAACCCAAAATCAACAAAATTCATAATAGTCCGGATCCAGTCCAATCCAAGTTCAGTCCAATGCTCATCTCTGGGCTATCCTAAAACACGAAATCACCGGAAAACACTCCGAAAAATGCAGAAAAACAACAACTTACTGAAAACCAAACGAATAGTAAATACCAAAATACAAGCTAGGTGAGGGCCCGCTTTTTACATTTTGCTTGCCAGGGGGCGTTTCCTGCCCCTGCCCCCGTCAGTTGCGCCACTTATCAGATGCATTTCAAACATGAACAGCCAGAAGTTCTTTCGGATGATTCACTCGTAACAATTCGTACAATTCAGCAAACGCATCACGCAGCCAGCGTGCTTTGTGTAGCCTATATCGACACAATAGTCGGCATGCGGCTTGACCAACCATCATATTAAGATACATGGAAATTTGTTGGGAGACTCTGGCGTTATCAACACGAAATCTGAATGAATGAATAAAACTAAATTTCATGAATAGTCCTGAAATAAATTTTTCATGAATATTTGATGAAATTATCATATACCGGCAATGTACTCTACGCGTAGCCTACCACAGTTTGTTAGAGCCCCCCTTGGGTGTTGAGGCCCTGGGCTTCAGCCTATACAGCCTATTCGTAAATACGGCCCTGAGATCAATGTTACCCAATCTTTCACTGGTCATTGAATTTCTGGGAAATGTTTTCACTAAATTCATTTTTGAAAATTTGTCTCGCATGAAGCACTGGCGACGGGAAGAGTTAGAGCTACCAGTAACAATCAAATGCAGCTTTGTAACTAACAATCAATGAAAAAAAAACTTGTACGGGCGATATAGGCAGCTTCAACTTCTTCCGAAGCAAATTCGTTTCCAAAGCTATTTCATATTTCCATTTTCACTAAATAAATATGATTTGCGGATTCTATCAAGTGTTCTGATAGAAATATTTGACCTCCGGGGAAAAGAGCTGAAATACGCGAAATAATTGCTGTGAACCATTACAGAAAATCCGTACAAAGTTCTATGAGGTTGCAGGACATGTGGGTGGAGTTAAAACTGTAGTCACGAACGACTTACGTAAGATGTTTCCAAGTCGTATATACAAGGCAGCATAACGCAATGCAGCAGCCAGAATAAATTTAGATAAATTAACTGAAAACAATTCTTAATGCTTTCACAAACCTTTTGCTACTGGAACAAGCAACAATCTGTTGACAGTAATATAATCCATTTCCATTTCATAGTGAAATGCACGAAAGATCAATCTTCCCATTTCTGCGACTCTTTCTTAGTTTCGAAATGAATTTTTCACCACTACGCCCGCGGTCTGACTAAATTTCACGCAGGCTCCGAGCAATCACCGGTGTGTGTCGTCACAATCAACTTTGTTTACCCGACTGTCAAAAACAATAACGCAGCTTATCATGCATTTGGGAAATTTGAATGCAGGCTAGAGGTTTTCTAAATGATCGTTTAAACTATTGCTGGCCGAAAGTTGTCTACTGTAGGCTATATGTCTACCAAATGAACTTAAAAGGGAAATTAACAAAAAAACTGTGGGGGCCAAGCAAAAACCTGGGAGGCCATGGCCCACCCAGGCTCCCCCTTAGAATCGCCACTGGTCACCATATCTCATTTTCATACTTTGCTGCAGCTTTGCAAAAAGGTCATATTATGGTTGAGTGAACATGGTGACGTCAACATCGAAACGCTAACAGAGTGTTTGGCTACTTCTGGTTAAAACAACCTGGCAACCCTGGCAAGAGGAAGAACTCGACTCATTTAAGAAAAACAAATAGTATACCGTATAAAGCTCTATTTTGCAGTGGTCATTTTGGGGGCGTCTGGCGGGGTGTACCACCACTTAAAACATCTGGCATTGGTGATTTATTAGTCCTGGGATTGTGCTGGATATCTTGCAACAGGTTTGAGGTGGTTACGTTTCCAGCTAACTTGGACCCTCTGGGTTCACGATCTGTTTGATCAAAAATATGCACATTTGATTTTTCCGTTTGGGATTCATCGTCTAGTAACATTGCGTTCAGGGTAAGCTATTGATTGATCCTCCGCTGTGCTGGTTGGGTGCACAAAAATAGCACTTAAGACGTTTTCGGTGAACTGGCAACATATTATAAATTTAAAGAGTCATTCTAAAATCCACTGGTTGTCTCATGATTTTTGCTGAACTTTTACGAAACAATCCACGGTGAAAAAATTGAAGTTACCGAAGACGGGGGTAAGTTTTTCGCTTGTGCTCCAGCTTTCAAGTTTTGTTTGAACGTCTGCAAACAAGTATAAGTGTTTCAATTTAATTGCATAACAGATTCATTTCAAATAAGTTCACTTAAAATCATCCACTGACACAACGAAATCAAAATAAAGCAACTTTATTTAATTCTCAATAAAGTCTGATGAGTAAGTTCAATTTATAACAACGCCAACAATTTTTCGACAGAGGTTTATTTTTACATAGCATTGTTGGTAGCCAAAAATCTTAATCAAGAACAAAGAGGACTTATTTTCTTCTGTAACAAACATTTTTGATACGCTTTCGCAGCAACTCGTACCTAAAATGATTTCAGAAGTGAAAACGTTTGTTCATCTATAATTTGCAGCTGCCTTACCAGTATTTCGTCCAGGTGTTCATCCTTTAGTTGCTTGCATACATTATACATATGACAACCGCTGAGCAAGGAGCAGATTGTGAAGAGTTTATAATTGAAGCAATTGCTGTTTTTCTTAGGGTCGTGAAAGCCTTCGACATCCATGAAAAACAATGCAACCTGCAAAAGTATGAATAAGTTCGCATTACAGGAACAAGTAAAGCCATCAGGAGGCAGGGGTGCAACCAGCTCTTCAAATTGGGGGGGGGGAATTTTCATGAATTTTAATTCGATGACGTCATCTCATCGTGCTTGTTTAACCGTGGTGCAACTTATTCGCAAACGGTCACATATAATATTAATGTATTTTTTCCCGCAGACACGAAGTCCGTAGTATACAAACACACATTCTGCACAACGCTGGTTAAAAAAACAATACAGAACGTTTTACAACAACATTGGAGGCTGAATCACCGGTGTGAAACGAAATTTCTGACTTCACGCCATATGCGCGTGCACAGAGCAACATTCAACATATCAAATACGCTGAGAAAACTGATGATTAAGGTTTGGGATTTGGTGTTAAGGTAAGTGTGTCGGGTTGGGGTTTATCTTACAGTTGAACAAAGAAAAATAATTGAAGTCTAAAATTAAGTCAAATATTTTTCACTGGTTTTACTTATTCCCGTACTGTAGCTTGTTGTGGGTATCTGAAATCTAACCAAAGAGTTTTAATTTACACAACACACATCAAAAAGGTAATCGGCAAACGTTATTCCTTTACTCTGAGAAGAAAAATAACTGACAAAAAATAACAAGGCAGAAATTTCGCAGAGGTCAGAAATTTCGCTTGACACGGGGCTACAGAAACGTGCTTAACAGAACGTTTTGTAATGGCGTTGAAGGCCAAGCTTCAGGTTTACAGACGCATTCTTAACACTATTTGATCACTTGGTACAACACTACTGCAGAGTGGGACGCTAAATCCTAAACTAGTCAAGACCAGATAAAGTACGAATGCACTGTGAGATGCACACCCTCAAACGAAAACACACTGCAGTGTCCGAGCACTGAGTCACAAAGTAACATGAGGTTGTAGTGTTCAAAGAATAAGAAGAATACAAACAATCTGACTGCATCAAAGCACTCAACCATACGTTATTAGACCTTCTGCATCTTTTGAGAAACAAGTACATATATTTTCCTAAAACGGCCTCAAATGTAGGAATGTTACACTGAACCTGATGAGTCATGACTACTTAAACTCGCTCTCCAGGGCAGGTTGTATAGAGCCCTGCATCCAAAATTATAGGCCACACGCAATTATTGCATGCATGACTTTCTGAAATTCCACCATAATTGTGATGCACACGTGGGCGTGCAAAAAAAAACGAAAAAGTGCATTTTTAACTGCATTTGAACATCGCGAGAAGAGGCTCTCAGCTTGTTTGCTGCACAATATTCTTATCGCAATTGCCTCTGAATGTTTTTGTCATCTGGGAGCTCAATATCCAGAACCAGCATTAGATTTTTACCATCCATGTTTCAGTAATAGAGTGACTGTGCTTTTGCACTCTTAGCCTTACACATTATACAAACTGTTTTGTTGCAGTTGAAAATATTTCCATGTGATTCTGCATAAGCCTGACATACAATAAAAGTTCTCTTCGCAACATTTCCGACAATGAGAACTTTTCAGAATTAATCACGATGCAGAACGAACGATCAGGACAGAGTAAAAATTTTTATTCTCATACACACACCTGGTTCTATACTCAACTAGTGCTTTAGTGTGACAGATGTATAGGCAACTACAGTGGTACACCTGCCTAATTTTCGTCTAGTTTTAGCGAATTCGTTCTAGCACTATTTTTCCAGCATGTGCTTGAATTTCTATCAAAAGTGGGGATCCAAACTTGAAAGATAGCTTATGTCAAGGGTGAGGGGACCTTTGAATGCTACCATTTCGGGCAAAACGGATCAGGTGACTTGTGCCTTTGGCGCATAACAGATCAGGTGTGTTTGGGGCAAACCGTTTTTTTCTGGCATCCATCAGCTGTGTGAAAGTTTTCAGAAGCACGTTTAAACCTGTGAGCTTTCAGGACTTGCACTGGTTGCAAACGTTAGGGTCTTGTAAAGCGTCATATGGAGCCAAAGTGGTCTAGTAGGTATAGGTGCGTTCAACACTTGGCTATTAGACACTTTCTAACCCTTTTTCCTAGCCGTGGTACTGGCATCAACCCAGAAAAACACTGAAACGTGAAACAGTCCTCAACTTAAATTTAGTTACAAACTATCAGGTTTCGAAGTGAAAATGCAGCTAAACAACGCTTCTTGAAATGTACTACGGTGATCCGCTTTGCCCCTAACAAAAATAATAATCAAAAAGTCGTAGAAGAACAAGTGGCTTGACAAGGCACTAACTGCTATGTCAAGGTTTCTCTTATCAATTTGAAAGTTTCAGCAATTTGTACGGTTCAAGAGTACCCTAATGTTATAAACTTTCATGAGGGCAAATTGAAGTCTGCAGAAGACAAAATAGTACACGAACAAATAGATAAAATGCCTTAAAAATACGGACAGTATAAACTACCTTCCAAGTTGACACTTCCAGCATATTTGTGATTGAATACCAATCATTTACGAAATTTTCGATCAGATAACCTGTCTCAAGATAAATTTTGTAAGGAGATAATAATTAGCGAGCAAGACAAAGAAAAATTCCAATAAGATTTCTCAAAAATGATAAGAGTATAAAATTTCATCTTTGTTCTTTGAAAGTTTCTGCAGCAATGCTGTGCTGAAGTCGTCTGATAACGCTTTCGTTACCTTAACTGTTACCAGTTTTTTCTCTATGACTAGTCGCATGTGAAAAATAAGTTTCCATAATCATTCGTGTTTGCCAATTTTGTGTAGATGTAGCTTTGCTTAGAGTTTTAAAATGGAATTTCCTAGCCTGGTGCTTTGCTTGCTTCGTATCTTTTTATTTCACAATAGCAATAAAGGAAAGAATGAATCGCGGTGAATGTTCAAAAGTAATTTCTGCCGACACATGTTTAGTAAGTTTTGCGTTGATTTTTCACAAAATGAAACGTTTGTCAGCAACGGCTTAATACTTGCTTTGCATCAACATCACTTCCAGCCAGTGGAGTGCAGAAATCTGGTGATGCCCGGGGCAACTGCTTGATTGTATCCCGTCTGCCAAATTCTGGTATTGAGCAGTGACGTATAGTCATTTTTGCTGCATATACCTTGTTTGTGACGTCACTATATGACTTCATATTCACTTTTGAAAACTAACGTTTTGGCGAAGTTTGTTGACACAACATGCATATTATTCTACACGCACTCTCTTATTCGTTGTTGCACAATGTGTCACTGTAATGAACATTTATCAGCAATCCACGTCAGGAGACCGAAGCAAAACACAGCACTCGACGCTACCACAGAGCAGTTCATAACTGCAAAAATATCTGGCAAGTCGTTATAACAGGGGAGTAGAACGCACTCAGTGCAACGCCAACGCAGTTCTCAAATAAACTAAATAACCTAAATATTAATCAACTGAAAATTCCCAAAAAGCATCACCAGCAACAAGTGGCCTACGTGCCGCGTGTTTGAGAACCCGGGTTAAGTTTGAAACTTGCTAAATTACACAAGAATTGATAAATGCGCATAAAGTACCAAAGAAAACTTTCCTTTTTTATTATGCGAATGTTTAACTTATACGTAAACTAACTGGGGTGCAGGACAGATACGGGCTTGTGTGAGCGGTTGTCATCGATATGCCTGAATTTTCAATTAATGACGAAGCTCGAAATGATGCATATATTGCAAGCGCAGGTGTACGACTGTATTACCGCCAAGAAATGAAAACGGGAAGGTGGTGGTGCATCAAAAAGTCAGATAAATCAAGCACGTTGAAATAGGACAGTTTTGAAATTTGGCTCAGAAAATCAATTGAACACCTATAATACCTTTGAATTAATTTTGGAATTTTCCCTTGATCGCACGATCTGGAAAAAGTCACGTATCTATCAGTGTAGTTGGGTGTGCGTCTCACACCTTGAGTGTAGGTCACTGGTATTAAAAATGTGAGAATAACTGGAATTTCAATACGTTAGAACTAGTGTTGAAAAAAAAGTTTCAAAAATTTAAATCCATGCAGCCTGTGTTAGTAGCGTTACAATGGGAAAAATCATCTTGTTACAGCATTTTAATTTTTGCAAGTTCACTCTTTGAATGCCCCTGCTGTAGATGCCCAGTTACGTCTCCCCGGTTGCCCAAGCAGCTGCACGCCATTACTTCCAGATTCATTGTGATGCAATAAAAATCAATGCACGGTTACAAGTCGTTTACTTTAGCATTGTGTGAAGTGTTTAGAAAAATTGGTTTTGCTGTTATAAGGATTCCTTTTGTGCAAGCTCTCATTTCTCCACTGAAAAACCTCTTTCACTGATGAACCAGGGTTTCTCCATTTTTCTTTCTGAAAAGCAAATATTGGAGACATAATAGATAATTTTTGAATCGATTGGTATGACATGGATTATCGTTAAATTTTATCAACATTTTCCAAAGCGTTTTAATAGTGAATGGGAGGAGAAAACATGCTCCTGCGTTTTTCGCAACTGTATGATTATTTTCATATCAACTACATTGTGGTGTTATTTGGCAGCTGCACACAACACAACCTGATTATTGCAGAAAAACTTGCGGGAAGCTTAGTGAAGTTGCAGTTTTTTTAAAGTACTTCACCGAGCGCAAGATTGCAAAAAGTGATATACATAAGCTGCGGATTTGCGTTTCGAAATCGACCTTTTCACACCACACGCATTGCTGCTTTGATTCCAAGTGTCACATACCGTCAGTACTTTAAGTGATAAACTAACTCATAACACCAGTTCAGCCGTTTTTAGTTCGATCTACAGACGAAAAATGTTTGATTATCTCAATAGTTCGTTTCTGTGGTGTCAATGCATGATGTAAACAATGATTTCAATATAGCAGCTGCGTAATTTTGTCTGCTTTGCTGGTCGGCAAGTACTAATAGCATGCCGCAAGGGCAAGCAACTGCACTCCCGTAATTTTCAAAATATGTTCAGTTGTTAAGTACAACAACAAATTACAATAATTTTGCCTCCACTGAAAATATCAACTGGTTGTGGCCTTGCTTGTACACCTTTTTTGCACCCTTTGTGTTTATCTTGAAAAGTGGAAATCCAAATGACAGGATATTTTTTCGTTGCACATTAAAAGAATGACACCAATAAAATACTTACGTGAAGCAAACGGTGCAAAATCAAGTTGAACAAAAAGGACCTCCCTTTGCGCGACGGGCCTGTGATACTGATTATGAACACAGGACAGTCTTTGACGTCATTACTGAGAAATATCTTTTCCCATTCTGTGGGTTTGAGATCGCCGTCTTGTTTCGAAAGGAGAGAGGAAGTATATATTCTATTTTAAAAGCTTTTAACAAGTTTAAATTACATTTCAGAAAATTGCACAATGGGAAAAGCTTTGCTACCACGATAGATATGAACCAAATTTATAACTTAGATTCCAATCCACATTCGAAGATGTTTTGAAGTCCCTTTAATAAAATGTAGCCAAAGTTTGCATCAAATGTGCACTTATTTGAATGTAGAAAGCGTTTAAACCGAAGCTTAATGGATGTATAGCATCACGTTTATGAAAACACACAAATCTCAAATATGCACATTTACTTTAGCAGCAAATTTATCAAAATCATTTGAAATCCAGAAAAACTTAAGTCGAGCCTATAGCGATCTGCTTGGCAAGCAGATATAAACTTGTTTAATTGACCACCTCGTGCAATCCAAAAACAACATGAAAACTACATTCCATTTAACATCTCTGGCTTTTAAGTACAGTGAATTGAATGCAAATGTTCAAATGTTGATGGTAATAGCATCCGCCAGAAGACGTGCCGACATATCAAAGAACTGGACGTCAAATTTATTCTCCTACTTTGCGTTAATGCAAGCAAGTAGTATTGTCTCAGTCATACTTTTTGTTCATGTTGGAGATGTATCCATTTTGTAAATTATTAGTGTTAATCGGTAACCCAGTTTCACTGGCGTCGATTTTCATTTTTATAAGATTTTGGGCTTTCGTTTTTCTTTGAAATTTCCAAGGTCGCAAAACAACACCACAGATAACAAGAAGTTTTAATACCTTTTTGGAGAATAATTTCTTGCCACAATGTTTTCTGACAGAGACAAGAATGCTTTGTTGCACAGTGTTTCCTTTAAATACAAACTAACATCCTGCAATATTTGCAATAAAATCAAACAAAGCACGTCATAATCATCAAATTTCATATTTCAATAAACTACATAGGCCTACGCAATTATTTGCACTTATTCAGAAGCATTAGTGATATCCGGAAGTTTGATAGAAAGATTTTCCGAAACACAGTAAACAAACTCTTTTATGAGACAGATTTGCAAGTACTGAGTTGTGAAACTCAGTGGACTTTCCACTGTGGTAAAAATTCCTACATCATATTGTGGCCGTTTGAGAACCAATGTTAGGCAAAAACAAACTTTCAAATGTTTTCTGGTGATCAGTTTAGCTATAAAAGAATGTAGTTAGTACAATTATTTAATATACGACAAGTAATAATAAATCATGTGTAAATGTCGATTTAAAGATCTTAACAGCCTTTCGGATCTTTTTTTTGTTCAAAATTATTTGACTTTTAGACTTTCGTTGGGGTTCCAAATGGTGCGTGATTCTCACATTCCCTTCGTGGAATATTTCTTATTACTAACAAAAATAGAAACAGCAGGATGAATAGAAACAGCAAAGATTTAACAGAAAAAGCAAAGATTATAATTATATTATGATTAAGATTATAATTCAAAATCATTAATGTTCTGAAGCAGGCGTTACCAACCTTTTTCTGACCATGTACCCCTTCAGCATTTCAACAGATCAAAATGTACCCTTAAAATTTGTTATGACAAAATATTTTCTCATGAGTAATCATAGAGATATTTACCTAAAAACATTACAGGATTTTTGAAAAAAGATTCACTGATAATATATATAATTGGAAATAAACAACCTTCTGTTGCTAACCTTAGATGTACCTCCTTCAGATAGGCTAAAATGCCCCCAGGGGTACAAGCGATTTTGAAGAGAAACAAAACAAATTCTGGCCACAGAAACAGTTATTCTCACCAGTTATTTCGAGGGCTAAAGTTTTATATCGCATTATGGTGGCGCATTTACAGTACACTGCAGCAGGTTAACTTCATATTAGCCGTACAATCGACGAAAAAACGAAGTTGAAACAACATAAAATTGTTAAAGCAATGTTTCATGTTGTAAGCGACATGATGGGGAATGCGGCTGTAACAAAACAATTTTTTTAACTGGCCCATTGTTTAGCAATTGCTTGGCAGTGATATCATAATCAGAAAAAACTTAAATACAACAGTAATTACTCTCAAACAGTAATGCAGTTTAAATGTTAGAAAAATGAGCTTTACCTCTGTGGTTTACACACACCATGTAGAGTGCAGTACACGCGTACAAAAGTTAAAAACAGAGGGCGACTTTTTGTTCGATTCTCGATTGTTCTGTCAATGAAAGAAATCCAGTGACGAGCAGTGGTGTACAAAATAACATTTGCAATCATGTATATTTACCAATGCCAGATAATTGTCTCATATATGTTATAGTACAGCAGTAAATGACTCTTGGGCCTCTTAGAACTCGGTCGGCCACACATGGCCTGCGGGCCGCATACCACTGGCACTAAAAATCGGATAAAAGTTGAGGTTCAAATACTGTTCGAAAAGAGAAGAGTATTTTAGAAAAGAATTGCCTAATTGCAAAAATTAAATTATTTATCAGCCAAAAATGAAGCAGTTGTAAACCAGAACGGTTGCATCAACAAAAGAATAAACCTAAAATGTTGCAAGTCTCAACAGATTTGTACAGTATTTTCCGATCCAATTGTTAAAGCAAATTGTTCAGACAATAAAAGTCACAAAACTAATTCCCGGTTTTGCTGATATTTGAGCCGTATTTGGGTCTTATGAAGTAAACAAGAAGTAAATGTTTTAAACGATACTCTGTGGCACATTCAAAGTAACCGTGAAGTCATTCTTTAATCAGGTGAATTCAACAAAAGTTTTGCTTTGTCAGATATGTCCATCTCCGAATCAGATGAGTCTTCATAAGCATGGTTGTTATGCACATTAATCCCAGTTTCCCCATTTTCTCCACCGCTCACATCTTCGTTTTCTGAATTGACATTAATACCAAGATCAGACAAATGAGGAACAGGATGCAAAGTGTTGAAGGCCTGCACTGTGGCATTGGCTGCGGTAGCTGTTGCTGCCCCAGTTGCAGCTAGACCAGCACCAGCGATTGCCATTGCACCTTCTACTGCCATTTCAGCACCAACAGCTACTGCTCCAACAGCACCAGCCACTGGCCCAATGAGGACCAAAGGGCCTGCAGCGGCCGCTCCCAATACTGCGCTCGCGGCGATCGCAGCTTTTTTCTTGTTGTTCTTTACCCTTTGCAATTCTTCGTTGCAAACATCCCTTAGTCTCCTGGCGAACAACTCATATTTTTCCTTCAAATTCGCTGTATTTTTGATATACCGCTTCAACATTGTAGAGAATTTTTTTCCTTGCTCTTCGTAGCTCTTCTTCACTTCAGATGAAGTGAATTTGATCTCCTGGTTAAAGAGAAGCGACGTAGAACTGTTACGTGATATTTTAAACAACAACCACTTCCTTTTAGGAAACGTGGTGCTTTTCCTGCGTGGATCGACTCACGATAAATTTAAGACAAGTAGTCAAAAGCCATTGGCACCTGGGATGAATTCAGTCAATCTTGCAGGCTTTGTTTTTAACGATGGATCTCAGCTATTTCCGGTTCTGCTTTGTAGAAAAAGATTTTCGCGGAAATCACAAAATAAAAAAAGCTTATATGTTACCAGAACAACAACTTGTTCGGATGCACTTGTTTGGTCTGAAAATGTACTTGGCTTTCGATTAAAGTTTGTGCAGAAGACTAAATGTGACAAGCAACAAAATCTGTCCACTACTGATATGTGAAACGATGTCTAATAATGGCTACGTTACAAGTTTCAACTTGGTTCAACTTCAATGTAATACTTTACTTCTGTCTTACAAAAGCTTTAAGGGAATTATAACATCTCAAGCAAACGCCATTATTGAAAACCTACGCAGTTATTCCAAGCATGCTTAGTACTTCATGTACCTGTTTTGTTTTCTTCTGCCAATTTTTCACAACTTCTTCAATCTCCTTTTCTGCTGTTGTTTTCTGAAGAAAAAGGTAAGACCACGTAACCTAAGTTGTGCTAAAGGGCGCCTCCAACGCTTTGCTGTAATTTACTATTTTTCTAATCTAACTGAAATTGCGAGAAAGCTGCATCGTTTTTTAGAAACCTTAATCGAAAATTAAAATATGTAGTAGCCTCAAAGGATAACAAACGCGTGATTAAATCAGCAAATTTTTTACAGGAAAGCGATTTCACGTAAACACATCCACAGTTTCAAAACCTGCAAGCAATATCTGAGAATGTGTAGTGTTAACTTGAAATCGGTTTCCATAAGAGCATTTGCTGATTGACTTGTTTGAATCTTTTGTGAAGACTGGTTTCTTGAACACAAATATGCGCAAAATTTGAATAACACAAGCAAGATATCAGAACCCACTCGGTTAATTCCTCGGAAGTATACAGAAAACCAAGAGCTTTATACTGTCAAAAATGAAATGACTTTTTTGAAGAACACACACGGTTATTGCTTCGATACTAATTTTGGAAAAACATTCGTTTGAATTGCGTTGTCGTTTCAAACTGTAGTTGGGGTCTCTATTCTATCAACAATCTTTTTTCACCAAATGTTTTTATCAACATGTGGCACGACTTCCTGAAGTCTTGAGTGGTTTTATTTTTCCCAATTTTAATGTAGTTCTGCAACATGTTGAAAGCTCTACCAAGCTTCACAAAACTTAGAAATCTAACCCTAATTAGTTAAAATTTGAAAACTGATCTTAATTTCACATAATGGTGAAAACTCATCCTAATTTAACGAAATGTATTTGAGTGGTTGAAACGAGTGTAATTTTTTCATGATTTAGGACCAAAACACCGGACACATCTTCACGCTACTCAAATCCTGCGACTTGCAAGCAAAAGCTTACTGTCGAAACGATAAAAAAGCCAAAACCAAGATTTAGAGAAAGCACGCAGACCTTAGACCCTGTTGGGCAGCCTGCGATGCTCTTTGGGAATTTTCGAATAATTAACATTTAAGTTATTTAGTTTATTCACCTGTGTTTAAAAGTGCTCGGCCAGGGAGTGAACAAATTCCTTTCAAACGAACGTAGAGACAACAAGGAATGTCTTCTTTATAACTCGCGATATCTTTCGCAAGAACTTAGATGTCAAAACCAGTTTCCGGTAACGTTCAGGTACTGGCACTGTTACGTCAGTATTATAATGCGCTCTCTCGTAGTCATAATGCGGACCTCGGTTACTTTATGAATTCTCATTTGGCTCTCAGAGAAATTTGAGTTTGAGACCTATACCCTAACTTATGAAGCTCCTATCAGCAGAGCCAAAGAACAACTAGCTCCTGTTATATAGAGATTGACAGCGTGTAGCACCTTGAATGAGTCACACAACCGCCCAAAAATTATAGTAAGGAACTCCTGTCCAACGCGCTGGTGGCGGCCGTCAATTACCAAGATCGTTGCAACAATAAAACGGTTCACTAAATCTACCATTAAAAATTTATACTTTTGCTTCAGTTTAATTCCAATATTTCTTGAAAGCTGCGTTTGTAGGGATTGCTTTCAGGGTTTGGTTGTTAAGTCTTCGAGGAATCGTCCTGTTCACAAATTGCAGACTGGAGTTTTACAAGTTCTAAAGATGCTGACAAAACTAGTGGCAAAAATTCCATGTTTTTCAGAAAAATTAGTTAAAAACGTCGGTTAAAAACTCTGTTCATTTTTAAGTACACACGTGTCTTCAAACTTTTATTGCAGAAAGTGGAAAAATGAGTTCTATTGAAAATATTCCTCATTCAAAACAACCTTTGCTCAGCAACCAGGCGTTGATCCTTTATTTTATACCATATTACCCGCAATACTTGCTCAAAATTCGTATATTGTCATTGCAAATTTTTTTATCGACAGTAGGAAACGCATAAATCTAAAGCTTTAGTGCTATTTAAATTGCACCTGATCCCCCAAAAATGCTTCATTTATTCTGTTTTCCAAGTTCTGGCGATAGTCTTCGGAACATTCGTTGAGCTTTTTGTCATCAAACATTTTTAGCGCTTTCTCCAAATTGTCCTTGTGGGAAACGGTCAGCGCCTTCTATGATATAAAAATGACAGAAAAACTCTGAGATATTTTGATGGGTCACATACGCGGTAATATATTTCAAAATTTTTTATAGTTGAAAGTAATTCAACAAAACGTTTCGATTTATAGTTTAATTTAAGGTGATGCAATACGTGTAGTGCAATTCAAAATAATATCACAAATTTCAAAATAATAACCCAACACATCTGGTGTTATTCACAGAAATGTCTCAACAAAGCAACAGATTGATCATAAAGTGTTTCTTAGTTAACGTGTTCGATTAATAATCAATTTGTTGCTTTTCTGATACCCCAACACATAAACCTGGCCGACTCCAGGTCAATAGCGTAAATCAAACACCTAAACCAAGCACCCTTGTGATTATTGAAGTAAAATTATCTTGGGAGGATGACAGGTGCCTTCACGTGGCTCTCCTGTACGACATTCGCTACAAATGTCAACAAAACCTGTCAATACGAGAGCAACCATTGCTTCCCGCACTGAGTGTGTTCGGCATGGGGTGGGTCATGAAACTCCATTCTCAAGGCGCGGCAGCAGGAATGCTGCCGAAGATGACCCACTGCAGCTGAACACCGAGGGGCTTACTGCAGGGGATATCTTTTTCGTTGAGCAGCTAGCCGATAAGAACAAGGATTTCATTATTGTCCTACAGGAGACCCACTGCACAACTGCAGACAAGCTAGTGATTCCCAACTTTTCAGTAGCTGGGTCAGTCCTGAGCGGGAACCGCGGCTTTGCCACATTGTCCATGAGCGGTTGGAATGGTCACTGGTCGATCTGTCTCCAGAACAATCAGAGACTGAGTGGTTGTGCGTACACGTCGCCGGATATAAGGTCATTAACGTCAACAAACCTCCACACTCGCGATTCACACCAACGGCCATCCCGACGTTCCCACACCCCAGCCTGTATATTGGCGACTTCAACTGCCAACATGTCAACTGGGGTTACAACAAAACATCCCCTGACGCTGAGAGCCTGCACTCCTGGGCAACATCCAACAACCTTGGAATGTTGTACAACCCAAAGGAAACAGCTAGCTTCTTCTCTCAGCA
>Ga0210059_1008476_pt1 | contig 16220 bp, 7 predicted proteins | sample Ectturendosymbi2_FD_188042 | JGI IMG/M metagenome (GOLD analysis project Ga0210059, IMG submission 188042) | Ecteinascidia turbinata endosymbiont from Florida, USA - Sample 2 (SPAdes) (version 2) | ecosystem: Host-associated > Tunicates > Ascidians > Unclassified | place: Key West, Florida...
ATTTAAGCAGCGGCGTTATGACGTCCTCGTGCTCAGTCAACCGTGCCATGACCTTTTTGATGGTTATGTTTTAACAAAATAAATATTTAAATATAAAAAAGATGGCAAATTATTGCAGTTAATCTGTGTTCCCCAGCTGCGTCCATGTTTATGACTAATATCATGCTGCTCTGGTAGACATCAGACAGTGTACCGCTACCAACGTAATCAAGCCGAAAGTTGTAAAGGAAACTCTGCAATGGAGTTCCGAGCGGCGAGCGCAAGTGCAAAGTTTCGTCAATCAAACCGAACTGACAAGTGAATTGAACTTACAATGCAATTATTTCACTCTTGTTTAACGGCAAGAGTGGGCACATGATCAACTATCCGCTTTATGACGCAATACGCGAAAAAAAAACACTTCGCATAAGAGCAATCCATGCATTCTCCAAAGTTCAACAAAGCCAAATTTTGTAATTATTCATAATGTATGCACTTAGAATGCAAACTGTTCTTTATCAATTAGAAATGTAATGTATAAAGACTTGCAACTACTGTACGACGTCACAGATATACAAACACTTATCAAACGCAATATACTGTATAATGCGCATGCTTGATTGATGAAAAAAAGCATATAGCCACGTAATATATTGCTAAACAGAAACGAGTGTGCTGGATAACATTGACAATTTTGCCTTGCCTTGTTTAAGCTGCTGGTTTTAAGAGTCCTTTACGTTTATGAACCTGGATCTGAAGTAGTGGTTTTTCTAACATTTTATGCTCGCAAATAGACAAAACACAATGAAGGTTTGGCGGGGCGGAAATGATAAAAGTACTTGCACAACCAACAAATAACGCGGAACCATTTTGGACAAAGAAAGGAGGCAATTTAAGTGCAAACACTTCACAAAATTTTGCGCTGGTTTGCATGAGATTTTTTACTTTCACGGGGTCAACCTTTCATCTTTTGTCATTTGTTTCAATTTGGTAGAGTTAACTTTATTTTGACAAAACATTAAATATTTAGTCTATGTTAATATCTTCCATGAAGCAAAACTACAGGCTTTTGTCAAAATAAAGATGACCCTCAACCAAACAAGTACTTTACAAAACAGAATGATGTTTCGAGAACTGAATAGCGTTACGTTGGAAGAAATGCCAAGTTAATACGACAGACACTCGCCTTAATCTGTTCATTGCGAGTTGAATCATTGCGCACCTGGTTGGCAATAACTGTAGGTCTACTGCAGTCTTAACGGACACCAGTAACAACCAAGTTCCATCTATAAAAAGTGGACCATGCGGGAGCGCATACATAATGCCCTAGCATGATAATTGAGCACATTTGATAAAGTTCCTTGGAGCAATATCATCGTTTTTTTCCAACGAGATAACTATTTTCTAACAATGAGATTTAAAAGCCGTTTCGCTAATTCTTTAGCGCAAGGATTATCTGGCAAAAATGAACAACCTGTCCGACCACCATGGCGGGGTCCCATTGCAGCCGGCTTGAGGCCGGCCCTGGCTTCAGAAAGTGAGAACTTGAAAGCGAAATGGTTCCAACCACGAATTCCATCTTGACACAGAGACAAGTAGGCTGTTGATAGCCAACTAGTTTCGTCAAAATATTCTTACTACAAAGCACATAAAAATGAACCATCTGCCAACGGTTTGGTGACTACTGACTAATCCGTTTTTGTGGTAGTTTATGGACATTTTGTGATTGTGGTATAACCATAACAATGTTATGCAACTACTAGTACGAGTGTGTAGCGTGGATAGGGTGAGGACTATTCAATGCAGTATGCAGTTAACAGCAGCGAGATTTCGGCACCAGTGGCACCTAAGTAGCATAGTAGCGCCACAAATAGATGTGCATCGGCGTGTACCTCATAGCAAGATGTAATAGTAGGCGCAAAACTTATATTGCATATTTTTCCTAACAAAGTCGTTCATTTTATTATTCACACTAAATTTTCCTCTGATTGATCCTTAAAAGCTGACTTTTTAACCATGCGTTGATTTATGACTGTCTTCCCATACGCAAAACACGCACTACCTCTAAACCAAAAATGATTCAGACAAATAGACAATGAGCAATATAATTCTCACACAGATTCCTGCACAGGCTACGTTCAAATTTTATATCATCATCACCTCAATGCAACTTAATCCTTCGTTTATCATGACGGCTGTCAAATTCATCAACGAAACCATCTAAATCTGTTTTTCAACTATACCTTTCAACTTAAAGTAGACAAATGTTTCCCAATCTTTCACTGGTAATCGAATTTCTGGGAAATGTTTTCACACATTTCATTTTTGAAAAATTTCTCTCACGAGAAGCACTGGTGACGGGAAGAGTTACAGCTACCAGTAACAATCAAACGCAGCTTTTTAAGTAGCTATAAGTGACAAAAATTGTTCGAGCGATACAGGCAGCTTCCACTCTTTCCGAAGCAAATTATTTGCTAAAGTTGTTTCATGTTTTGAATCATTTTCACTAAATGAATATGATTTGTTAATTGTTTCAAGTGTGTTTCGGATGGAAATGTTTGACCTCCGGGGCAAAGAGCTGAAATATGCGAAAGAACTGCTTCTGAATCATTGCAGAAAATCCGTTCAAAATTCTATGAGGTTGCAGGACATGTGGGTAGAGTTAAAATTGTAGTCACGAACCACTTACGTAAGATATTTGGAAGTCCTATACACAAGGCAACCGAATGCAATACCACACCCAGGGTAAATTGAGATAAATTAACTGAAACCAATTCTTAATGCTTTCCAGGCCCGTAACCAGGGGGGAACAGGGTGGCGAAGCTCCCCTAGAAAATTTTTCGTCCCCTAGAAAAATATGTTGGACATAGTTCAAAACCACGGGGCATAATTTAAAAAATTTGGTCCCCTCTCGGAAATTCTTCGCCCTTCCTGGTGTCCCAAGCTGGTTACGGGCGTGATGCTTTCACAAAACCTTTTGCTACTGGGACAAGCAACAATCTGCTGACAGTAATATGATCCAGCTCCATCTCACACTGAAATGCACGATAGATAAATCTTCCACTTCTGTGACTGTTTCTTAGTTTCGAAATGAGTTTTTCAACACTACGACCCTGTCTGACTAAATTTCACGCAGTATCCGAGCAACCCCTGGTGTGTGTCGTCATAAACAACCCGTTACCTAACCGTCAAAAACAACAACAGCTTATCATGCATTTGGGAAATATTGAATGCAGGCTAGAGGGTTTCTAAATTATCGTTTAAAATATTGCTGGCCGAAAGTTATCTACTGCATTCTGCGTATGTCTAGGGTTGTCGGATGGCCGGTATCAAACCGGCTTTACCGGTTTTTACTGCTTTTTTGCAGAGGCCTGTAAAAGGCCGGTATTTTGAAAATCAGTGTCTGAAGCCGATATTGTGAAAATAAATATTTTGCCGTAACTTCAAAACGAACTAACACAGAATTTCTCAAATTATAATGACTCTAGTAGTGAATCTCGTCAGGACAGATCTTTCAGCGAAGTTTATTTGCTGCTGGTTGTCTACTGTTATCAGGATGTGCCCCTATATCGTATTTTGAATTTGTTCATACTGGTTCTTTTCCAACTTTACTATGGTAAAAATCGTTTTAACAGGCGTCAAAGTCTATGTAAAAACGCTTCCAATAAGCTTCTCAAAAACTGATGTGATGCAAAGGAACATTCTAAATTTTCTGCTTCTTACGATTTTTGAAACGACCTGTAGAAGGTCATCAATCATACAGCATTACTTTCGGAAGCATTTTTGTTCCTATCATGCAGTGTATTTATGATACGTGCACACGCTGATCTATTTGGTAAAAATATGTTTGCTCAAACTGCTGCAAAAGATAAAGAATGCAGCGCACAAAACAAGTCTTTACCAATACAGTACTTTCAATCAAATTACCAATTCGTTTTTAATCATAATAGATAATTAAGAAATCAACAAAAAACAGGTGGACACAAGGGTCATAAGTACTAATTGACCAGTTGCTCTCATCTAGAAAACTTCTGTTTATTCAAAGTATGTCTCAATTCACAAGTTATGCGACAACTTTACTTGTTTTACAGACGTTTCTGTCAAAGAAATTGCTTCTCAACAACAAATTGATGATGTTCCAGGCACTTCTAGCTCGTCTTTGACGTCAAAATTACACAAACGTTTCCTGAAGAAGAAAGGAACACAAAAATCTGCTGGTAAGAAAAAAGAAACCAAGAAAAATGAAATCGGCTCGAGAAGCACCCTAAAATGAACCACTACTCACTTGTATCTTTGGAGGGGCAGGAAAGTTGCAAACGTTTTCCGTTTCGAAAGTACACCTGGTTTGGTGGCTGAGGTCACACCTTTGTGCATCGTTGCTTATTTGCCTCAAATGACTCAAGAGGATCATGGCTTGCTACAAATTCCAGTTTCACCCAGGGAATCTTTGAAAAACTATTCTCAATTCTGCGCTAGGTCAAGTTTGTTTTTCGTTCTTGTGACGAACACGAAGTCAGCAATTCGCTGTGTTGCAGGTAGGGGAAGTGTGGGACCTATGGAATGGGTTTTGCGTTTTGGCAATATTTCGCATTACTTTACTCCAAATTGATTAGTGTTTGTTTCATTATATAGATAGGTCTTAAATGAACCCACTCTGAAAAAACTGTTCAGATCAAGGACGCCCTTCCTTAGTTTTTGTCCATATTAAGTTTTTGAGAATTTGTTCCGTTGGTCCCACCCACTTGGGACCGAAGAAGCATCACTCGGGACCTTTGGAACAACAGATAACTACGAATAAAAAAATTGACACTGCCCATAGAGAAGAAGTGCAAATGCCCTTTAAAATGTTTTTATGGTGCAAGTACACCTACCAGTTGATGATGTCACCATTTTCATTGGTTAAATCTCATACCAACACGCAGAAAAAGCAATGAAATTTGCCGCGCATGATCATAAGACTAAATCCACAGGTATTCTGCAGAAAAATGTTCGAAAAACAGAAAAAAGCTTGTAAAATAAGCTAATGTGACGCGAAAATCAAAAAAGGAAGCTAATTATAGAACTCTTTTGAAAACAACGCATAAAAAACGAAAGACAGTCAAATCAAGCAAATGTCTTCCTTAGACTGAGGCCATTTTTGTTGTAGATTTAAAGACGCCACTGAGCGTTTTGGTTTGGGTAAATGTTTTAGGTAGGACCTTTTGAATATCATGTTCAGATATAGAAGCTTCCGCTATCAAGTCTGGAAAAATGAATCTATTCTTGATTTTTCTAGACCGTTGCATAGGAGTCGTTTTCTTCATCATGTTGGAATTCCACACACTTTGGATGCTTGTCTGAACCTGTGGTTGTTTTCAGAAAACAAACCCCTATTGCTGTTTTTGGTTGAAATGTCTGCATAATTCTGCATGACAAGCATGTCAAAAATAAGCGAATAACCAATGGAACTGATCGTTCTATTGGTACCCTGATCGAAACTTTTCACAAAATCAATAATGGAAGGAAAGTAGTTGAGTTAAATAAAACCAACAAAACATAGGGAAATAAACTCTTTCCCAAGCAAATTATTATCAAAGCCTTAAACCTAGCTCATGCATTCCATGACATTTTAGGAAGTGGATCCTCGCAAGAACGATTTGCATCCTAAAAAGCAAAAAATCTGCATAAATTCAAAACCTAAACTAGCACGTTGTCTTCGCAAGAAACGGAAAGTGAAAGCAATCTCGCTTTCACACACAAAATTCAAGTTAACAGCGTCAATAAGTAGCGCAATATTCAAGTGTTCATTCGGTCCCACTGTCTCGTAGGCCCCACACTTCCTCTACTTGTCCTTCTAAAATTTGCCTTTGCTTCACGACAAGTTTTTCATAATCTCTGTGGCCAGATTAGTTGTTTCCAATCGTTTGCAAAGAAGTCTTTGGTGTAAATCTACAAGCAACTTAAAGTTCTTGTTTTTCACACCTGGTAATGATGGACACCAGACACTGATCCATGCCTCAGTGGGGATTTGTGAACACAACTAGTCTACCGAGCGGTGAAGTAGGGGTGTGCCTTTGTTGCTCTTACCAGCTAGCAATGAGCCCTACTTAAACACCGCTAAGAAGCACCTGGCCCCAGGAGGTTAAGTGGGGTGGACAAAACCAGGCTTGAGCATGCTTTGCGAACCTTTCTTTTGTACGCTCTTACACGCCTCATCTATTGCGTTGATTGCGATCTCTACCTTGAACAACACAAGCAGATTAACACAGACACAGGAGTTTATGGTTCATCCATTCTCTAGAGTTCAGCGAAATGTTCAAACGTCGTTTGTCAGTTCGAGCTCTGTGGCGTGAAAGGAAAGCAAAGTATGCTTGAATGTAAAAGGTGCGAAAGACAGGAAGATCAACTGGCTTCGTTTTCGGGAGTCATGCAACGGGAGTCATGACAAGTATGTGAGAAAAATCTCACAAAATCTAGCAAGTGCACCGGCTGCAGAATATTCCGATCATCAATGACTTCTTTTTCCGCAGGTATCAACCACTACAATCCTTGCCTGAGATGCAGCAGCATCTTGTTCAACTAACCATTGACCTGAACAATTTGTGAAATGCTGATATGGAACTTTTGCCTTCTCCGTTATTAAAACCTATTCCGAAATTCGAATGCCAAACATCACTTTCTTTGTAGTGCTGGCTTCTATTTTATTTACTCGGCTCGCTTTTCGCCACTCTTTAAAGGTGGTAATTGAGTCATTCATGTGGGAAACGCGTTTTTCTGTTTTCGTCCGTGACTCGCACCTGCAAATGTTTCAACGGTCGTTTCTAAGCAACATCATGTAATAGCACTTGACAGTGAATTTCCGAAACTTTAATTCATTCTCCACTTCACCGCTCCCTTTAGGTTCACGTCGAAAATTTGCAGCTAGAGTTAGTTTTTCTTCGGCACTGTAATCAAATCCTATTCATAATCAGGTACCAAAGCTGTGATTTAATGGGTAAGGAAAATGAAAGCATCGACCAAAATCTTTTTCCATTTACCTTATTGAAAGTCTTTGATGCGCTAAATATGATAAAACTGTAGCCAGTAAACTCTTTGTTGGTTTGTGCAAACTTCATTGATATTTCTTTTCCTCTACATGATGCAAGTTTTTTTGCTTATTTTTACAGTGAACAAGAACGCTTAGACCAAAAAGGGAAAGGTCTTTCAATCACCTGTTGTAAAACGCATGTTGTTCACTTTTGTACGGAAAGAAAGCATCAAATATTCTCGTGGCCATTAGATAAATTAATTTGTTTTATGTGCAGATTATCAACAAGCTTCATCTCCCATATCAAAAATGCCAGACAACAAAGAAAAATCCAATCTACTTTCTCAACACGTAGCAATCACTTCCTCAGGTTGGTTGAGTTTTGGTCAGTTAGGCTCATAGTTTTGCATATCAAGCAAATCTAAAAAATATTGCCAAGGTGTTTAATTCAGTTTTATTTGTACTCGCTTTTTGTACTCTTTGTGAGTGTCACGAGTTGTCTGGGGCTCCCATCTCCCGTTACTTGCGCCGTGGACCAAGCGGCTACTTTCGAAGTGAATGCCGCACATGCGGCGAGTCAATCCAGAACTACGCGTGAACTGTTTCCTTGCACCCACTCATGCCGTGAAGGAAGATGGACAGGCCGCAATTACCGATTTTGAAGTCTCCGGCATGACCCGACTAAATATAACAAGATTTAGTGGAGTTTATGAAAAAAGAAAATTTGCCTGGCAAAAAAGATTTTGCTGATTTACTTATCAATATTCTCACTTTTTTTCGAACACGTTACGTCTATAGCTGCTCTGTTTCGTTCAAGATACACCAGACAAACTTAAATATAATATTTTTTGATGAACCCAACTCTTTCACTTTTGCAAGTAAGGTGTTGTCTTCTTATTAAAATTGTTTTCGACTTTTTTATATCCACACTAGTAGGTTGTCTGAATATCATTGGAGACCTTTGATACCTGAAATACCATCCAGAATTAACATCAAATACTTTTGTACTATTGTCAAGAGCACCTTTGCAGCTTCTTTACATGCCTACAGCTTTACCAGTTTCTGCGAGAGATAGTCAGCTTTTTATAAAGCAGTTTTTTATCGGGAAAATTGATGTTCGGAAATAAGCATACCCAACGACAAGTACATATTTGATGTCTTTTTGACCGGCCCAAGCTATTTTTACTGGTTCTTTTTGAAAAAACAAGAATTTTTACTGTAGTTCGAAGCTATGGCAAGAAACGCGGAATTGTGTCCACTAGACAAGCGAAACCTCAAAGTGTATGGGAAAAGACATGTAGAGGTTCACTTGGACTGGTCGGAAGGTTATGAAATTGCATATTAGAAAAAGTGTGAGTAAACGACTACTTGACACAACTCTACACTCTGCATAAACGTCAAAAACAACATCCAAAGTTTGATCTGAATCTCGCAAAAAGCTATTTTGTGGAACATCTGACAAACAAAGACTGCGACCAGTCAAATATAAATCACAGTATATTGAGCAAAATTCCAACTGTGTTATGAAAACATAGCAAAACGCACGCGCCGGCCAATATAGTGGCCGATAAACTTATGAACGACCACAGCTTCTGAGTGGAATGAGCTAGAAAGTCACCGAAGGTAGCATTGGATCCGTAAGACATGCCTGCACATTTTAAGATAGGTCGCGCCTACCGGTAACGTCATTGTATTTCGGGGAAAACGTTTATCCTGTAGGCTAGAAAACCTTGTGGCGTCCATTCACTAGGCTGCAGAGCTTAAACCAAACACGTTGGAAACAAACTTTCTACACAAAAATGTTTGTGCAGACTTTAACTTTGCAATGTAATCAAAAGGGTTGACACTTTCTTTGGTGGGGTCCCAAGGGGACAAAAACATTGGATTTTGAGGTTAATGTCACCCTTGTGCCAGCAAGCATCCATCAACCCCATCAAACTTGCAGAAAAGGTGTATTTCGGTGTTTTACAACATCCCACCTAATTTCAGCTCAAAATATCTACAGGAAAATTTTATTTGGGAAAAAATCAAAATATCTACCAGGTGACTGAGCAGTTTTCAGGGTCTATTTTTGGCCATAACTCTCTAACCCCTTAGGCTAGCAGCCTCCCCAAGGTCTCTAAAGCTTCAGATCAGTCCCTAAAACATTTCAACTCACTCAGCGCTTCACTAACGCTAATGTGGGGTTGTCTGGACCCCAAACCGTGATCTAGAAGTCAATTTTCCTAACCTACACTTTTGGACCCCCAAACGTTGTTCCCAGAAACGGCCCAAACTGACCTTTTTCGAAAGAATCATGTTTTCTTGAGATTCCGTCAGTCGTCGCAGCGCAAAAACGGATCGGAAAGGCTAGGTGGGATGCGGGGAACGTTTTTTCGCATTTTCTTTAGTTTTTGTCAAAAATTCAGCACGGCAAATGCACAAATACCGATTCAGCAAGCCTTCTAGTTGAGATCGAAAAAAATCTTTTTCGCTTTAGATTTGGGGTTTTCTGGAGTGACGTCACCACGAGGGCATGTTTTCGCATTTTTGGCCGAGTTTATCTCGGACCAACCCGTTGATCCTGCGCACCAACCCACTGAGCCATTCGCGCCACGAAATCGGCTCAATTTTGAAACTCCCACGAATGTTGACGTCATCCAACGTTTTGACAGATTTGTCAAAACATCCTGTGGTTATGTAAACATGGCCAAAAAGGCCGAAAACGCACACTGAAAATTTTTTTTTTAATTCTAAACTACAAGACATTCCCCTTTAGCTCGGGTTTGAATAGCTCTCTAGCTTAATCTGCTGGCGAGTGATGGCCATTTAGAAAAGGGGTGTAATCCACCCCAGGTTAGGGTTTGTGGGTGCAGACATTTTCACCAATTTTTGTTTTTTTTATTCATAATTTGGGCTCCAGATATGCTAGAAAGCCATTCAAGGGCTCTAGGACGCGGATTTTGGTCTAGTTTCCAAAAACAGAGCCAAAACATGGGTCAACGGATTGGCGCCCAGGGCTGGGTAAAGGTGACCAAATAAACGCAAAAACACCCCCACTTGTGACGTCTCCCACAGGTGTCCCCAGACTGAAAAAATTTTTTTTCGATCTCAACGAGAAGACATGCTAAATCCGTAGAGGGTTTGAACAGCTCTCTAGCTCTAGCAGCTGGCGAGTTATAGGATTGCAAGGTTTTGCAAAAAAAGTGGCGCACGCGGGACTGAAATAATAACCAAAACCTTTTCAGTCACAATGTTCTGTGCAGAACGAAAGATAGGAGGAGACAAGGATTGTTAACCAACATGCTATGAGGTGCTGCTAAGAAACGCATCCTGTTTTATGTTTTACTGAGCAAGTTTTCCAGGACAGGTACAAATAAAATATATTAAAACTTCAAAATATAATGAACACAATTACAGAACCAAACCCTCGTAATTTTTCAGAAAGTGAGTAAAAAGACGGACTGCTATTTTTAAATAATTAACTAATTCGCAAATCCTCGCAAGGTTCAAAATGCACGTCTAAATAAAAATCCGCCCTGTGTGTCACAAAACAAACACAGGGTTCACTACAAGGTTCTCGCATTCACACAAAATGCACAGACTCCTGAAAAAGTAGAAAATAAAATGCAGAACTTTTTTCATGTTGAACAATTTTTGACATGAGACAATATTATAAAGGCACAACGGAGATGCTCATGCTAAAACTCATTCACTGATTCATTCATTTTCGTGCCCGCTTTTGCTGGGGTAGGGGGTGAGAGAAGCAGCCCTAAAGTTCAAATAATCTCACGATCAACGGCAATCTAAGATAGTTCAACTGGCTCCATACACCAATACGGGACCAGCATAGGCGAACGGCAGTGCCTACTTTTGGGTATGCAAAAAAGTTTTGCTCAAATTTTAATTTGTTTTTCTAAAATATCGCATAAAAAGAAATTCTTAATGTTAAGACTAAAACCTAACACTGTGAGCAAATCAAGGTGTCTGCATGACTAATTACCAATCGTCCAATCTCAGTAACAAATCAATTTGTGCGGTGACTCGCGGTCTGGCACTTCTTCATGTACAAATTAAACTCAAGGCAGCAACGTATTGCCTTGCAATTCGTTGATATGGGTATCGTCATCTCGTTGATGACAGATTTCTCAGCCGTGAGTTTGAAATTACTTTTGTTTAAAAACCTCTTCATTATCAAATCATGTAAATAACGAGGTAAATAAACGCAATCCTGAAAAGAGTGTCACTATGGGGATCAAAGCCTTATGCCCTCAACTAGCAATCATTATTTTTCATTAGGCTTGCAGCTTCTCATCATGACAACTTTTAAAGTCACGTTATGAAAACCAAAAACACTGCAATTTAGACAGTTGAATGTGCACTGAACACAACATGCTAAGAAGAAATAGCATTGTGGAACTTATTTTGATATTAATAATGTAGCCTATATGATCAGCTAGCAAGCAAATGTCCAATGACAATGACTTGCAACGTCAACAAGAGTATTTTATAAAAATAGCGGTGCTTCACTGGACTGCATTAATGAATTATGCAATGCAATAGATAGTACAGTTGCCATTGTTCATAAAAACTTCACTTCACAGCATCAGATTGAAACATTAAAATTTCGCAGGATGCAACATGTGAAATGCATAGCATGAAACAAATGGGAAATATGAAAATCTAAACAGTATGAAGTTATAGCTACAATACTACCACACAAAATAATACAGCCTCAGTTGCTTGATTAATTGTATATATGAATACTTTACAGCAGCAGATTCACACTTGTACATCTCATAACATCAAGCAAATTTGAAACATGAAAACTTTACAGTATCATATCACACCTAAACCACATCATTACCACAAAACAACTTGCAGCTGCACATTGATTAAGTACTACTTCCAACAATGATAACTTAACAGTCTTGAATCAAACCTACATTTTAGGCCTAAAAAAGCAAATCAAACCTACATTGTAGGCCTAGAAAAGAATAACAGCAACAAATAAAATCTTCACAACTTCACAGCATGAAACAAACCTGAAACATGAAAACTTCACAGTATCAACTCACATCATTTACAGCTACATTTTTGTTGTTATAGCTGGAAAACACTTATCAGCATCATCAATTTTATGTACACAAAAGTTAGAGTTAGTTAGAATGGTGGATTACCACTACATGTTCCTAATTTTACAATCTTTCAAAATCTACCCAAATTTGAATTAGGTTGTTTCAATTAACCTAAATTTGATTTGGGCTGTTGCAATTTACCCAAATGTTTATAACAAATGCAAATCTGAACGGATCTCTTAATTTACCCAGATCATTCCAGTAGTACCCAAGTTTGAATGAAACTGTTTCCATTACCCAAATTCAATTGAGGCTGTTGGAATTTACCTAAATGTTTCTGATTGTATCCAAATTTCAGTGAAGAGCTTGTATACTACCAAAACTAGAATGAAGCTGTTTGAAGTTGCTGGAAATTGAGTAAAGTTGTTTGAAGTTACCCTAATCTGAATGAAGCTCTTCGACTTGGCACAAAATTGCCATTTCCTGAAAGTTGATTTAATGTGTTGGAATTTACTGAAATTTTTCCAATTTATGCAAATAATGTTAATTTCACAAAAACTTGGATGAAGTTGTTCTGATTTGCTCAAATTTAATTGAGGGAGTTCAAATTTACCCAATTGATTCTGATTTTATCTACATTTGATTAATAAACTTTTTTCCGCGTTCTCTCAATGGGGAGTCGGGTCGCGCTTCGAACCTCGTGTATAAATTCGATGAACAAATTGCGAGGTGCAACGATTCTCAGATAATGATCCGTAATTTGTTTGAATTCCCATATGTACTCGCTGCTTAGACATAAAAGGCGAAACTGCAAATGACGAATAAGACGAACAAAACGCTTTTAAGGGATAGAAAGAGGTGACGAATTAGACGAACAGAAATGTGCACAAAAGAGAGGAATTCTGCCTGGAGCGACGAAAAAGTGACAAATTAGAGGAGTTCTACTGTACAGTTAATGCACTGTCAACAAAGTGTTCTTTTTAAAAATGTTATATGAGAATCCCGTGCCATTAAGATATGCGCTTACGAATGCAGCCTATAGATCTGTCACTGTTGACAAAATAGCCGGTATTTTTGAAAAACGCATCTGGCAGTCCTACTTGCCCCCTAGTTACGCCACTGGAATTGGAGCGAAGTCAGAAAGTTCAATACCCTGGCTATCAAACGTTAAAGCATTGGGACGCAGCCGTAAGTCAAACCACATGACATTTCATAATGATTACGTAAAATTTCGACGTCAATTTGGCGCCCCCACAATGCTGCGCCCGGAGGCAGATGTCCCCATTTCCCCCCGAGTTGCGCCACTGGAATGCGAGCGAGGTCGCAAAGTTCGAAACCCCGGCTATCTATCTGAAAGCACTGCGACGTAGCCGTGAGACAAAACACATGCGGGTGCTTATTGCTAGAGACAGAAGCTCCGCCTTGAAACGTCACCAAGATTCGTAACTGCGCGGTTTGGGTTTACGAACCGTGGTGATCTTGATGAGGTTTCGCAACTGAGTAGCAGTCGCTGGCATTCTATATTTTGTAACTATGTATTGTAATTATTGCTTAACATTCCGACTTCATTATGGCGTCCCCAAAATGCTGTGCCAGGGGGCAGATGTCCCCTCTTGCCCCTACCTTTGGTTACGCCACTGATTCCGACAAGGGTGTGTGCTGCCACCACTCTTCTTCAGTCTATATATTATATGAATTGGATAGAAGACAGTCACAGGCGAATCGACGAATGTGCCACTATTGGGAGCTGCAAGGCCGTATGCTTTTTGCAGACGATTTGGTCCTGCTGGTATCTTCTCACCAGGACCTTCAGCATGCACTTGATCAGTTTTCTGTTGCGTGCAACCAAGCTGGAAGTAAAACAAGCGATAAAAAACAAGGTGTTTTGTGTCTCTAGAAAGGCAAAGCAGTGTTTGCTTCAAATGAGTCGAAATACACTAAAGCAGGTCGATGAAGTACGAGTGACCGAACAAGCAGATTGATACACGGATTGTTAAAGCAAACACAGTTCTACGTGAGCTCTATCGCTCTGTGTGACAAAACGGGAGCTTCTAACGCCGCAAAGTTGTCAGTTTTACAATCGGTCTTTGTCCCGATCCTTACTTATGGTCATGAATCTTACGTAATGACTGAAGGAATACCATCTGAAGTGCAAGCGGCAGAGAAGGAATATTAGCGAAGAGTGAAAGGCGTGACACTTCGCGACAAAGCGCGCAGCTGTGATATCCGTAAAACCCTGAATGTAGAGCAATTCCTACCGGATCGAGAGATCCCAGCTACGTTGGTTCGGCCATGTGTCCAGGAGGTCCCACGTAAGATTAGCGAGGCAAGTGCTACGGGTTAGGTCAGTGGTTATCAAACTGGGGTCCGCGAGACAATTTTCTGGGAACCGCGAAGCACTTTCCAAAAAAATCAACACGACGCTCCTGAGGAAAAAAATTTTGTGTAAAATAAAATGTTCGGGTAACTTATTTTTTCAAACCAAATTTAACAAACACAATTTAGAGCTATGGTAGCCTAATTCTATTGCGGAACCAAATAGCCACGCTTGCAAAAGTGGGTCACATTGATACAACACAAACCAACGTGTTGTTTCGTGTTTATTTGTGTTGATTTTTAAAGGGGACCGCGAGCCATTAAAACAATTGCTGGGGGACCGTTGCGTAATCTTTTTTTTAAGTTTGAGAACCACTGGGTTAGATAGACCCACGGAAAAGCGGCCCAGAAGCCGTCCAAGAACTGGGTGGTGGTCATTTCTGACCTTGCTTAGCCACGTCTTGGTGTGGAGCCAGCAGAATTATTTCGTGATTGTTGTTGGCCTTGGGTTCTCCTATAGGGCCGATGTCCCCGCGACGCTCGCAGAGGAAAAGCGGGTATAAAAACGAACGAGTCGTCACAGCGGAGATTTCTCGAGAGCGGTTGAGATAATTTGCTTATCATCGCTACAGCGAATAATTTTGGCTTAACCGCCTTATACACTTGATGCGACATAAACGCAAATTATTTCAACCGCTCTCGAGAAATCAAATTATCTCAAAAATGAACGAGTCGTTACAGCGGAGATTTCTTGAGAGCGGTTGAGATAATTTGCTTATCATCGCTACAGCGAATAATTTTGGCTCAACCTCAATATACACTTGATGCGACAAAAGCGTAAACTGACATGACCAACACCAATATTATCGGCTAAACAGAAAATGGCCTACAGTGACATATCTACTGTCTGGCGAGAAGTTTCTAATCTCGATTTAATTCAAACTATTTTCTGAATTGCTGCTCGAGAGAATTTGTCACGAGCTGACGTATGCTGTTCGTAAATGATTACGAAGCTCTCATGCATTCCATGTCGCCAGAGACCATTTGACGCTGACTTTTAATCAACGCCTTTTGCGATTACTGCGGCCACATGTGGAACTAACTGCCAGGGTCATTGTTCAGCACTTTGCAGAAGTTTTGACTGAGATGTATTTTTATTTGTAATCGAAATAACAACAGTTTGTTGGTCACAAGTTTGTGTGCAGTGAACAATAACGAATCCTCACATCTCAATTACCTAGTGGCAAAACTAGTGATTGTTTGTTGCAGCTTGCAGGTCAGCTGTTCTTGGTCCATGCCCTAAGTTCGTTATTCACCGTTCGTTGCAGTCATTTCATGCTTGGCTTCATCGAATTGTGACGACATTTCAATCGTCGCATTAGCGACGCCGTCAACATTGACGAAACAAAGCATGAAAATCGGTGCAATAAGTCAGTGCGAATTGCAAAACGCGGAAATGATCAATTTTGCTCACTACGGCTACCAACTGGCTAATTTCAAATGCTGGCGAAATGCGACAGGGGTGGTACTGGTGCAGACTGCAGTAATTTGGAAGCAAAACTTAAAAATAAAACATAACATTTATTCTTCATCGTTTGAGCGAGTTGTCACTGTCCACTATGCTTGGCCGCACTAGATCTCGGGGTAGTCTCATCGTCCAGAACCGTAAGACCGTTAATGAGGAGGTCGATGGATTGGACATTGCAGGACCACATGGTCAGCCGTCTGTTAATCTGCGCCACACTAAGTCAAGTCATGTTTACGCTGTAAGTACACAAACACGCACAAGCCGCATGGGGGCCTTACCCCTTCTGTATAAGGAGGAGCGGAAACGTTCGGCCCCGATGCGGAGGCGGTTAAAC
>Ga0210059_1008478_pt1 | contig 16218 bp, 16 predicted proteins | sample Ectturendosymbi2_FD_188042 | JGI IMG/M metagenome (GOLD analysis project Ga0210059, IMG submission 188042) | Ecteinascidia turbinata endosymbiont from Florida, USA - Sample 2 (SPAdes) (version 2) | ecosystem: Host-associated > Tunicates > Ascidians > Unclassified | place: Key West, Florida...
AACAGACCGCGATTCAAGGCTTGGCCTCTGATAAAGTTTATTGCACTCACAACAATCGACAACGAATGTTTAAAATTTTCAGGGCGTGTCTGCCTAACAATGTTGGTGCTTCGTACCCCCTGTTTCGGTGTTTGGTACCCCCAAGGGGTACGTGTGCCCCCGGTTAAGAACCATTGCCCTAAACGAACGCACTCACTAGACCTGCGCTAACCAGCAGAAGCGAAAGCAAAGAGCAGAACATTGTTTTTACCTTAGTCAATCATGCTTGTACACAGTGGTGAAAGTAGAATAATTTTCTTACCGGAACGATCCAGTATTTGTCAATACCCTCCAAAACTTTCAACCATAAATATAAAAAAGCAATCAAGAGCAAGTCTACTTTTGGCCCACCCTGTATTGTACATTTTAAAAATACAAAAAACGTACGGTACATTCTGAAAACCACCGTTTCAAAATCAACCAAAAAGCGTTAACTATCTCCGAAAGTGGTTCAGGCAATGCAACTTGAGTAGTCTAAATTTAGCACCTCACACTATAGCCTACTTGTTAATACTGTATTTGCAATCTACACACCCTAAAATAGCAAACCTAATAAAAATACTTTAAATCGTTTGCAGGGCCCTAGGCTGTTTTAAAGGGGGCTCTTGTGAAAGGTTTGCGATTGATGTCATACAAATTAGTACTACACGCAAAACCAGATTCTGATGCGAGACCCTAGGCTAATCCACTTGTGAGGACCCCTCACCCATTGTTGCGAGAAAAAAAGGAAAGCGTCAATGAATTCGCGAAAATCGGAAAATTATGCTCTGAAAGTACGGTCATTAAAAAGTTCTCAATCATTGCTGAAGTGCCACGATCACTGCGTTTGCTGCTACCTTCGACGCAAAAGCGTTAAATTGCACGGAATTGTTGGAATCCTACTTGGCTGGCGGGAACAGGATTATTAACTACCACAGGCAAACCAACCGAAATCGCCACAATTGAAATATTTGACACAACACATGGTCTGCGCTTTTCATAAGAATCACATCTGTGTTTAAATTTCGCTTATGCTGTCATTATTGAAATACGTATAAAGAAATAAAAAGCTACAATCATCAAATCAAGTAAGGCTGAACATAACACAGTGAACAGTTAAAAAGGTTTTGTCCTGCCTTCTTCATAACAAAATTATCTAAGAATTCATCACAATCTGTTTGCCTAAGTTTGTCACTTTCAATGTGCTTAGTGTTAACAACCTCTCCTGGAATATTGCGGCTCTTTAATTCATTTTTAATTCTCTTGAATCTTCAAAAGAACCTTTCGCCTGAGCAATTAGTGACCATCAAGCTAAGAAACAAGGCTTCGTGCGGTTGCATAAACTAAAAAACACTAATCTAAGGCATCAGACCCAAACGCACGTTTGTCATTTTTTTGCTGTTTCCGTGTTTCCGTGTCTCGTTGGGGAAGAGTTCTGCGGTTGCCAGTTGGTAAAGTCGCTTTTGCTTGCTATTCAATATCATCAAGATCTTCTTTGATATGCTTAGCATGGGAGCAGTACAAACTTGCGGAAGTACTCAATAGCAATCTCATTTCTGAATGACTTACTGAAGAAAATTCAAATGGAACAAAGTCACATCTAAAAATGCCAATCAAGCTATACGCGACACAAACGCTGACAAAACTACAGTATTGCTCAGTCACCTAAGAAAAAACTATGTTTTTATTGTAGGATATTGCTGCTATCCCTACGCATAGCTCGTATCTGCAGTACAACCTTGCTTTGGTCAGGTACAGTGACGTAACTAGAGGTTTGAGTCAAGGGGAAACTTAGGTGAAGGGTGCCCACTGGCTAACACTCAGAAAATAATTGAGAAAAAATAGCAAACCCGGTATTGAACAACTATACAATAACCCGAAATCACCGGAAAACACTCCAAAAAAGGCAAAAAACAACAATCTACTGAAACTAAAAGAATAGTAAATACCAAAATACAAGCTACGTAGGAGCCCGGTTTTTACATTTAGCTTGGCAATGGGGGTGGCGATTCGTCAGTTATGCCACTGATCAGGTGCATTTCAAACATGAACAGCCACAAGTTCTTTTGCTAGAGTTACACGTCGCAATCGGTACGATTCAGCAAACGCAGGACGCAACCAGCGTGATGTGAGTATATCGACACAATAGTTGGCATGCGGCTTGACCAACCGTCATATTGAGATTCACTCATATGGAAACTCGTTGGAAAACTCTGGCGTTATCACCACGAAAATTGAATGAAACTAAATTTCGTGAATAATAATCAAGACATGCATTTTTGACGAAGTTTAATCTAAATGATCACATACCGGCCATTGCATATATGCGTACCACAGTTTTTGGAGGCCCCCTTGGATCTTGAGCCCCTAGGCTATAGCCTATAGGTAAATCCGACCCTGAGTCTACACGTACTCGCTACATTCACTGAGTAAGTTGTTTCAATTCATAAACATATTGCTTTATTCTGAACTCCCTCGATATGCGAACAAAAACAATCACAATGAAACTAATGAAAAGGGCAGCCGTGCGCAATATCCCTCTCAGGTGCGCCACTGCGCAGTAACACCAAAAATCATAATCAATTTTTGGCAGAAGTAGAACGCTTTCTGAGCATGTTGCACAGCTCAAATTCGGCAATAAACCTAAGTGTATACTGTATTTATTCGATTGTAACCCCCCGTTTACAATCAAGGACAATCGAGAGCGACTTACATTTTTTTCTTGAGCTTATCGAAAGGTCTAGATCAGGGGCTCAAAGACTCGGGCCGCAATGCTTTTTGGGAATTTTAAAATAATTAAAATTTACGTTATTTTGGTTATTCACCGGTATTTAAAAGTGCTCGGCTAGGGAGTGAACACGTTCCTTTGAAACGAACTTAGAAGCGGCTAGAAATGATTTGCCTTGAACTCATATGACACCTTTCTCAGGAAATAAGATGTAAAAGCTGTTTCTAGTAAAGTTCAGGTACCGCCAGTGTGGCGTCAGCGTCATAATACCAACCTACTAGAAATTCTAACCGGAACGCCGTACCGGCAATAATTCTTTTACCGGAACGGCGTTCCGGGCCGTTCTGGCTTGCTTTCACCTCTGCTTATACAATTAAAATAATGAGCAAGACCAAGAAATGATGGATACGATCCACATGCAAGATAAGTTTCAAGTAAACGTTGCTCTGTAACATCACTATACTATAAATCCATGGATTTCAGGCATCATCTGTTTATATAGGGGCGAATTAAATAATTGGATTATTTTTTCAAACAGCAGTAAAGCTTTTGATTTAATAACCGGTGGAACTTCTTGCCCAAAGATGATTTTTTTCCCGGTTTCCGTTCTAATTTTCGGTAATACATAGTAGTCTTTAATGGAGTGTCTGGTGTTATAATTGTGTGTCCAATTTACTCGTGATACCTGAAACTTTCGAAAATACTGTGGTTCTAGCAGATACTTTTTCCACGGTAACCATTAGTCTTACTGTATCCTAAGATTTGCGTGTTAAATTGTGCGTTACTTTGCGATTCATCACTGCTTGTTATGAGTGCAAACGATAAGAAATCAAGACGTTTTAAGTTATTTCAAAAAAGTCAAAAGTGAATTTCTTGCCAGAAGTCACAATATTTCTTTGAACAAAGAGCCGCCTTGAAAACCCTGGATTGATTTCGTGGGTTTATCAAACCTTAATCAAATGCAGTGACCACGTGATACATACGTAAGCACGCGTCGGAGCGCTTTCCAGTAGCTTCACTTCAGTAGCTTCATTTTTTTGTGTGACATGTTAAAAGGTGCGCTTGCGGTCATCATCGCTCTTTTCGATTTTGCGAAGGGAGTGAGTTCGGGTCACGCAGACCGTGTACTGGTTGGTGTGAGGTGGCTTACGCACGCTGACCCGACGTTGTGGTTAGAGGGGGCTAAGCGCCAGATGGCTGTGAAGAGCTGAACCTCACTCAGCGCATGCTTCTACGGTCGTGTTAGCAGTATACAACAGAAGAAGTTCTTCAGGCCCAAACTGTTTTTGTTATAACTAATTCAATTCAGACATATATGAAATCTACTCTATCCCCCTTTTTATCAAACATCGTATGATACTAGAGTACAAAGTAACTTTGTTAGTGCTCAAACTGCTCAATGAGAGTTATATGTTCAGTGTAGTTTTTGTGATGAACTTTAGTTGAAGAAAAGTATTTTATTTTTATTTTTGAAAACCTGGTTCATCACACCCGACGTAATGGTTAGTGTGACAAAAATTGAACGAAAATATTCAAGAGTTAAACACATCTCCGCATTTGTGTTAATGCAAGTATGTGCATGTTTGAAAGACCACATGAGAGTCGACTATGTGTTTTGCGCTCTTTGCATGGTTTGCCCGGCAGCGCTGTTCGGTGGAATCGCCAAGACTGGAACAGGCAAAGCATGCAACGAGTGCAAACATTTGGTCAATTGCGACTGGTCTGTGTTAAATTGCTCAGTCACAAATGTAGTTTTCCAAACAGGCATTTTTTTATTGTGGTTGTATGAAATAAGTCCTCAGGCACTGCCGATAAAACCAGCAACTGCTTTCACAGAAATTTTTCATATCACCATTATCGCGAGTTGTGTTTCTGCTGGCAACTGTTCTCTGAATCATCTGAACCTGTGATTATTGTTTTTTCGCTGATTTCCTCATGGTAACAGCGTTGCTTGTAAAAAACTACAAGATTAAGCTACTCAAAATTTTTGGTATATTCTCTTACTTTTGTGTACTTGATTTAATTCATTTTCCATTCAACTTGAGGCGCACCAAGACAATTGAAATATTAATGTGAAAACGAACAGAAGCCGGAGCTGGAGCCAGTGCCATGTAAGTTGAGTAAGGCTTGAGTCTTTGTTTGAGGCGTGTTAAACCAAACTCAGATTTGTGCAGCGCTCAACAGTAAGTTGAGTAAGGCTTGAGTCTTTGTTTGAGGCGTGTTAAACCAAACTCAGATTTGTGCAGCGCTGATCAAGCAATTATAGCGTAGCCTAAGCTGTTGAAGTTTTTTTTTAATCCATGAATGTTTGAATAACAAAATCCAAGCGACTGGAAAAAAATTCAATTTTTTTAATTTAGTTGCATGCGCTTTATCGATAAAACAGATTGCAAGCTATCTGTGAGTAGTGGCAGCGTCAATGTCCTCAGCACATCTAAAATAAAAACCATCTTCCTACTAACTTTAGATTTTGCTGCTGAGCCTGCCCGTTGCATCAGGGAAATGATTTCAAATTTGCAGGATAGGGTGGCAATTGACATCAGGTGAAAGTTGTAACACTTTTAGACTATGCACAGGTCAGATTGTGATTATTGACACAAATTGTTTTTTTTCTCGCCAGCCAGTTAATGTGAAATCATTGATGAAAACGTTAAAGCACCCATGGTGGAATTAAGAGATGAAAAATGCTATTTAAGCAAAGAAAGTAACCTACAATGCATGGCTTCACATCAGAGCGTCTTTGTTCCCGCTGAAAAACGAGGGGGAGTACAATCATCCTCAAAATTAAATTACAAAACGGTTGGGATAAAATCTGCCGAATGAAAAAAAAATGCGTGAAGCGATTACAAAACCTGACACGTAAATTGTTATTATTGCGTTTAAATGCGTGCGTATGTTTTTCATGAAATTGACATGACAAGGATCGTAAAGTAATAAGTTGAAAAATGGTACTTATAACGGTGAACAAACTTTTTGGCATTTGGCGAACGGGCAAGCGAATCGATGCTTTGTTTTCATGACACCTTGCAAATGAATATGTGATTGGGCGTAGAATGCATATGTGTAGTGCAGACGAAGTACATACGATTATACCAGATTCAACGATTATTTCGAATATTGAACAGTAGTCGCATAGTTTCCAGGGTAGAGGACACCAATTCCGTGGATCTTTTGTTACAGCGTCACAATTCAGATTTTCAATCTTATTCAAATAGAAAAACAACACAAACACGAAAAACAAAAAACAAGGGTTAGTGATGCGGTTATATAGTGATAAACGCCAACACAGCTAATTGTACTCTCCTTAATCCTCCATTCATGTCAAATGCATCGTTCGGCAGCGGAAGACTTAAATGCTGAAAGCAGTCAAAACACTATTTTTTATCTCACAGTAGGTAAACAAGCGTACCCACGACTCATATCAGTTAAGAAAGATAGTCAACTCTGCTATTGCAACTGTTCCTTCAAGCCCCATAAACTTGGGCTAAATGTCATTAAAAGACGTTTTTAATTAGCGCTTCGCGACGCCGGAACAGCGGTAGGGCAAGAGGGTGAGCAGTAAAGTTTGCAAACTTTTCATAAAAATAGTTACCAATTGTGCTTGTTTCTGTACAGCAACATTGTTAACTTAGACAATACCAGAAATTATAGACAACTATTCTAAAGTTTCGGTGTGCGCAAATAGCTGCAATAAATTTGTTTCAATTCGATCTTGATCAATCACGAAACTACTTATGACACTTTTATAAAAAGGCACCTCCAAACCTTTTGCCCCTTTTTGTTGGTAAGGTGAGCCAATATACATTGGCAAGGGGGTTGGCAAAGGGGAAAGTTGGCCATTAGGGGCTGGCAAGGGGGGGCCAATGCCCCTGTTATGCACCCGCTCTCCAGCGTTTCTGATCCAACACACACTCTCCTTTTTCATTTTTGTGCAATGTGTCACTGTAATGAACATAAATTGTCAGCAAGCCAAGTTAGGAGACCGGAACAAAACACACCACTCAACGCTGAGACAGTGCAGTTGATAACTGCAAATATGTCCGGCAACGCTTTAAAACAGGGAGTAGAGCACAGTCAGTGTTACGTCAGCGCATGCAGTTTACAACTGCAAAAACATCAGGCTGCGCGAATGTCTCGTCGAATAGCAGTCGAGCAGAAAAGGTAAGTGGTTAGGATGACGGACACCCAGGGTTGACAGTTTGAAACTTGCTAAACTACACAAAATTGAGAATGCGCATAAAGTACTGTATGCAAGAAAACTTTCGTTTTCTATTATGTGGTTGTTACATGCAGGAGCGTGCAGATGCAGAGGTATGGTGATGCCCGGGGAGACTGCTTGATTGTATCTCCCCTACCAAATTCCAGTATTGAGCAGTGGCTTATTGTGGTCATTGTTACTGGATATACGCTGTTTGTGATATGACATTACGGCATGATGTTTCATTTTTGCAAACCAACGTTTTTGCGACGTTTGTTGACACAACATGCATATTATGACACAACATGCATATTATACTCTCCACACCCGTAATTGTACAATGTGTCACTGTAATGAACATGAATATCAGTGCTCCAAGTCAGGACACCGGAGCAAAACGCAACACTCAATGCTAAGGCAGAGCAGTCCACAACTGCAAGAATATCCGGCAACACGTTGAAACAGAGGAGTAGAAGACAGTTTTATGTTAGCGCGGTTCACAAACGAAAAAATAAACCTGCGCAGCCTTCAACCCTCGCGCCGTAACTCGGTGAACATGTGATCTGCCATAACTCCCGGCGTATCGGGCTAGAGAGCCAGTGAAAACATCACTGGATGCAGGAGACAGCAAGGAATCCAATGAACTTGACCAAAATATACCTTTACGTTTGAAATTTTTGAGAAAAATATATAGGGTATTTGTGCAATTGCCGTAATACTTTTTAGGAATTTTCAGAGAAAATATAAAAACTCGTTTCCCGCAAAACACTCAACGCTACGACATGATAGTTCACAGGTAAAGAGTCTGAAACTTTCTGCAATACAGAAGAATTTAGAATGCGCATAAAGTACGCAAAAAAAATTCGTCTCTTGTTCTGTGCCTGTTATATGAACACCTACTGGGGGGACAGACAGGGCCGCAGGAGCAACCGTAGGTCAGAGAGGCAGTAAAAGAGTTGAGGGCAATTGAAATTAAAAAAAAAACTAAAATATGTTACCAATTATTTTTGTTTTTTTCTTTCCATCAGCAATGTTGACCTCAAACACATTAACAGAAATTATTGAAAACTATTCTGAATTTTCTGGGTGCGCGAATATCTGCAAAAAATTTGTTTCAAGTCGATCTTGATAAACCATTAATTAACCTGTGATACTGTTATTAAAAGGCACCTAACCCTCATTGCCCCCATTTTGAAAGGGCAGGGGCAATGCCCCCGTTTTCCGGCTTCCGATAAGGGTTCGTGTGAGCCGTTGTGATCACTCCACCTGAACTGCCAGTTATTGACGAAGCTCAAAATGATGCACATATTGCAAGCACAGGTGTGCAGCTGTGTTAGCGCACACCCAGAATTTCCACATCAAAAAACGAAACGGGAAACTAGTGATGCATCAACGGTCAGATGAATCAAGCAACTTGAAATAGGATCGTTTTTAAATTTGGCTCAGAAAATCAGTTAAACGTCCGTGATGATCTTTCAATCCTTTTCTCTGTTTTTCCTTGGTCGCCCGATCTAGGTCACGCCACAATCAGTTTGATTGGGTGTGCGCCGCACAGCTGGAGTGTAGGTCTCTGGTATTGAAGAATGTGAGAAATACTAGCATTTGAATACGTAAAAACCGATGTTGACAAAAAGCAAGTTTCGAACAATGAGATACATGCAGCATGTGTTAGTAGCCTTACAATAGGAAAAATCATCTAGTTACAGCATTTTAATTTTTGCATTTCACTCTTTGGATGCCTCCATGCCTTGCAAGCCCCGGGCCGTCGCCCTGTTCGCACCCTGTCTGCACGCCACTCTTCGAGCCGTTACCCAAATCAAGGTAGCGATTATGTCTTATTACCCTCAATATTTTCCGTCGTAAAAAGAACGCAACCAGTAGGCCTGTGCTTGTGTTTGTATTGTTCTCATTACTTTTCAGTAAGTTTATTTAATTACTCCAAAAAAATCAGTAAAATAACTCAACAGTGAACCACGACTTCACAAAATAACATAACAATTATGCTCGTATTAACATCGTTGTGAGTATCATAGTCACTGCAAGAAAAAAAATTTTTTCGGTGTGACGGATGTGACTGTACTTGCGAGGCCAGTGTTGTGATCTTTGCCTCCGTAACACCCAGTGCAATACGTGCGTCGTTTTGCAAGTTGAGTCTATTCATCTTTTTCCTTTTCAAACCTATCACAGTCGAAAACCTCTGCTCACACAAGCAAGCAGTCGAAAAAGACGTCAAGATGTTCAGCGCTCGCTCTGCCAGTGTCGGTGCATCGCTGAGCTGAGCGATCCAGGATGTTTGCAGATCTGTATTCTGAAACTCCAACTTTTTTTCGTTCAGCCTCAAGGCGATACACTCTTCCTTATCTGGAAAATCATCATCCGCAACCTGGTCCTCATCCGCCAAAAACGGCTGCACAGTGCACACACTACTGAAGAGATGATCCAGGTTATGGACAAGTGCGTCCAGGTGCTGCTGTATTTCCTTCTTTACCTCATCTAAGAGCTGCTGACCTTCCTCGTTGTCATCGACAAGTTGATCCAAAGAAAAAAACTGTGCCACAATTCCTTTTGAGATCCTCCTGCTACACAGTTGGGGCTTCTTGATAAATGATGAAACGGGTTTACGCGCATCCAGTATTGTGGTGTTTTTTCCTTGAAGAGCTAAGTTTCCTTTGTTGAGTTCCCCGAAGACATCGAACAAATAGCACAATCGAAAAAGCCATGCTGTGTTGAAGAAGTGAGCAGCCACACTTGAAGTCTTTTCAAAAAAGAAACACTGCATGGCTTCGCGAAGTTCCACTACTCCACTTGCCACTCTTCCCCGCGAAAGCCATCGTATTTCTCTGTGGTACAGAAGAACTTTACAACTTTCCCCCATTTCTTTACAAAGTTCTTTAAGTTCGTGGGAGTTCTTTAAATACACAGAGTCTTTCTTTTCGATGAAGTTTACGATTCTGACAACATCGTCCAAAACTGCTTTCAAGGAAGCTGGCAGTGTCTTGCATCCGAGAGAATACTGATGAATGGTGCAGAGATCGACTTGTATGCTCGGGTTTCCTTCTTTTTCTTAAACCTCTGAAGCCGCGTCGAGCACCCATCGTGGCTGGTGCACCGTCAACTGCCACTTGGTAAACACGATGCCAGCCTAGTCCGCTGCTCTCCAAAAAACGTGTTAAACATATCCTCACCCTTCGTCGTCGTAGTAAGATTTTCGCACAGCGGATTTCCTCTTTGATCATGTCTAAATGAACGTAACGATTGAATCCCAGCAGAACAGCACAACTGCTGACATCCGTGGACTCATCGAATTGAAGAAAAAACTTGACTGGAGTTGACTTCATCAGTCATCTGCACAAGTATATCTTCAGCCATATCGTCCACCCGCCTGCGAATCGTATTGTTCGACAGGGACACAGTGTTCAGTTTTTTCACCTGGTCTTCGCCACACACTTTTGCCACCATTGCCTTTGCACAAGGCATTACGAGCTTTTCTGCAATCGTGTGACATTTTTGCTTTTTTGCCACTTTGTAGGCGACTAAATACGAAGCTTCAACATCAGCAAGAAGTTTCTGTCCACTCCTTCCTGGAGCTCCTGAACACCTTTTAGATGTTTTGCTTGGCGTTCAAAGAAAACTCTGTCCTGGTCTTGTGAAGATGAGTGATAGTTCTTCAAGTGAGCCTCGAGTTTAGATGGTTTCGGGCTTGCGTTCGTCAGCACTTGTTACAGATAAAACATTGGGGACGGTCCTGTCCTTTGTCAGACAAGTTGACAAAACCATGAGCGAGGAAGGCTTCAGAATAATTGCGCTTCTTGCCCGTCTCGGCCATCACAACAACTTTCTCCAAAACTCACTAATAAATTTCGGTTTTGTCTCATTCTCACTGGCATTTTCATTGCTCTGTGACATTCGGTATGCAACAAGTGATGAGGAGCTCTCAGGAGAACCCATTCATTATTAGGTAGGCTAAAGCTTAATCGAAGACTCGGTCTCAGCAGTGATTACTATAAACTTATAGTAATCATTGGTTTATAGTAATCACTGATCACAGCCCGAGTCCTGCAGTAGCCACTGCGCTATTCTATTACAACGCAACCGCATTTCTCTTGCAGTGATCGCTCAGGCTGCAAAACAACATTGTGGATTTGGTTCCGCGTTACCCCCCCGAAAAAACACATGTCTTCCCCAGTTTGGGAACAACTGCTTTAGAATCCTTGATTGATTATTTATCACTTGTGGGTCAAAGGTTATGGCCTAAAATTTTGATAAAAATATAAAAAATATGATTTTCCTAAATAAGGCACATTTTTGTTCAACCACAACGCGCCAGCCAATTGAGTTAGAGAGGCGTTCAAACCCTCTGAAGGTGCAGGAAGTCATGTAAAATAGATTTTTTAAAATTGGATAGTTTTGGACTTTAGGTTTTTAGTGGATGACGTCAAAAGTGGGAAAGGTTTATGCCTTTTTGGCCCCTCTTAGGGGCGCCCTGGGCCTTAAACTTAAGGCCCAATGTTTTGTTTCTTCAAAAAAACTAGGGTAAAATCCGCATTTTTATAGCCGTTGATTGGCCTTCTAGCATTCGTACATAGGGAGTTATGTTCTTAAAACGACAAACAAAAAAATTAATCCCCTTTCTCTAGGGCCTAGAGTAGGGCTGCTCAAATGGCGGACCGCGGTCAGAATCCGGAACTTTTGATGGTAAAGTCCGGACCTCGTAAGCCTCTCAAAGTTGTATGCTATACACAAATGTGCTTATCCCAAAACCTAGGGATTTACCCGTGCTTCTGAGCCATTTACTCGTCGTTAACTGTCGACCAAGTCGTTGTTTAGCTCTTTCGCAGAACACACTTGAGTTGCCCTTGTTATTCTGGTTCAAAATAATTTTTTCCTCATACTTGTTTAACAGACGCATGTTATTGCAATGACTATCCTGGTAAAAACAGTAGAATCAAGGCAAGGAAATGGCTTCATCGCCATTTCCATGCCTTGATTGAATTTAATTATTTGTTAATAACAACAATGAAATTTAAAGTTGTTGCTTTAATGAAGCCTTTGCGCATCACTATTGGCACACAGAGCGCTCTAGCAATTCACAAAGTGACTGGAAACTGTTGTATTTTTGGCAGACGTAATGTCGCACCTTAGAGACTTAAATGTTTAACTGCGCTGAGTAAAACATGCTATTTTTATTTCATTCGCGCTTTTCAGAAAGAGTTAGACATTTTTAAACATGATATGCAAACTGAGCTTAATCATTTTCCGGAACTTTTGAAGCAAAAAAAGGGCGAAAAAAGGTACTATGTATGTTCAGTTTGCTGAAAAGTTGATTACCAGCTTTGCATACGAATTGGCGACCTTACTCTTCGAAAACAGTTGCTGTGGTTTCTATTGGAAACGCCTTTTTCGTAACGGACGTTACAGAATTATCAACTGAAGAAAAAGACTTATGGAAATGCGTAGACATAGCCAGGGGTGTAACAAGTTTAGATGGCGCCCGGGGCAAGACGCAAGTTTGGTGCCCCCATGTTCGAAACTTCAGGTCTTTCGGAAGCAAATGTGTTGTACTGAAGAAAGTATTTGTGACATTTTTGGGACTTTTCGGCGCTTCCCGCAGTCATTTGGCGCCCCCATAATGATTCGGCGCCCGGGGAATTGTGTCCCCCTAACTACACCCCGTTGCGCCCCTGGACACAGCAGAGTTGTACACGGGCTTCATTTTGAAGCCTCAACCTGGCCCGAGAGCACAAGCCCAAACCCGGCCTGGTCCCGAAATTTATTTTTGAAGCCCGATTTAGGGCCTGAAGACCAAATTTAACGAGTGAGTCAAGATATGCGCAACTAAGGAATATTGGTGGCGTAGCAAAATAAACATGACAAAGTAATTCGCAAGAAATCATTTTTATTGAAGATGTATTCAACTCGATTGCTTCAACAGTACTGGCGACGTAAGTGTTCGTCGTTGCGAATAAATTTTGATGCAGGCCCTAAATCGCCTGAAACATTTTGACAAAACCTAAGCATGAACCTGGCTCAAAACCCAGCCTGACCCGAGAAATCCGGCCCGACATACAACTCTGCGACACAGCCAAAATTCAACTGAAACCATTCAATGTTTCCTCAAAGTGGGCAACTGCGTAATACCACCATACCATTTGCATGGTTAAATCTCATTCTCGCGCACTTTCAACATTCCAAAATATTGAAAACGTACAAAAACAAGACGCTTCTTGAATTGTGCGGGTGCTTTTTTTATATTTTGGTAACATTTTATACCTATTCTAATAATTAAAAGAGTTTTGTAACTCATTCAGAATTTTGCTAACTAAAATATTCACGCTCACTGAAATAAACTCTTTCTCGGATTAAAATTTTCTTTTAGGAAACACTTGGAGCTAATTCAATTCCAAGAGAGCGTATCTGTAAGAAATACTTTGTGATTGCACATCTGAGATTTAAATTTTTGATAAAAGGGATTTCCAAAAATTTTCTCAATCTTCGCACATCAGCAGTACAAGTTCTCATTATGTTCTGGTCTACTTTCTTGTGTGAATCTGCAATTTCAAACATAAACTTCATAAAGAAGAAGTTTGCATCTGTATGACAAATGAAAACCTTCACCACTGCCTTTGACTTGCCATCACTATCTTGGAATTAAAATTCAAGCAACTAGAAAGAAGTAGAAAATGCCATTTCTTCCACCAGCATAAAAATAAATAGGGCTGACAACCAGGGTCGCGGAGTCGGCGCCGGAATCGGAGTCGCAAGGAGTCGGAGGTTTTTGGGTGGAGTCGGAGTTGGATTCCTAATAACACTGGGAGTTGGATGGTTTTGTCCGACTCCGGATGTCCAATTGGATCATTTTTACATCACATTCTCAAATTGGGAATTCCTGTTGAAATGGAGCAATTTCTTTTGAAACCTTTATTTGAAACAGAGCTTTCTTGCTGTGCACCACGATTTCCATTGACTTGACAGCCAAATTTCATTCCTTTTGTGTTGAGGAGTCGGAGTCGGAAATTTTGGAAAAGTCGGAATCGGGAGTCGGAGTCGGATATTTTACCTCAGACATCGCAACCCCACTGATAACTTTTGTTAATACTTATACCCATTTACTCAATTTTGTATATGCATAAATATACATAATCGTCTTATATTCTCATTTCATGTTTCTTGTTTGAAAAATCGAAGACATGCCGCATTTGTATAATATCATGGGAGTGAACGGACATCAACAATTTTTTACTTTTGCAATTGGATCTTTGCATGAAATAATTGAGTAGCCCTGGCCTAGAGAATCAATTAACTAAAAATCGCATGTTTGGCATAACCTGCCAACCACAAGCACTAGAAGGCGAATCAAGGGCTCAAAAGGTGAGGATTGTAGCTTAGTTTCATTTGAAAAAACATCAAAAAATTACCCCTAGGGGATTGAGGCTCTGAGTTAGGTGACCTGAGCCAAATAAGCTAAAACCTACCCCAGTTTATGACATCACCCAAAAACCTCACTTCCAAACCTTTCCAATTTTTAATCGAAACTACATGTCTTATCGGATTGTTGGGGGTTTGACCAACTCTAGCCCAACCGCATGGCGAGTTATGATCGAAAATGTTGACCGCAACCTTGAAAATGTTGCAACCTTGAAACGCAACCTTGAAAATGTCGAAAATGTTGACCGCAACCTTGAATTCTAAAATTTTGACGCGCGCGTGAATTGAAGGGATTTAAGCCTATTTGACAATTTTTATCTAGTTGGATTCCTACCGGGGCCCCGCGCGATAGGAAACAGAGTAAACAGTTGTAGCCTTTTGTATATTCTTAGAGAAACAAACCACTACTGAAACGTGAAGTCAACATTGAAACAGTTTTAACATTACTGAGATTAGATTATTAAATTAATTACTACAACATATTAAATGCGGTACATATACTTTATTTCGGTGAAAGACAGAGACACTAAAGATCAATCAAAGGTAATCTGCCTTACGGCAGGTCTGTCAAGACATCCTTCCATCATTCTTCTCTATCCTCAGCTCTTCTTTTCATTTGTACATACGTGCCAGTCATGATATCATCTATCATTTTAATTTTTTCCTTTCTCTTGGGCGTTTTCCCTTCAATCTACCTTCCAGCACAGTGCACAGCATATTTCTCAAAATATGACCAATCCACCTCCTTTTTCTTTTCCTGATTTCCGATAACAACTTTGTTTGTTTCATTTAGAAGAATAAGGACCTTCGCATTTGGTTTTCTTATGCGTCCACTTCACCATCACTAATCTTCTTCCATGACATATACAACACTAAATATAAACATATATGAATGTTTGCATCTGTAAAGTAGGTACGGTGCCTCTCATCACTTCTCTGAGTCCCGCAATGCGACATGTTTTTTGTTTGTTGCCCAAGAACAGTGTTTCTCAACCTCTTACTAACATGACCAAGATAACGTTTGGTAAACGTTGTGTTGCTCACTACATTGTTAGCATAGGTTATGCTTTTATACGCATCAACAAACACGCATTATTCTAAAGTAACGAATTTATCCGTGTTTGCAATTCAGTGCGAATTTTTCTGCTGAAGACAATCAGTGTTTGCAGCACCACACTGTAGTGATGTCCAGATAACAGTATTCTGACATATTGTTTTCCTAACTCCGTGGAAAACTGCGTTATGGTCCACCAGTGGGCCATGGCCCGCTGGTTGCGAAACACTGACCAGAATGCGTAAACAATTAACGCTAAGTGGTGTGGCTTACCACAAATTAAAAGCCAACAGGAGAGACAATTCATTGAAATATGCCCGGTCCGCAGATGCATATATAGAGAAGTCTGAAAAAATAGGAAGAAAAGGATGAGAGAGGTGAACAAGCAGAAAAAGTAAGACTCATAATCGAGAATGAAAGACAAGAACCATTTCAGTTTGAGTGTTTGATTCTGATGTGGAATGCGTTTCGATATTCCCATAAACTTTATTTATAGCGAACATGATATCTTTCATTTTTAATTCTTGTAAGCATATTTTGAGGGGTGAAAGGGCCGGCACTTGGGCGGTATTAGCCTCGTTACGCCACTGAAAAGCACCCACCATAACCCGGCCCAGTAGACGGAATAAGGAGGTAGATACGCAGATTGGCAAAGCAAACGCTGTTCAGCGTGAGAATCATCGCTCTGTGATGACAGAACTGGAGGTTTCAAACACCGCAACGTTTTCAGTTTTTACAGTAGATCGGTCTTTGTTCCGATTCTCACCTATGGTCATGAACCTTGGGGAATGACCA
>Ga0210059_1008481_pt1 | contig 16215 bp, 16 predicted proteins | sample Ectturendosymbi2_FD_188042 | JGI IMG/M metagenome (GOLD analysis project Ga0210059, IMG submission 188042) | Ecteinascidia turbinata endosymbiont from Florida, USA - Sample 2 (SPAdes) (version 2) | ecosystem: Host-associated > Tunicates > Ascidians > Unclassified | place: Key West, Florida...
ATTTGTGGTGATTATGCTGGTGAACACGAAATCATTTTTAATTGTAACAAAACAATTGGTGTTCTTTTTTGCCCAAAAAAGTATAAACAACCTGCCCCATCAAATGTTTTTCAAAATGGTCTACGTGTACAATTTTTAAACCAAGTGAAATATCTTGGTGTGTGGATAAATGCATCATTGAAGGATGATGATGACATTCAGAGACAAGTGAAATCACTATACTGTGCAGCAAACAAACTCAGAGGTAGTTTTGATCAGTGCACTCCTGCAGTAAAAAACACTTTATTTCGTGCCTATTGCATGCCAATGTATGCTTGCCAATTGTGGAGCAAATACACGCAGACAAGTAAGAAGCGATTACGTGCTGTATATAACAATGCCTATCGAATTATTCATTACATACCCAGAAATGTGAGTGTTCGCCCACACCAGGTTAGCCATTGTGTCACGACCTTTGATGCCGTGCTACGAAACAACTTCTATCGATTTTTTATACGATGCGCATCTTCATCCAACTTTTTTATTCGATAGCTTAAAATGTCTGATGCTTTTTACAAATCTTCATTATTCCTCAATTATTCAACACTCCTGTATGGAGGCCAAATGCAGTAGTTGTCCGTGAATTGTTTCGGAGTTTGCATCTCACCAGTATTGCCTTTGGGTAGTAAAATATGTCGACACTGTGTACACACCAAGCATAAAAAGTAAGAAGTGCTGGGAAAGTGCCTTGCTCCTCTCAAGGCTGGACAAGTACTAATACAGGTTGTTTAATACCCTACTCTACGGTTATCCATTTTCTGTGCTTTTGCGAATGACGATGCAGCTATGGAGAGGATGAACTGATGTGCTCCTCCCAGTGCTGGTCATGTGTAAACACCGTTTCTGTAATGTGCGCTGATGTAGAGCTAAACACTTTTTGTGCCCTTTTGTCTGTGATATGGACCACGAGTTCGCAATAAAATATCATTATTATTAATAGTTTTGCCTGTGGGCTAACTGCACCTAGTTAGGGAAACAATCAGCAAAATTGAATCGGTTGAGCAAACTGAAACTAGAAGATTATTCGGTAGGTTACAAGACATCAAATATTGGGCTGAAGGGCTATTACCCCAATACTGATTAATAGGTATTCATTACACCTTGGTATAGTAGAGTGATTCGACTTCTGTGAAAAATATGCAGCCTAAGATTGGAAGTGGATGACTTCAGTATATGCTACACTTTGAATTTTGTATCCCAGTTATATGGCTATGATTTCCTCAGTTCATAATGGAACACATGGAGAAGCATAAAATATGGCATAAAAGTTTATGGAATAGGTTACAGTTGCAATCTGGTGGATTGCTGTAGCCTACCTACTGTTCATAGATTACTACTTGCAAAGTGCTGTGAATCTTCATATTTGACACTCTGTTTTGTTGCACTGCAGAGAACAGACTGATTAATGATCGTGACTGAAATCAACAAAGTGGCTTTGCAATGAAAAAATTGACTCCCATTTCCTGCAATGTAGAAGCTGTTCAAATTCTATTAAGTCACTTGAAGACTGCAATTACGATGCGACACGGTTTTCATGACCTCATCGCCCAGCAGTTCTCCACAATTTTCTCTGCTGGCAGTCATTTTTTGGACAACACTAAATAAAATCACATCTCGGCGATTCCGACAACACCTACAAAAAGCACGTTTGTGTAATGGAAGTAGCTTTCATCTTTTGATTTTCACCTATTCCCTGCTTTCGCAATACCATAGGCCAAGCGCACGAAGCAAATCTTTGAGTCCGTGCAGTGTAAAAACGCCCTAATGTCGAGTTTGCAAGTGCTTTCACGAAGGTAAGCCAAATGGCAACGAATTGCTCACGCGTCAATCCAATAACAGTGCAGTGTAAAGTGAGTATCTGATCTCTGCTATCTATTAGAGGTGTTCGGACTCTGATTTTCTTGAGTCCGGTTCCAATCCTGTTTTGCAAATTTTGAATCCGAATCCAATCCGGATGCGTTACCAACTACCATTCAAGCAATCCGACTCCTGTTTGAGTCTGGGTAAAATTATGTCAACCAAACAAAGTAACGTTTTTTTCAGTAAACACAAAATCCAAATCCAATCCGGATCCGGTTACAGGAAAGAAAACCTCACTCCTGATCTTGTTGGAAGCAGCCGGAGCCCGGATCCAAAAAATCCAAAATCCAGTCCATGCGCACCTCTGCTATCTATTTGAAAACGGGAATTCCCCACTCAGTCCGCGCATAAGCAGTGTTGCCGGTTTGGCTTTTTTGAGACCAAATTTGCAATATTTAGATTTTTTTAACTCCTTTGTTTTTTGTTTTTTTTTAAAAAAGGCCAGAAGAAATTTTACTTTTTTTGGCGTTTTTTGGCCAAGTAGATTTTTTATGTCGTTTTGGCAGACTGTTTGGCCACTGGTAGATTTCTAGACACTTTCTGGTCACAGAATGCTGAATTTTTCTTGAAAACTCTGCACGAGAATTTAAAAATTTTTGTTTTGTTGTTTCATGCTTTTAGGTTTGCAGTCTCAGGTTACTCTTCAGAAAGACCAAAAGTTTCGAGAAGTTAATTAATGGAGTGAGATTTGTTCTTTTTATGTATAAAATATGTATATATTGGCTGACTTTCAAAAGCCCATTTGGGTGTTTTGAAAGTCAAAGTGTTGTTGTGTATTTATCTCGTACTGTTCAATTCACTTTAGTATTTGGCTTATTAAAAATTTTATGCTATTTATTTGTTTTTTGAAGTCAGTGGCTATAGATACGCCTGTGGATCTTGAAATTAGAAAACTTATGAATACGCCACCTGTGACGTAACAGTTACGCACGACAAGAGTGCAGTAGGCTTGGTAGAAACGAACTAAACGTAAAAGATAAACCCTAACCCTAACGCTAAACCGTAGCCCTAAGGTTGCCTGTAAATGGCGGAGCTCCGTAAATTGCAGAACTTGGTTGCGGAGGTTTAATGATGTAACCGGTGTCAAGCGAAAGTTCTGACCTCTATGAAATTTCTGACCTGTTGTTGTTTTTCAGTTAATTTTGCTTCTCAGCATAAAGAAATTAACTACTGGTAATTCGTTTTTTGATGTGTGTTGTGTAAATTAAAACAGTTTGGTTAGATGTCAGGAACCCACAACAAGCTATAGCACGGGAAAAAGTTCCACTATTGAAAATTTTCGGACTTCACTTAGTCCTTGACCTCAATTATTTTTCTTTTTCTCACCCTTACCCTAAACCATATCCTAACCCGACATGATACTTACCTAAATATGAATTCCAAAGCCCTAATAATCAGTTTCATCAACGTATTTGGTAAGTAGAGTATCAATCTAACTCGTTACTCTGTGCATTCGTACATGATCGATGTGAAGTCAGAAATTTCGCAAGTTAGAAATTTCGCTTGACACCGGAGTGGAAAAAAGTTGTGTTGCAAAAGCAAAAAAAGGAAAAAAAGTAAAGGTTTTCCCCAAACATGGAATGCATGGAAGTTTGTGATGTTTAAAAATTTTATAAATTCACAACTGCTGAAACCTATTTTTTTGTCCCCGAACCGTTGTGAAACTCAGATAACCAAAAATTATCAAACTTCAAAATAGACTTTTTTTTACCGTAGTGTAACATCACCTTTTGTAGTGCAATTATTTTTACTTCTGTTTAGTTCTCATTGCTCAACGTAAAATATCGGTGTTAATGACTCCGGTTACGTCATCAAACCTCCGCAACCAAACTCCGCTATTTACGGAGCTCCGCCTTTTACAGGCAACCTAGCTCTAACCTAATCCTAACCCTAACCTAATGCTAACCAAACCCTAAGCTAAGCAAAGCTAACCCTAACCTAATCATAATGCTATCCTATTCCTAACTTAACACTAACCCCTAAACGTAACACCAAAGCCTGAAAAAAAATGAAGAAAAAAAACAAAACGAAAGTGGTGAAGATGAGAGTCGAACCTAAAACCATCAGCATAGTAGCTGTCACGCCTAACCACTACACCACGAGACCCACAATGTTTGTATGACAAACCTTTTATTAAGACAGGCGTATCCGTAGTCACTTCCTTTTTTAAGGGTTGATCTGGCCTTTTTTGTTTATAATGACTACCTGACAACCCTACGCATAAGCACAACATAGCCAGAGTAAGTATCCCACCATCACTTCTTTGGGCCCTACAGTAACACAGTTTGTGTTTTTTGTTTTTATCCCCTAACCTATAATGAGTAAGCCATTGAAGCTAAGTGGTACAGCATACCGCAGAGTGAAAACCAGCAGGGGAGTAACTTTAACGAAATATGCTGGATCCATAGATGCATATGAAAAAGAAAACAGAAAAATAAAAAGAGGAAATTATGAGAAAGCTGGTGAACTTGAATAGACAAAAAAGGCAAGTCCCATGATTGAGAATGAAAAACAAACCCATTCAGTTTCTGAGTGCTTGATTTTGATGTTCACGATGTTTTAAGATGTCTTACATTTTACAAACACGAAACATGTTCTTTCATTTTAATTTATTGTTGTAAGCAAATTGGAAGGGATGGAAAGGGAAGTAGCTTCATGGTTGGCCCTTGGCGACACTTAGCGTCGCTACACCACTGAGCACAATGTATGGATTGTGGAGTTTTGTGAACCATATTGCAATGCATTGAATGCCCTTTCTGCTTCGGTTAGATAGGAAGCAAAACTTCATAGGGATTTTCTAAGATTGACACTGACAGACCGTTGAAAAAAACATATTAGTAGTGGTACTTTTCTTTATCTGGTTAAGTGACAGAAAAATATCCGGATATTGGATAGCAAAAATGCTCTCAGTTAACCTTTATCTGTATAAAACAACCCTACTCTAGCGGCACTGTCATGGTAGTCAAGCAGACACATCTACGTCTATTGTGTAAATGGTTTTCAGTTTGGCTCTCACCATTTGTTTTGGTAGTAGTGGTTGCACTATTCCTTGGGTGGTTTATGAACTTCTACTTTACTTTTTTCAAAAGGTTTAAGGTTTGGGTTTGGGGTTTAGATTTAGGAGTTAGCTTTCATATGCCCAGGCAAACCATGCAAAGAGCGCAAAACAAAAAAAAACATAAAATGAAGTCAAATTTCATCAATACCAATTGAATTGGCAATTATATAAGTATTACATTGAACAAACCAAATGTACCCAGCAATATTGAACCACCCTAAAGGATAATAGAATTAACCCAAATACAGAAAATCATCAAACCAAATAATGGGAAAGAATCAGGCACGAAGTTTACAGAAACAATATATAAAGGGCAGAAAATAATACAATTTAAAAAAGTATATAAAACAATTGTTTTATAGTACAGTACAACATGACACAGATGATGGAGGGCAAGCAATGGGTGAAGTGTTAGGCATGTACAGATGGAAAGTTAAAGCAGGCACAGGTGAAGGAAGCGAACAACAATAAGGGTCATGAGGCAGAGAGTAATGCAATTAGAAACATAAAATTTCATTACAAAAACAAGTAGCAAGGTCTGAAAACAATGTTTATACATATAAATCGTGAAGAATAAGAATTTACCCCTGGACCATAATGGGGTGAATTCCATGGATGACTTATTGAGTTATGTCCAAGCAGATGCATGTTGTCACCAAATGATATTGAAGAGACAAAAGCATGGACAGATTACAGTAATATTAGCAGCAAACATTAATCCAATAAATGTTGGGTACATGAAAAACAAAATATGTTTAGTAAATGAGACAAGTATGTAGTTCAAGAAACAAAAGTTTTAGGGCTTAGGTTTGGTATGTTTCTAACAAGCATAGTGCAGTCTACTGCACACTCATCATGTGTTGCTGTCATGTTACAGGCGGCAGACGAATAAGTTTTCAAGAATGAAGGTCCACAGATGGACCTACTGTATAGCAACTGCCAATAAATAATGATCAACACAGTATGGCCATGAGCACACAGAAAATAGAATGTTAGTATTGTTGCAAGATACCATGAAATAACACACAAATACATAAAGTTCAGTAAGAAAAATGTATAGGGGGAAACAATTCTGACTTACATCAACCCTTAAATTCATTACTAATTTTGAAAAAAGTCTAATTGAGCTGAACTCAACAAGTGGCATTCAAGAAACAAGTTGAATTCAGTTTGATTTACAATGCAAAGACAATGTTTGTAAAACTTCTGTTATATACTGTATATGAGGTAAAAATGGGCATTAGCTTTCTGCACATGGCATCAATGCTTTATATCTAGCAACTGATAAAAGGATATGTTGATTTTGTCACTAAAATTCACAGGTATTGATGTTTATTCAAAATGTCTAATGCTAGTAAAAGTAAGCGTAGAGCTTTTTCTGTGGTTCAAGACAATCCATCATCTGAGGAACCTGCATCTAAAAGGAGAGCAAGTGGCAAGCATGATAAATCCTTCAGTGACAATACCAATACTGCTAGTTGTGTTAATATTTTTACCACAATACTGTCTGAGGCTGGCTTTAAGTTTGGTGTTCATGGCAACAAAATTTCAATCGACTCTGTGAGATTTAAGCAAAGGTTTCAGAGAATTTTATGTGAAAGAGATTGTTTGTCTGAGGGTAAACCTCAGTTTACTGAGGCTATTCGAAAAACTTTTGATTCTGAAGCCGAGTTTCTTGCGTCTCTTTTTCCTACAGAACTGTGTTTTTCAGACTGTGATACTGATATGTCATCGACAGCTGAAATTATCCAGGTGAAAATTTTTCGTAGTTGTGTGTGGATGTTGAGGTGTTAAGCTGACATTTTTAATTTTGCTGGGTTGTTTTTAGTGTCATTGCAAATATTTCTTTGCAGTAAGCGTATTTTTTCTCCACCTGAATTTATTCATTTCTGAGATGCTGCTATCTTTCATATACCAATGATCTAAACAAAATCTGTAACAGTGAATGATCTAAAAATCTTCCCACAAAGATGAACTTGACTTTGATGATTTTTAAAAACAATCTGTTAGCATAATACTATTTTTTTGGTCATGAAACTGAATTTTTTTGAAATGATAGAAAAAAATTATTTTATATTGGTCACAATCTTCGCAAAGGTGAGCTGGTGAATATTGTTTTAATTTTAAAACTATTATGAGAGAAATGATCAAAATATCTTAAAAAAATGATTGAAAAAAATTATGTTATATTGGTCACAATCTTCGCAAAGGTAAGCTGGTGAATATTGTTTCAATTTTAAAACTATTAAGAGAGAAATGATCAAAATATCTAAAAAAACCTAGGTGTAATTTTCATACCTAAATTATTTTACTGATTCTGGTTAACTTCATGTGCTGTTTCCTTATGCTAAACTAATATTAATCCTTATTTATGAGTGCATATGGTAATTAAACTGAAAGCATGCTTTTTGCCATGCTCATGTATTTACCTGACCAGTCATTTTTGTATTTATCATCAATTTGACTTTGATCTCAAAAAACACTGTTCAGATCTAGAATGCATAACTTGTTTTGTAAAACCCTTAATAAATTTATGCAGATCAACAAATTGGATGTGCAATCTCCTGGCATCAACAATCACAAGAATGTAGTATTTTCTCAGATGACTCTTAATGATATTAGGACTAATGCAGCCATGTTGAGAAAGTTGTGCAAAGAATCTAGAATTGTTTACTCTTAATCTGGCTAATGATTTTATGCACTTTGTGTGCAAAGCTTTCTATGTGCATAACTGCATATTCTCGAAGATGTCACAATCATTCAAGCTTTTTTGTTTTAAGAGATAATTTTGTTTTTTTTCATGTGATGTATCAATGACATTTTGCTTAAATGTGTAAATCATTTTAAAGCTTTCACTAAATAGATACTGGGGTTTCCTAAGCAAGAGCCTATAGACCCTCAAAATATCCAAAATTTAACAAGCCATGTTTCAATGCTAAACTCAGCTTGGTATCACAGGTATCATAGCTTTTCATAACAGCATCACAGATATGGTATCATAAGCTTTTAAGTGATTGGGGATCCTTGAGCTAAGGCATTGAGATTAAATTAGTTTCTGTATTCAGCTGTTGGTAAATCATGACTTCAATTTGTTTCAATAGCAGAGGCATTTCAATAAATCATTGGACACTAAGGACAAATGGGTTATAAAGATTTCCTTTGCTACTGTTATTTTTGCTACAAGGTTTATATTTTCATACATTACAGGATTCCTTGATCAAGATTATGCTTGAATGTGAAGAAGTTCAGCCATGCATTATTGAAATGCTTACAAACAAGCTGCCAATGTATTCAGACAATGAAAATGTCACTGTGGATTTGTCCCCTACAGTACGTGGAGACACAGATACTGCAAATATTCCCCGTCTTATTCTTAACCAGCTGAGGTGGTTAGATTTTATCCAATCTTCTACATCTCTTGCAACAAAGCTACTGCAAATGGCTTCTATAATGAAACCTGCTGTAAGTGGAGTGTGTATTTCTGCCAGCTATTAAACTTCTGGATTGTTTTTTGACATTTGTAAAGCTTGGCATTCATACATTTGGAGAAATATGGCGACATGCAATGTGATTTGATTGTGCTTGGTCAATAAAATTGCTTGATTTTTACTGATTAACATGTTTACTGCCAGTGTATGAATATAACATCTAGAAATCCCACATGAGTTGCTATTTTCATGCCAATTTGCAACTCCATAACTTGTCAGTTGATTGTGCTAGATAGCTGTTCAAACTCTCAAAAGATGCCACAAGTCTCGAATCGGCAATGAAAAAATTTCCGGTTTCGTTTTTTTTGTGAGTGATGTCAGAAGTGGGATAGGTTTTGGCCATTCTGGCACATGTTACCTGGCCGTGGGCCCAACTGCAAGAGGGAAGATTTCGCTCAAGTTAGTATTGGAAACTAGGCTAGAATCCAAGTCTTGAGTCTTTGATTGAATTCTGTGGCTAAAACTATCCCATTGACTAAATTTATGTGAGTTTGCCGTGAGTTTCTTACTTTTATGCTTGTACTGTACCATCATGTGGAACTACTTCTTTATTTTTAATTTTAATCAATTTTGTTTACTTTTGAACTGCTTCATCAGGCAAACATAAAATACCTTCACATGTTCTTGTTTGTTTCCAGGTTTCATGTGATATTATTTCCTTCATACCAGACCTACTTAGTGATGATGTGGACCATTCTGTTGTGGCAGCAAGTCTGTGTGAACTTTTAGATAATGGACCAGACAACATTACCTCTGCTGTATTTGATGCTCTCTCCAATTTAGTTTTGGGCAGCTCTGTTACCAAAGATGTTCAAGGTCTGGCTATATCAAAATTGTCATCAGGATCATTGTGTGATTTACCTGTCATTGTTAAGTTTCTTCTCAAATCTTGCTCATCTGTTGATGTTGCTAATGAGGTACTGCTATGAAAGTTGTTTTATTTTGTGTAAAATCTACATATGGTGTCACTAAAACAAATTTTTAATTTGTAAATTTGTTATTAAAGGGTAGGATGTGCACTCACCAACTTTTTAGTTAACAAACTCTGTTGTGAATTGTGTAATCAAACCTGATTGCACCAATATGCCACATTTTGCAAGAGAAAGCATTTAGTGTATATATGTGTAACATTCATAACTTCTTGCATGAACCTGCAGAAGTTTGGAAGCTTGAATTTCAGTCATACTGATTTACTGTGAATGTCCTTCTGGTTAAGTTTGCATGGTATGTAAAGCTACATGTGTAGTAAATTGAAAGAGACTACTTATGACAATGTGTCCAAATTTTGTAAACCAGCTGCCATTGGTAAACAATTAGACTTGCACAATTATCAAATTTTTATTAGAGAGAGCATTAGAAGAAATCCTTATTCTGTGTTTTCTAAACTATACTTTTATTTAGTTTGAAGTTTGACTGTTCATTAAATTTATTTTGAAGCAAACAAAATATAGTGCTTTGTCTTGTGCTTAGTTCTTTTAGCTAAGAAATTACAGTAGGTCAGTGGAAAGTCTAATGTTTAAAAAGTTTTTGTAAACCAAATTATTTGGCAAATTTATGAGTAGCTAGAGTCCTGTCTGTAAAAATTGCTATACTTTATTGTGAAGTTATGAATCATGTAGATTGCTTATTTTTTACAAAATGAATTGTTCTAAAAGTCCTGTCACTTTCTTTTGTCATTGAACCTTCTTAACACCCACATGTTTTTTAACTTCTTGCCCATACTGGTAAAGTTGTAACTCAAATGATTTGGTAAAGTGGTGCTGAAATATTCCTCCAATTGAATATTCTTTAGAAACAACACACATTGAGTGCTGCATGGTACTAGCACATTGGTCCTGACCATAGGTGCAGCCAGGGGGGTCAACAAGGCCATTCCTCCCCCAATTTTTAGCATATATAGTCATTTTGTGCTTTAAGAGGTGGTATCTCAAACAAAACAATGTTATTTGCCTAAGATCAAACACTTTTTCACCCCAAATTTTTTTGCTCCCCCCCAAACTTTGGGCTGGCTTTGCCACTGGTCCTGACTTCTCTTCTTGTTGAGTGTTCTGTAGCACAAACGCTTCTCTTGTTTCAGTGCATCCTAAGAAGTCTTAGTGCTAATTATGTGTTTGTGAAATAGTTACCTAGGGCTAAGCATTGGTAAAGTTGTCAAATGACATCTGAGTATTCTTTGGTTTTCACACCAAGTAATTCGTTTATAAGGTTGCTTAACGAACTACTCTCAAATTTGCTAAAGACTATTATTTCAAATTGTACATTCAATGTTTCTTACAGGTTATACAAAACATGAGGTTGCCTTTGGATTTCGCTGTTTTTCTCGAATCAGATGAGCCAGAAACAACAGTAAAATCATCAACATTAGTGCTTGCTGATGTTATCTTTTCTGCTATGCAGTTTCAGCCTTTCATTGCTCAGTCATGGATAGCAGTTTTGGAGAAAGTTGGTGCAGTTTGCTTTTAAGTTTTATGTAGCTTTTTTTAGAGATCTACCGATATGGATTTTTTGGGGGCAGGTACTGATATATCGGCCATTCATGGACCGATAGCCGATACTGATATTTCCAAATTTTTTAAATCTTGTTTTCTGCTCTATCATCGAAAAGATAATGTACTCCATGTCTTCCTTTTTTTCAAAAACTTCAAAAATCAAAATTTATGAGCTAAAATTTTTCAAATTGCAGCAATTTCAAAAATTTGCTATGATTTTTAATTAATCTGATTAATGATGATGCTTTAGTTGCGGCTGCGACGACTGACACGTGCTTCATGGTTCGTCTTGTCTGCTTGTTTATGAAAATACACCTGCTAGCGTTGCAGCAAGATAACTGTCTTGACATAGTTCGTGCGCAAGTTGTCTGGATGCGTGAGGAATACAACAGCGTTATGTCAACACCTACTGTAAAATCGGCCGTTTTGGCCGATGCCGATATATCGGTCTATCTCTAGTCTTTTTTCATTAACAACCTGTTGTATTGCAAAATTTTTATGTCAGCAAATATTCAGATTCCTTACAAAATTATGCTCTTCTTTCAAGAGTTGTGATGCTGAATCATTCTACTTAAGCCAACACACCATCACCACACCTGTAAGTCAATTTTAAGGTTTATGAAGTTTGGCACTTTGTGATCATTGTGCCAACCTAGTATTTTTGCCCGTGTGGTGGAAACTAGTGTAGATCGTTGGATCTACCATTATAGTAAAAATTCCATGTTAATGTTTTGAAGAAATCTTGACCAAAACATATTGTGCTTCAGAAAGTTTGTCATCTCCCCCGCTTGGCAGTGTATTTTTGTCTTGTTTCAGGCAGAATCATTCGCTATTTTATTGTGCTTAGTTGTCGAACCATGAGTGGCTTCATTCTGTTCAGGTGGCACCCAATGAGCATACTGTGGGCGACGTGGTGCAACTTCTCTTTCTTTGCTCTGTTCATCAAACTCAACAGCAGAAAGCGGCGGTTTCCTTTTTCAATTCAAACATTAAAAAAAATCTCATACCGCTTCCACTTTTGAAACAGTCTTTTGAAAAATGTTCATATTTACTTGCTCCTCACTTCCGAAGTGTCTGTTCAATTGCCAAGACGATGGTAAGAATGTTTTTACGAGGTACAATTTTACACTTTTTCGCTATCACATCCGTGTTTGGTTTGAAAACACTGTGCCTTATTTCATGGCGGAAGAGTAATGATAAGTTTGTTTGCTATGCTACTTCTGCAAGTGAATTTCTCTACATCTACAGTCGCTTGGTGTTGTGTGTATATTGTTGTTTGTAATGTGCAGCAAAAGCAGATAGCAAGAATATTATCCATACATTACTGGACTTAGAACAAGCCTCAGTATGTTTTCCCTTGCTGCGAACGTTTTTTTTTCATCGCTACTTTTCCTGTTGTGCGTCGGTCAAGACTGCTGATTCTTTTTGTACCCTTTTGCTTGTTATAAGTTCAACACTGTTGTTTCAGCTTTGGCAGCACGATTCCAACCTCAGTAGTGTTGGTGCGCTTCTGTACGAGCTGTTCTTGCTGCACATGGACAGCTTCTGCAAGCAAGAAGCTATCGGCCTCCTGGTGGAGCACGTGAGCGCCGTGTCATCGGGTGCTGGCGGAGAGGCAGACACGGCGCTCGGCGTCTTGTGCAGGGTCGCACAGAACAGCCCGGTGGTTTTGACTCCTTACACCAACTATTTACGGGATGCATTGGACCGCATGGATTTGATGACCCTGCCACAGGTGCGTTGGCCTTTGACCTCGCACTGATCAATGGTCCGTGACCGCGGGTCCTTACATTGCGCGCTAGTTTTGACAATGCCACCGATCATTGCGCTTGTGGTGGTTTGGCGCATGACAATCTGATCCTGGTAACAAAGCAGTTTGTTACGATTTTCTTAGTCTCACGGATGAAACTGGCGTGGGATGACGCTGGAACATCCCGGAAGACTTCAGAAAACTTCTGACATGTGTTTAGACTGTTCGTGTTATATAATCAATCGTGTTTGCCAGAACGGAACAGGATCAATCATCTTTTTCTGAAGGAAGTTGCGTAAAGAAATAATAACATTCACTACAGTGATGTTTTCACTGGCGCAGAAATTGAAATTGCTCAGAGCTCTATGTAAATTATTTTTACTGCTATAATCACTGGTATATTGGATGGGTGCCCATTCATATTTGCAATTATCGGCACTGAACTTTTGAACGCTTGTTGTTGAATTTTTGACAAACTGTCAATTATTGTTAATGTATTGCCGATAAGCTAAATGTTGTTTTGCAAGAAAACTAGATTTTGTTACCAATTGTGCAGAAACTAATAGTGTTGCCAATTGTGCAGACTTCACGATATAAACTGATTTCTGATTAATTGCTAAGATTGCTTTCCTTTTCAGCACGGCCATAGTTAAATGTGTTTTACTGAATGCTGCATATTTGAAGTCTGTTTTTGCTGCAGCGCTATGACTTTGTACACATTGTAAGTATCGAAACACCGTTGTTGCGTCGTTGGACACGATGCAGATACACAACCCCAACCAGTATATTAAATGGTACGCTGCAGTAAAAAGTCGGAAACACATTTAAATATTGCTTTGGCGGCAACAGAGACCAGGGATGTCGCAACATAAAACTTCTGGAAGAGGGGGGGGGCGCATTTTCCTGCAGTATTTTGCCTAGTGGGCGCGCGCCGACCTTGTGTTGATACATTGATTTTGCTGAAGTTAACACTCTGCCGTTTGTTAATGGTTGCATTTCAGAACTGTTTGTTGTATCTCAGGTTCGCCAGTCGTACACAGTGCTCAGTTGTCTGGCGTTTAATCCATCTGATGACGTCGTCACTCTGAGTATGAGGGACGAGATTCACATGATGTTGCAGAAACAACTCGCGCACGCTTCCGATCGGTGAAGATTTAAATTTCTTTGGTTTCTTTCAAGCGATTGTCAATGGATTGTGATACAATTTTTGTTCATATCTGCGGTTATTTCGATCGAAATCGCTCGGAGTCTTTCGCATACTTGTAGGTACTAAATGTATGTAACAATCACATTCTATGATGTAACAGAGCAACAAGGTCGTAGTGATGCGTGTTTCTGTGTCGCGAGAAAAATCGATCAGCACCTGAGTTTTATTTTTCGCTGAGACATTTCGGTCATTTGCCCCGTAGCAGTATTACAACTCACCGTAACAGTATTCAGCAGGCTACCTTTTCAGTAATATGACCAAATTGACTCATTTTTTTTGGTCATTAAAAAAAATTCGGCCTATGACCGAAAAAAAAACTCAGATCGGCACTGACAGATGGTTTAGATTTAATATATTTTTTGATGCGTTTGTTAGTGTATATTGAGCACTTACGTTCGATTAGTGCTTGCTTTCGGGTTAGTTTAGCAAAACATCTGTGGTATCACCGCTCGCCATGTATCAGATAAAATGAATAAAATCAGTGTTAAAAGAACCGTATTTTCAGGTATCGCCACATCGGCATCATTGGCTCCGTTACCGCATTGCTGGCCTTGTCGCGCATGAACGCGGACGGAAGTTTCGACTGCGCGGCAGAGATGAAGTCCCTGCTACAAAACTTGAACTACGTGCTGAGAAGCAACTTGGTCGGCTGGTCGCTGTTCTACGACGAGATCCACGTCACGTTTGGCGGCTGCGCCAAAATACCCGATTCGCTTCTGAAAAAGTTAAGTGGCGACGCCAGAACCAAACTGCACGAGCAATTCCTCGGCAACGTCAATCATCCTCCGGCTACGAGCACTTCCGCCCGCCTGGACCATTGCTTCCGGCTCGGACTGCTTGCGGACGAAGAACTGAAAGAGAATGCGGTTGCCGTTCTCCCCCATGGGTCCAATTGTGTCGGGTCGAAACAGCTGGCGCCCTCCTTGCTTTGCTCCCTTTTTCGCGCCATAGCGACCCTCGAGCGCATAAGCAAAGGCTCACTGGGCGAGATCGATGCCCTGCTGTGCTGTCCCCTTTACATCCACAGCGCCAAGTACGAGGACAAAAGCGCCCTTCTCGAACTTCCCGATGACCACGTCATTTCCGTTCTGGACACGATGTTTGTCACTGCCAACTGGTTTCGCGAGCTCCTGTCCGTGTTTAGCCCCGAGACGGACGAAGACATTGAAGTGAGCGTCCTCAGTCGCTTGAAAGCTGTCTGCGAGATCCAGACCACCATCGAAACGTTGCTGCGCTACGCCCCGTCCGGCTATCTGCCGCCCCTCCTATCGCCCAGCGTCACGGAGGCGGCCGTGAGCAAGATGAAGGCTTCTGGCAGCAGCGGCGGGAGCGGAAAGGGCGTTAAGAATTTGGACAAGAGCATATCTCCCAGCGCCGCACCCTCGAAACAGACCAAGGAGAAGAAGGCTGCTGGCTCCTCCCCCCAATTCGACCCCTCCACGCTACGTCATCACCTGCGCGAAATGAGCTTCGACGTCCTTCGTCTTCTTCGATATCCTGTGCATTTTAACGAAAGTGGAGATGACGATGATGCAGGTGAAAAATAAGTGAAACTCTGTATTTTTTCAATGAAAAAGGCAGTTTTACTGTTACATTACATAAAACATTTGAGAACCAACAAATAGGTTAACAATCATAAAATCTTGTGCGCAAATGTTATAAAGCTTCGAAACAGTTTGCAAAATGTTTCCGGCTGTAGACAGCTGGCTGAAACGTCGACATTATTTTTAAAGTTTAGTACAGTTCCGCACAACGTTCCACTGCTAGTTTTACCATTCTTTTTAATTGTATTTTTGCTGTAATCGAAGTTCGCTCGCAGCAAAACTTTTAAAGTTCAAGGTATCAGCAGTACTCTTTAATCTTGTCCAAACGTTTCAGCGTTCTCACGGCATTCACCTCGTGTTTGTGTGGAGTCTTAAGTGTTTTGATAAAGTTTACGGCATTGTTAGCTTAAATTAATGCAAAACTTTTGAAAAACAATAACTTTTTTACGATGCAGACCCTCACCTTCTGCCAAAGCACCTGGACTTTTTGATAGAAGATCTCAAGATGAAGGTCACACATCGCTTGACGTCATCGAAACTTCCTGCTGGGTTCGGTCGCCATAGCAAGTCTGATGCCAGCTTTGAGAAGATAAACAGAATGCCGCCAAAAGAAGTTGCGCAACGGACAATTGACCTCATACCACATTTGTGTCGTCACTTGAACGATGTGATAGAGAATTTGAATGTTAGTTGTAAGCATGTTAATTTTTATCATAGGCGTTAGAGCGATATGCGTGCTTTGTGGTAAAACATCCTATTTCTTTTTGGTAACGCAGGGGG
>Ga0210059_1008482_pt1 | contig 16215 bp, 11 predicted proteins | sample Ectturendosymbi2_FD_188042 | JGI IMG/M metagenome (GOLD analysis project Ga0210059, IMG submission 188042) | Ecteinascidia turbinata endosymbiont from Florida, USA - Sample 2 (SPAdes) (version 2) | ecosystem: Host-associated > Tunicates > Ascidians > Unclassified | place: Key West, Florida...
TTAGCCCCTGCTCAGGAATCCAGGCCGGTCCACCACCCTGGGACTTCTTTTTTATTGGTTTTATACACTTAGAAAAATGTTAGAAACCTGTGTCCATCCTGCTTTTCAGAGACAAGTGGAATGGTGCCAGAGTTATTTTACAAAAATGTCCCTGAAAGCCTATATAAAGAAATATGGATACGATACTACCCGTGGTTTCCTGATATGTAACAAATTTTGGGCACCCTAAAATGGTGCAAAACCTGTTTGACCAAATATGACCACCGACAACTTACATGTCAAAAGTCTTCCTACACCATGACTTGATATTAAGAAAAAACAGATCTAACACGCGCATGATGTTTTCTACGCACAACAAGAAATCCCCTTTTTGGGGGTACAATGTATAAAATTTATATGCCATGTATGTTTCGCTGCGCAGATACGATTTTGTTGTGAAAGTGATTAAAAATATACGTCGGGAAGCCAAAAATGGTTTGATCCGGAAATAAGAGCTGTCACATGTCACAGAAAAAATAATCAAATTACGGGTTGCATCACACCCATCATTTCCTGGCTCATACAGCGCTTTAAGGATTCCTGAGAAGACGAAATGGTGCTTCAGCTAAATTTCAAAGCACAAAGCGTCAGATGAGCAGAACAAATCTTACACAACGATCACTGAAATCAGTCGAGCAAGGCCTAAGACAAAGCGCCCATTGTCTTTCAATACCGCGATGAAATGTAAATGGTTACAGGAGAATTAAAATAAAATGATTTTACTTGTGTGCATGAAGCAACTGTTCGCCTCAATGCGGGCAATAGGAAGTTTGCAATAAAATTTACTGTACGCCATTTGCCATTTCAACTATAAAATTGCCATTTAAAAAATAAAATTAACAGTATTGCCATTTCCCGTAACAGAAAATGCGTTTTTGGTGAGGATACGCAAAAGCCCAGCAAACAGTCAGGCGCGCACATTTTACTCACATGTGCCTCATAACTCGACTTGTAGTTATCGAGTCTCGCAAGGAAGCGCAGGGCGAGTGCACACCACTTCTCAGCCTCACGCACGTGCTCGGCCACGTAGAGATGAGCCCCGACGTTCCAGCTTTTGACCGTGAGCCACAGGACTTCAAGTTCAGGATACTGCGGTAAAAGCAACCAAATTGCAGCGGCAGGAGAGAGAATAACATGGCGTGGCACAAAGATTCCGCCGCACAGAGCATTGCAAAATGCAAATGTCTTCAACATTAATAAAAGGCGAAGGACAACGGTCGCGCCAGTCATGAGGAATAGGTCTTGGCATATTGTGTGATCGGCCCATTGCTTAGCGCAGCGACAGAAAATCAGGACACACATTTTTTTCTTCTATTTTCTTTAAGGCTCCCAGTTTTTTTTCAGTGGTTAACTTGCTTCAAGTTATTGTTCTTTGCTTTATTTACAGTAGGACCCCGTATTCAGAGACAAAGATCGAGCCGCCCAACGAACTCACAGACCGTGGGTCAATAGTCAAGAATTGAAAAATGGTAAGTAATAACAACACATCGCCAACACTAATCGAAAACTTTTTTAATGTTAGCAAATGAATGTTAACGCTGCAAAAATGCCTCTAGCGCCGTTCACTTTCATGCCATCAATGGCTGATTCATTGTTTTACATGAAGCTGGTGCATGGTGTAGCAACAAGTTGCCGTATTAGCAAGATCGCCCCCCAGCAAATGCGTGAAGTTTAATTGCCATTGATAAAACAGGTCAACAGCATTGCAGCTACGATCAAACCAAGGGCGGATCCAGCTAGTACCGTTAAGGGGGACGATTTCAGTAATATTTGGTAGTCAAGTCTCAACGGCTTCACTACTGTAAGAAAGATGAAGCATACTTCACAACACTGCTGTGACAAAACAATGGTTGAAAGAATGGCCTTATATCGCGAACAATGAGTTCGATATGTTGCTTTCAAATTTTGTACAAAATCATGGTGAATAAAGTTACTTTCGTAGGCTTTAGGGGAGGGCAATCACCCTCCCCTGGATTAAACCAAAAAGATGCAAGTTGACCGATCTACAGGAACCTTGCTTTGATTGAAAACACCCATTGTTGGCTGTTCGGCGTCAACATCTTCAAACAGCGACTGATGCAACAGCAACATCGCAATCGCCTGTACTGATACACATACTGTACATAGATTTTGAAGGACCGTCCGTATTCCCAACGCACACCGTGTGTAAAATAAGCTAAGCATTTTAAGCAAAGCGTAACTCAAGAGTTTTCATAAAAACTCGCTCAAACTCATTTCTATCCGGATTGCAAAATTTTCCGTGTTGCGAATAAATTTGACGGATCCCTCACAAGACATTGGAATCGGGTAACGCACAGGGTTTCGGAGACGGAGGTAAAATTTCTGACTCCGACTCCGCAACGTAACGTGAATGACGTCTGGCTGTCAAATGTCAGTAATGGCAAAGAAAGGCGCAAAAAATTTTTTAGAAATAAACATTTTTGTTATTGTCGCTACTAATCATAAAAATTCATTCTGTGGATTTCCGGAATCGGATGAAAAAGATTCGACTCCGACTCCTGGTGTTCTCTGCAATCCGACTCCACCCAAAAACCGCCGACTCCTTGCCACTCCGACACCCTGGCAACACATCAGAATCTTGGAAAGATACCATTACGCAACAGACTCATACATCGAAGGGTGGTGGACAGGCATTTAAGGTGTCGAAGTTATTGCTAGGTTTTGCTTCTGGGAGACCAAATGTCCTAAATATTACAGTAGCAAGTGCAAGGTTCTCTTTCAAACTTTTAAACGCACAGCAGGTGTTGTTGTCTGTGAAAAGGATGGGAGTGGACAATGATGAAAACCCCAGAGATCGAATCCCCCAGATCCTATCTTCTGCCATTCTCACAAAGCTCTCGTAGGTGAACTTGCAAACCATGCGGAATTATTCGAAAGCCACAAAACATGCTCATTGTCAGAGGCCGTCGCTGACGTCACCGTACCAACTCACCTCGCTGCACTGAACTATGCGGTAGACTTCGTTGAAAAGGAACCAACTCTCGTCTTTGTTGCAAGGATCGAACGAGGAGCTCTCGTTTAAAGTCTTTTCGATCAGGCAGCGATACAAGGAACTATGTAGAAAATTACCATAAAGTTCAAATGTTGTAGCGAAACTTCAGTTTGTTCTTCAAATAAAAAACAAAACCGCCACTGCATTTACAGCGCATTAGAAACAGAGATCGGTAAAAATGTTTTTTCAACAACTTTTAATGCTCAACAAGTTAACTACACACTGACCACTAATTGAAAATGGGCATTCAGGGACTCGACCTATACATCGGAGCAAGTGTTTCCCAACGGTCAGTTTGGATGGAATTGTGGGTAATTCGAAACACAGGTAAGGTTAGTGTAACTTTGCACAGCCAGTATAAAGGTGTTGTCTTAAGGGAAAAGGTCTATTTCAAAAGATCCAGTTTTCCGGTTCTTCGACGATTTCTAACTCAAACAAACAATGACAGCTCGAGGCCGTCTTTGCGGCACAGCATAAGATCCTGCTATGACGTTAAACAGAAACACTACCTCCTTTTCGCCACGGCCCCCTCGGCTTTATGGCCACTGGATATCTTCTGGCTCAGTTTGCTGATTGCCACTTTCAGCGCGCGCTTGTGCAGCACTGGGTGGTAGGCAGGCGGCTCGACAGACAACGCTGGTGAGAAAAAACAATGATTGAAACTGTTACGAACCTGCGCGCGGCTTTAGGTCGCTTTGCCTCAGGCCCTCTTGTGGCCGTTTATGTACTTCCTGGTGGGGAGCACTGGGTGTGGCGGAAACGCACGAGGTTTCGAGGAGGGAATTTCAAAGTTAGTGTATAGGACTGGAGTAGGCATATTTTTTGGTAACGGTTTCCACCGTGTTTGTTTGACTTTACTTACGGTTTCCACCGTGTTAGTCTGTGTTTATCGGTTTCCACCGTGTCAGTCTGTTTTTATCGGTTTCAAGACGGTTTCCACCGTGTTTGTGTGATTTAACGATTTCCCCGGTGCTTTGTCCTTTTGTGACGTCTGTGTTTTAGTCCGTGTGCTGTTTTGAGACAGTCAGTGTCGTGTTGTATAGTTTCTCTGCCGTTTTGTGTTACTTCTGATTAAAGAGGCTTTGGCCTCACTGCGTGCTGGCAGCTCAGAGTTAGTAAGTCAGGCAGGTCTGTTTGTTGCACGGCTTGCTCAAGATAGTTACGGGACTGCAGATTAGCAGGGGTGCATTCGCGGTGTGAAAGCCATTAACCAAACCTTCCCAAACCCCAGCCCTCAACGCCTTTGGGACCGTAGGGTTTCCTACAGAGACCATCAGAGGAAGAGTCTTTGAGAAGCTTCATGTCAGTCACGTCCAGCACTTAGGAACTGACGCAGGAAGCCATGTTGTGTTTCAATGCAACGCATGTCTCTGTAGAAGGTCTCACTAGACCAGGGGTGTACAACCTTTTGCTTTTGCCGGCCACATTACTTTTATTTATATAAACTACGGCCACCAATGAGCTCGAATTATATTTATGAGATACGTTTAATTAAAGAATAGGTTTTATCCGGTATATGTCATTTACTTGTGCCTAAAGGTATAATAAAATCTCAAACATTTTAACGAATTTATTAAAAGAAAAGTTTGGTTGACTGATTCGTGTCGATTGATTTGCTTGCCTTGCGTTTGTTTTGCTTCAATATACGCCAGCATGGCCGCCAAATCTTATATTACAAATTACATATGGAAGGCCGCAAATCTCATTATCGAAGGCCGGCCGCAGGTTGTGCACCGTTGCACTAGAGCAGGGGTTCCCAACCTGGGGTACATGTACCCCCAGGGGTACATTTGCCTATCCGAAGGGGTACATTTAAGGCTAGCAAAAGATAAGAAAAATATATTTACATATTTATTTCCAAATATTCATACATATATCACTGAGTATTATGATCAAATATCATTATATGCTTATTGTTAAATATGTCTAATATGTCTATGAATGATCATCATGATGTACTTTGCCATAGGAAATTTTAGGGGTATATTTTCATCTGTCAACATGCTCAAGGGGTACATACTTATTTGTTGAAATGCTGAAGGGCACATGCTCATCTCTCGGAATGCTGAAGGGGTACATGGTCATCTCTCGGAATGCTGAAGGGGTACATGGTCAGAGAAAGGTTGGGAATCCCCGCACTAGACCATTATTTTCGTTGTTATTGCTTGAGATAAACGCAATTGCTGTTTTTTTCAGCTAACAGCAAAAACTTGTCATTAAACATTCTCTGCGACAGGTTGCGTCAAAAGTGACAAAAGTAGCTCTCCATACTTTTTGTCCGAAGGCCACTTAAGCTATTGCAGAACAGTGCGAGGGCCGAATATTTTTGGTAATGCAAATTGTTTTGGGATATGCTGCATTCTACCAAATCAACAACTGTTTTGTAAATATATTATTTTTTCGTTATTTACAAAATGTCTTTGCAGCCGGATGAAATGGCTTCGCGGGCCGCATTTGGCCCGCGGACCATAGTTTGGAGACCCCTGCGGTAAACCATCAAACTGCAGCTCCGCGAATAGCTTGAACTAAATCAACAAGAATTGCGCTAAAAGCAAGGAACAAATACGCGAAAAACGATGCGAAACACACACACCTGCCACGGTTTCAAATGTCTTCGCGTCGGCATCTGGCATCTTCACAATGTCGTTAAACAGATCCTCCAACTCCTTCACAACCACATTGCCGCCAGAAGGCGATAGCTTGGCCAGTGCCTCATATCGATACAAAGCAAGGAGCACGATGCTTTTGTCGTAGCCCGGCGGGCCTGCGACGTCCTCAATCGCGGCGAGACGCACACAAACGTCTCGACATCTGTCAACTGTTGCACGTGCTTGCTGGTATTCACTTCTCTGAAGTGGAAATAGAAACACTAAATACAGAAATTAGGAACCACAAGTCTAATGAACGTTTTGCAAGCGTTGTCATTGCTTGAATGTTCGCAGTTGGTTTACTTTGAAAAAATCTGTACAACTTCATTCATTAGAAAACTGAAGTCCGGCTTGATTAACTGAAGAAAAAAAACGAGAGAAGATGATAGCACGGACAATAACATAAAGCACAAAAGATGCCGATCGCGTTTTGGGACAAACTTCAAGCAAACGAGAAAAAGCACGTTAAACGGCACAGGATCTGAATGTAGGATAAACGCGTTCGTATGCTCACTCTTAAAAAATTTATTTTCTACACAATGCATCTAATCACGCCAAGTGCAATAACTCAAAACACAAGCAAGGCATCGACTAGAAAACTTACAGCACAAAAGACAATGAGATTCTCGCGATCAGTTAAAATAAAACTTTACCAAGTTTTCGCTGACGACAATCCGATCGATGCAGTTTGATGTAGCCAGCTATGTCCAACCCGCAACCCATTGGCCGCATGCTGCTGAGAGAAGGTTTCGTTGTTGTGTATGTACAACATAATGACAAGCATACCTCATTTTGATAACCTTAAATTTTACGTTTTTGATATTCAGCGTGCCTCAGCGCCACCCTATCACGTCTGCATTGCGTACTGATACATTTCCGTGTGTCCACTCAGGCGCAAACTAATTTCTAGTTTCTAATTTCCACCACTTTTGTTCCATTTGCACTAAACTGAGTTATACTTTGTGGTTCCACTGGCACTTTAAATTCGCGTAGGACATTACAGTTATGGAGTGACCAGAGGTGTCAAAAGGCAGCTATCATTGCTTTTGGGATTCGAACGCTTTCAGCAGCTCAAGCTAAATTTTAGTTTGCTGAAAACAACGTAAGACATTCAACGTGCGGCCCTCGTTAACAGAGTGACTTAACTATTGGCCCAACTATGCATTTCGATTGGACATAGCTGGATGTAGCGAACAGTTTCAAACGAAAACTCACCGCCATTGTCGGGTCGGAATTTCTCGCCACTGCTAAGCCACTAGCGGCGCACATCAGCAGACAAGTCTTCTGACGTAACAATGTACTCGGGTCAGGGGTCAGAAGCGACAGCAGCTGAGAAGCAGGAAGAGCAGGTGATGCGCGTTTCGCATCGCACAACAGATGAGCTTGACTGGTTGTCCAGTTATTGGATCGTAAACTACTCGAAGCTTTTCAAACTGAGTTATTATCAACCTTTTCGTGACAACTTGTTTATCGATCAGTGCAGGGTTAAATATACGCGGCCATGTATTATTAAAATATCTTTGTCCACTGTATGAGGATACTTGGTAAAAAGACGACCAAACACACTTGTAGAAGCAGGTAGGCTAAGTGCATGAAAGCAGAACAGAAGCAATGCAAAAGTCACATTACCGTCAGAAAAATAAAAATATCTTCAACTGACTGGCGGCCGTAATTCATAAACCTAAACGTAATGCAGGCGGCAACAGCGAAAAGGTTGTGCACCCCTGGCTCAGTGGAACAAAAACAATAGACGGTAGGACACCCATCACGGTGGCATGCAACCACGTTTTAGTTTAGTTTTTAAGCAAAACACCGATACCCGCCAGTTTGTTTAATTTAGATCATTTGTCAGCCCTTGTGAAATTTGACCGCATCATCAATAACACATAATATATTCAGAAGTTGAACAAGCCATTACATACCTGATCGCACAAGGCAAACAGACTCTTCATTTTTGCCGGTTCTTCCTTGGCTTGCAATGCCAGATTCCACGCTGTGTTTGAAACAAGGGAACAATTCAAGGTCAGAGAATGCGTTACCTATTTGACTGCAGAAGCTATGAATAAATTAAACTCTATTAAAGAACTTTTGGAGTCCCACACACAAACGAAAATATCACAGCTGCAATGCGTCGATTGCAACGCAAACCCTACTGAGTTTTCAGATAACAGTGGAAACAACAGAACTTTAAACTAAACGACTGTTTCCCACCAGAAGTAACAATGTACGGCTGTATGCAGCAACAGAAGTGAGGCTGTGCGGCAAGACATGGGCACTCTATGAAGTTTTTAATCCAAAGGAGACAAAACCGCTTGCGCGAATACCCAGGCAAGTACCTATCTTCATGAACCACGTGACCTCGCTACGAACTTGCTCTTCGCTCATCACGTGACCTTCGCTGCCTGGCAACGCAAGGACGTTGGTGCCGCTTCCTTCTGCGGCACAGTCTGCTGCTTTTCTCATTTTCAGCAAAATCTAATTTGAACATTAATCGACGCGTAAAAGTGATAATTAAACGCTGTCTGCCAGAAATGCAAACTGACTATATTTGAACACCAAACAATGCGACAGCTGCAACTGCTTCCTTATGCTCGAGAGTGAAAGTAAACGGAAATAATCTGATATAACTGAGTACAGCGCTTCCCCACGCGTCAAGCAACCGTTTCGACACATTTTCAATTCTGAAAAATTCACAAACTTTCGCAGATCAAAGTGTTAAACGTAAGTGCTTCTGGACCTGAACATTAATGGGAATGTTAAGCTTGCTTGAATTAACAAACACATTGATTTCAGCAAATCCAACAGCAGGACACAATTGCACTTATCTTCAGCAATGACGCGATATGTACCTTATACGCCTCAGTCACACAAGCAGCGGCTTGCTCCACATTCGTCACTTCCGGTCTATCTTCCTCCATCGGCAAACAACTGTTGGGTTCGACCGGGACATCAGGCGCAGTTCGATCTTCTGTAATTGCTGATTGCTTTCCTGGAGTGCTCAGGTCTTCCTCGGCCATGGTCAGATAAAGCCGGACAAGACACCTTGACACGTTACGTTCAACAACGTCTGTGCATCGCGTGGAAAAAACAGCTCAGGAATAAATCCACATTCGTGAATGGCGAATAGTTCAAAGGACCATCAAGAGCGGATATGAGACAGTGTTGTTTACATTTTTACGCAGGAACCGTAACAACGCGTTTACATCCTGTATCGCTGCTAGACATGCCTAGTATCCTTAGAAAGTAAGCTGTGCTTGGTAGAAAAAAAATTAGAAGTGAACGTACAAACAAATCACTCATTATATCACCAGGCGCAATTCCAAACCTTTGAAATATTTAAACGGCAAGCGTTGTAGCTTCATCTGAAGCTTAGTTGTTGAAGCTGACTCAAGCTATAGTTTCAATGTAAAGCAACGCAAACAACAAGTGCAAATAATTTTCTGAGTTATGTTCATTCCAATCCATTTGGTATGAAACCCGCATTCTACTGCAAGAAGATTTCAAAATCGCTAACAAGAACGCTTGCACTATTTTGATTCGCAACAAAATAATCGGGGCATTAGCGATAATCGTGGTCAGGGTTTTTTTTTAAGGTTTCGCTTTGGTGACCGCAAGGAAATTTTAAGAGACCGCTTGGAGGAATTTGAGAGACCGTTTTGGTCCCTCAAAACACCTTAAAAAAACACTGATCGTGGTTTTGTTTGCCACACAGGGCAAATAAATCGAACGTTTTTACCTGAAAGCTGTTAATTTTGCTGAGTCATCATTTCCAGATGCGGCAAGATGACGCAGCGTCCGCACAACGACGTGACGTTCATTTTGTTCGAAAGCCATTTGAGCAGCTAAACACACGATGGCGTGCTTCGAGTTTATTTTCTGGCCGCACGATGTCAGTGTGGCATTCTCCTTACAAGTCATAATTTTATCGATTGCTTCAACAGCTGGTAAGAAAAAAACAAAATTGAATTTTGAAATAAACGCAAATAAAGCAAAAATCGTTTTGTCAATTTTCCCAACTAGCAACGCCACATCGCTCTCGTTTTATAATGCAAACCTCTCTGAGCATACGCGTCAGACGCGACTGTATACGCAGACCACACCCTGCGCACCAAAATCTACTGCAAAGCGAAGCATCGTGTTAGTATATTGCGAAGTCCTGCCTGAGCGCAGGCAAAGCTTTTGTTGTTTGCGCATGCGCAGCTGCAATGATGCAGCGTCTGCTGAACTCGCCCAATCAAATCCTTCTTAGCAGATTGCACAACATGCGTTTGTGTCGCAGCTGCAGCTTTCAACTGCAATTCATTTCTCACGAGAGTGATCCCTTTTCTTCCTCAGCCATATGTTTCGTCAAAGTCGCATCCATTGGTTGCAACACCAGAGTTGGAAAAGGAATACAGCTGGATCTTGGGGTGATTTCTTCCATATGAGCACGTTGCTTCTTGTAATTAACAGCAGCTTTTCGAACTTTTCTAAATCACTGCAAAGTCAGAACGCACAGCAACTTCTTGCACGTCATTAACCAGAAGTTCAAGGTGCTCTCACCGGAAAGAACTGAAAACTTTAGTCTAATGTTTTTCACTCTAAAAATTACGCACATGTCTTTTAATTTCAGGGACGCTGTCATTTTTCACGTGCTTCAGAACTACCTACATTTTCTCGAAATGCTCGATTTATTCAAAAACTCGGTAACGACACATCTATTTACCAAAATTAATTTTCACCAAAGATTTTCCTTATTCTTTCGCGTAACTACCGATCTTAACCCTGTCTTATTTCGGGGATAGCGTCTACATCACAATCATCCTGGAGAATCAGGCAAAGTCTTATTTTTTGGGTAGGTCTTGTGCTCGGTGAAATAATGTACGATTGGTGTGCTGTAAAGTTGACAAAACGTGACTAACCATGCTAAGCCACCAATGTATCATCTGATGAGTCTGCATAGCCATGCAAACACAACGCCATGCTTAGTACGCGGGTATACTCATTTGACGAGAGAATGACAGCTCTGCTTCCCACACAAAATACAGTGACGAAGGAACTACGGTTTTTCCTTCATTTTAACGCGGTTGATTCCCATCAATCCCACTCAATTGAAAAAGGACCTAAGTGGCAAAATATTAATAACACAGTATCGATCCCACTGGCAGTCGCTTCGACCTACTAAAATTGACCGAAAAATAACTTGCAACACTGCTAATCAGATAGTAAGAGATGTGTTGAGCTCGCAAAACACCTTTTTATGCAAGGACGAAAAAGTCTAACTGCGTTGTCAGTCTAAGCCACAACTACATGATAAATAGACGAACAATCAAAATGTCGCCAATACCTTCGTCGGCTTTCCGCTGCATCACATAAACCTTGAATGCAGTGAAAAAAGAGAAAATGCATCCGTTCGATACTCGCAACGCTTCCTTCGCCGACTCCTCAGCCTGAAAAGCGAATATTGAATAACATTACTGATACCAGGGTTCCCACATATTTAAAAAAATCATTTTCCATACTTTTTCAATACTAAATTTAAAAAGTTCAATACCATTACTTCCCTTCATTTTCAGAAATTCTTAATCATGAAACTCAATTTTGCACACTGCATGAATAATGAACCACTTTGGTTTCAGTAAGATTCTGCTCAGATACTTCAAATTTCTTTTCCATTTAGAATTTCCATACTTTTTCAATACCTAATGTACATTTTGGCCAAATTCAATACTTTTTCAAGGTCTTGAAAACCGATTTTGAAATTCAATACTTTTTCAATACTTTCTCAATACTTTCAATACCGCGTGGGAACCCTGTGATACTTGTAATTGCAAAAGCTTTAAAAGAAATGGCTCTTTACTGGTCGCTGTAATTTCCCAAGGATATATGGATGTGGGAGATGAAGAAAAGTATAGGTTTTTAGTAGCACACATTATAGCTCCAATATGTTATCGGGGTGTGAGTTCCCATTTCAACTCGATCATTTTAATGTCATTTACAAAAAAAAATTTGAGCTCGCGTGCTCTCCACTGTTGCCCACACAGCGAGAAACTACAGTGCAACACATTTTCATGTTTGGAACCAAACAGTCTGCTACAGCATTAGTGCTGAAGACTGACTCAGCAGAATGTTGAAGCCTTATACCAGAACTCAGCCAGTAACTATTTAATACTGCAATAATGCTTACTTCGTCAAGCCGTCCCATTTGGACATAGCAAGCAGCTTTGTTCCTGTGCAATTTAGACACGTTGGCCGCACTTTCCGCGTCCGATCTGATGTCGTCATCGCTTTTGCCGTATATAAACAGGCGGAGCGAGAGGTCGTACCACGAAAGGCAGGTCGACATCTGACCTGAAAGCCAAGCACTCGCGTCACCAACAGCGTGACAAGGACGCAAACCAAATTTTACACATGGAGACCCATATACACCAACTTTAAGTTGCCCTTAGGCATTCCACCTCTTTTTTGCACGCTGTTGTACAGCTTCTCTTCCTAAGTAAATTCAAGTAACGGCTTACAATTATAAACTTTTAAATTTGCAGCTGCCCTCCATCAAGCACCTCCTTTATCTTACCTGCTGCGTGACACTTGGTCGCTTGTTCCCATAACAACAGATGGACTTGGCCTTGCGACTGATCGTCGAGGGTTTTCATCAGTTCGGAATCTTCAAAAAAGTTGGTTGACAGAAAAATAATGTCAAGGGGAATGCCTACTATGACATCAAAATGGACCGCCAGCTCAACCAGTGTAGGTGCATCAACTTGAAAAGCCCTCCTTACGTTTTGTTACAAGATATTTAATTTTGATTTGAAGGTCAAAAATGTGGATTTTCAGTCGTTAGACTAGAGCCGCGTAAGTTGTAGGATATAGGAACTGTGGCCATTTCGGCAAAAGACGAAACAAAGTTTTTGGATTGCATGAGCCTTTTGTGGCATGTCCCCTCAGTCGGTTTGTGTCGTGTCCCCTAAGTCCAAGCACATGTACATTGACTACGTTCGTGGCTTATACCTGACAGGAAACCATTCGACTTTTCAAGATTTCACAAGAATGCAAACAACAGTATAAACAGTTTTTCTTAATTAAAATGTTAGGTACACGGTATGGACGTGTAGGGACCCGATTTTATCTGATTCTAGGGACCCGAATCGGGCCCTAAAACACCTTAAACAACCCTGGTATAAAGCACTTAAATCATACGCGTTGTTGCAGTTGTTAATTATTCGAGACACTGTTTCTTGATACTTGATTATATTCCCGCTCGATGTCACGGTACTGTTCGTCACTGCATGACAAAGCTGATAACTTCGACGCGTCTACACGGAACCTTTGTCTTTCTTTGTACGAGAGCAGGGGTCTCAAACTCAAATTGCTCCGAAGGTCAAATGAGGACTCATTAAGTAACTCGAGGGCCGCACTATGACGCTGACGCAACAATGGCGGTACCTGAACCTTATTAGAAACAGCTTTTACATCTTATTTCTGCGAAAGGTATCGTGAGTTATAGGCAAATCATTTCTAGCCGTCTCTACGTTCGTTTTAGGAACTTATTCGCTAGCTAGCCGAGCACTTTTAAACACTGGTAAAAAACTAAATAACGCAAGAGTCAATCATTTAAAAATTATGAAAAAAGCACTGCGGGCCGCACAAAACATTCTCCCGGCCCACATGCGGTCCGTGTGTTTGAGACCCCTGTACTAGAGCATGACTCGCGCAATTATTATCAAATCCTCCCCAACGAACCTTCAAAAAACTTGTCCACGTAGTCAATCGCGTCATCAGCGGGAAGTCGTTCCACTGCTGCTTGAAGGCGCTGAGCGTGTATTCGACCCACGTGACGAGAACCGGCGAAGCGTGACAGGAGCTCTTTCAAGCCGAATTCGCAAGCGTCGTATCTGCGCGCATCAGCACCAAAACAGTGACCCTCCATAGAAACCAGTATTACACGAAAATTTAAATGTTCTTCAACTTTCGCGTGAGTGATCAACGCCTCAAACTCTTCAGGCAGGATTCCCATCCAACAGCGTTCTTTTCTTGCTTAAACCAACAGTCAAAGGCCGACGTACCTACCACAATGGTTTAGAGAGGAGCAGGCGTTCAGTCCCATTTCGATTTTCAGTTCCGCGTGTCGAAGCAACTCGCTCAAAACAGCACGCAAGTCGTCTTCTTCCACCGATCGGTCCTTTGTTAAAATTTTCAACCTGTAGAGAAATATGTATATTTGAAGAGAAGACGAATCACCACCGACCCTAATAAAATCATTTTTCCGGGCATCGCTGAATGCCCGTTAAGTATCGCGCGTCACAGACCTTTATCAATGTTTTTATTTCCACCGGCGTAACTTTTTTTGTCATCATCGAGAACGTTAGTGGTTGCCAGTGTTTCTCTGAGGTACGAGACGGAAACGGTCTCTCAAAATACACTAGAGCTCGCTTTACGACCACCACTAAAATACACTAAAACCTTGATTTGCGATCACCTCGGCATTTAGATACAATAGTTGCGGTCTCTCAAAATGCCTTTGCGGTCACCAAAGTCAAACCTTTAAAAAATCCTGGTAGCTTTGTGTCACTAAATTGGAAATGTGTAATTTCTGCTTTCTTTCTCAAGAAGTCCAATGAAGTCCTTGCTCTTGATTTCTGTCTAAAGATTGCAAAATATCATTGCATTTTACGCTTTCTCACAGAAAACGTTACGACTTCTTACATACTTCGAAACAGTGACAAATGAGAAACGTCCTTTTTGGGGATGAACCAGGTCGTTCGATTTTCTGCAAGATTACAGTTCCAGTCCTCAACGCGATTTGAAACCACTTATGAAACAACTGTGCTGTTTGTTCTCTTCACCCGTTGCCACGGTAAAGTTGAAACACTTTTTCGTGTTGCAATTCATCAGTGCTGGTCAGTTGTTTCTCAAGCAAAGCAGAACGCAATTTTTGCAAACTTTTACGTTTGCAAACCGTTTCCGTAATCAAGTCAAGTACCCGTGTCCCTTGCATAAGTCAAATCAATGACAGGAGGTAAAACCAGTTTTGGGGTCATCCTGCCAATCAACAGAAGATCTTTCCTTTGAGAGCAACATCGTACAAGGCTCAAAACAGCACGTAAGGGTCGACCCACAATCTTGATAGAATTATTTACCAGCATCTTTTAAGTGCTAACTGTAACATTCATCATTCGCTGAGGTCTATAGACAACAACAGGTCGGAAGTTCTGGCAACGTTACGGGCGGCAGTTGTAATCGTCTTATTTACCAAAACAGAACAGCGTTGCAATTCAGACTATTATCGCTCTGCCATAGTACGCACGAATTGACATTTTTTCCACCGACGGGGTAACAGTACATAACGGTTTTATAACTTCGGCAGGCGGCGCTAGCCTATACAGAAAATTAATGCTAAAATACGAAGAAACGACCAGGTCTTGAATTAAACAACAATTGCATAGGAAGCATTTGGATTAAGACTTGCCAACAGCTTATAAATATTAGTAGGAACTTCATATTTTCGTCCTAATGATAACATGCCTGTTGCCTAGTTTCAGAGAAAAACTAATGATGATCGGTTGCCATATAATTTCCAAAGTGACTTCAACATAAATTTACGTAAGAAAACTTTTTCATGTGGAACACTACATTACACACTTTAAATTCTAAGGGGTCATATTCTCTGATAAAAATTCCGACAAGATTTGTCTAATGTATCACCTTGCCTAGATCACATTCATACTGATTTATTCAATCATCTTCTTCCTGTCTTTTTTGTCTTGATATTGGTGACTATCTGCCAACGTTCCTAACAGCGAAAATTGCAATTGACAGAACTTAGTACTTTAATTTGCGAAGGAAACTGTAGGAACACATCTTGCATCATATTTTTCTACTTTGAATCTGAAGTTATTAAATGCCTTGTCGTAGGATGAACAACACTATGACGACAAATTTAACACATATTTTGACAATATTCTTAGTGGTTATCAACAACCACGCTCCATTCGTAAAGCTGTTTAGGAAAAAAAACAAACCATCTCTCATACCCTCGTTAACTGAAGTCATACCAAGTTTTATAAAAACTGGGAATCGAATGTACAGAAAACTCAAACGCTGTACAATTTTCCAATTGCAAAATGTTCAAAGCATATTTCGACCCATGACATAAAAAAAAATTGTGCATTTTCAAACCAGCTAATGTAATATGTCAACGGTGGGCAAAATGCGGCTCGCGAGCCACTTGCGGCTCGCTGACCTTTCGTTTGCGGCTCTTCATTTCTACTCCACTGCCGTTCTCCAGTCCTAGTTATGAAAGTTATTGGACTTCATGCGTAAAACTCACTCAAATTCACGAAAGAGTAATTAAGTCATTCCGCAAAATTATTCCGTACTGTACCGTATTAACTCCTTGTGTTTGAACAATAATATTGTAATTTAACAGTGTACAATTGTTATTCATAATTAGGTATTGTTACTCACTGATCGTAATATCTTGATTAGTATTCATCAAGGTAAGACGCCATTAATTCTTAACATGTGTTATTCAACGTT
>Ga0210059_1008483_pt1 | contig 16213 bp, 10 predicted proteins | sample Ectturendosymbi2_FD_188042 | JGI IMG/M metagenome (GOLD analysis project Ga0210059, IMG submission 188042) | Ecteinascidia turbinata endosymbiont from Florida, USA - Sample 2 (SPAdes) (version 2) | ecosystem: Host-associated > Tunicates > Ascidians > Unclassified | place: Key West, Florida...
TCATTGATGTTGACCTACGTATAAATGCGAGTGTTTCGAAATGAATAATTTGCAAACATAATTTTTCTCTTCCATTGCTAACCTCAAATGTGCCCTTTCTGATAGGAAAATCTACCCCTAGGTGTACATGCATCCCAGGCTGTGAACCCTTGGTTTCATATTATCTTAGGTTAGGGTGTAAGGCAGGAGTCACCAAACTCCTGCCTCAAACTCAGAGCTGCTTCTTGGTACAGATTGATGCGAAGGTCTACCAGTTTGATACACACTCTTCTGAAAATAATAATTTGCATGATTTATCTTCATATGATGTTATCATTAAAAATAAAAATTAAAGATATTCATCATTGTAAAGAGACCGATCATGTTTATGCTATTGTCAGAACAGGCCACGGGCAACCCACATGATCCATACCGGCGATCCGGTTCCGGCGGGCACCATGTTGGTGACCCCTGGTTTAGGCTTAGTACGTTAGGCTACTAGCAAGTGCAGTGCAGCCTGGGGCACTCTTGTCATGTGTTAGTGTCATGTTACAGGCATCAGGCAAATAAGTTTTCAAAATTGATTAATGAAGGCCCCCTGGCGAACCTATAGTATGTCATATGTCTATTTTGCCACCATCATGACTATTTTGCCGCCATCTTGGAGGTAAAATAGATATTGCCTACATTATATTACGGGCCACGGGCCGGAAAATATGTTGTAGTTTGGCAGAATGGGCCGGTCCGGGCAGTTTCATGTTAGCTCCGGGTGGGCCGGGCTGCAAAAGTGCTGGCCCGTGAAAAAGCGCGGCTCACAGTGGGAAAAAGCGCGGCTGGGAAAAGCGCAGCTCACAGTGCTCTCACTTTTAGGGATTTTGTCCCTAGATTCGAAGTTTTGGCCCTTTTTGGGGATGTTTTAGGGATTTTTGGAAAAGTGTGGAAATGTGTAAAATGAACTATTTCAGTTGATTTTGGAAATCATATTTGGTTCTGTTTTTAACATTTATCACAGCACTCCGATTTTATGCTGCACCACTGGTGTAGGAGGTGGGGGTGCGAACGAACAGTTTTGATTTGGTGAAAATCCAGGAAAAATCCGTGGAAATCTGGGCAAAATCTCAGAAAACTTTCACAAAATCCTTGAAAATCTTAGCAAACGCCTGAAAATATGAGCAAAAATGGCACCCAACAACGCCCAAAACAACAAACTTTTTTTTGTAGGTCACTTTTTCATGGAGTTTTTTGGGCAAGTTAGGGAGAATTCGGGAAAAGATCATTCGCACCCCCAAAATTTTGCCTGCTCTTACTCCTATGTGCTGCACCACCACAGATTTAGGGATTTTTTGGAATGTTTTGGTATTGTTCTAGGGATTTTTGGAGTTGCATTTGTGAGAGCCCTGGCAGCTCACTTCACTTTGATCGTTTTGTGTTAAAGTAGGCTGTCCCAAATTGGCATCAGTAGAGTGATCTCGTCAGGTTATATCTATTGTTGTTGGATGCTTTCCCGTTAATTTGATGCCCTGAATTACCATTGTTTCTTGTGCTTGCGTTCATGTGTTGAAGGCGATGCAGATACCCGTAACAGTGGGTGCAATACTTGCAAACTGCATTCGTTTTTCACATACGACGTTGCAGGATCATCATCATCATGTAATAAAAAATCATGTTCCACTCCTGTTTTCGCTGCTAGTGATGTCATGCTAATAGTGAGCCACAGCCAGATGTTAGTTTTAGTTTTGTTTTTTACTGAGGGGCCAGCACTGCATAATAAATTGAGACACATTTGTGGGTTCCCTGTGAAAGGCGGAGCTCTGTAAATAGCAGAGCGTGGTTGTGGAGGTTTGATGACGTGACCGGAGTAGAAAAAAGTTGCGTTGGAAAAGGAATAAATGGAAAAAAAGCAAAGGAAAAATGTTTTATTTGAAATAAATATCACATTTCTTCATATTTATGCCCTTCCCCCAAACATCTAATGCATGGATGTTTGCGATGTTTAAAAATTTTATACAGTCACAACTAGTGAAACCTATTTTTTTGTTCCGCAACCGTTGTGAAACTCAGACAACAAAAAATTATCAAACTTTAAAATAGACTTCTTTTACCGCAGTGTAATATCACCATTTGCAATAAATTTGTTTTTACTACCGGTTAGTTCTCATTGTTCAACGCAAAATATTGGTTTCAGCGACTCTGGTTACGTCATCAAACCTCCACAACCAAGCTCCGGTGTTTACGGAGCTCCACCTTTTACAGGGCACCCATTTATGGTTTAATGTAGCCCTAGTGTCCAGTGAATATACTAGGCCTATTTACATATTGTGATCATGGCAGTCAGCCTCATACTTTATTTTGGTTTGGGTCTTTTGCACAGATGAACAGTTTTATGTTTTTCAAATCCAAATCCGACCAACAATTTTTTTATTCAGAAATCCAATACAAATCAGTGAACCAAATTTTGTTTAAATCCAAATTCATAATCATATTACTGTTAGTAGTGGGGCAACCAAATTTTTAACCTGGAAACTAAAAATTTTGACTGTATAATGTACACATTTTGACTTTATACTTCGTCCTATAATTTTTTTTCTGTTTGCAAGTTCTGCAAAATAATTTAGCATTAGGTGTTGTGGTTAACTCAGAAGTTCGAAATTAAAAAAATATTGGTTGTTCAACTTTAAATAACGGATGACATATTAATAACCTACTACATTAAAGAAATTTAGATTAGATTTGATAATTTTGTTTTGAATTTCTTTGTTCTTACAATTTTAAGTTAAGTTTTGCAACTGCAGATCACAGTATTGAAAAATTTGGTTCAGTGCATTTTTGTGCTTGTTAAAATGTTGAGCCTTGACTATGACCAGTGATGCATATCTGCTCTATATCATATGATGAAATTTGCAGAATTGGTCTGACTTTCATTAACCCAAAGCCTTTCTTGATTCATCATTGTTATGGCTTATCCACACAGTAATAATACCTCATAACATTTAGTGCAGTTCATCATTATTTATACATGTGTATGATAATGCTAATTGGTCACTTGTGTTGTATACCTTGTTAATCTTTCTGGTTGGATACCTTACACATGCTATTACTGACTTTAACAGAGCTTCTCATTGCATTGCTAGGCCTATAGTGATTACTTTGAAGTCTTTGCAGTGTTGATTGCTATGTCATGAGCAAAAGCTACAGCATAGCATAGGTGTGTGAATGTATGATTACTTTGTCGTTGCCACATAGTGGCGCCTGCAATCTTGCAATCCTTAATTGTGCCCCTGTGTTCGCCCCGGGGCTGTTGCGTTGTGCTTGCGGTCTCGGAATGCAATACTGCAACGTGTTCTTTTAGTGCAGTTTGCCCGCCCTGGGAAGCATTTGATCAGTTGCGCTGTTGTGTTTGTTTCAGAGTTTCATTGCTCGCTTGTTCAGCTCCATGATTGAGCGGTGTCCTTAGTGAATTAAAGCCTGGTTTTCTGCAGATAGTGTTTAGTAAAATTCGCAGGCGAGTGCACGACAATAGGTTAATTTGAATTAGTTTCCAAACTATTTTTATCCTTGAATTGGATTATGCAGAGGCTTAGCCTATTAAACTAGGGCAATGGTTTTCAACGTAGGGGTGACGAACCATTTTTGGAAGGGTCATGAGTAGATGTTTTATGTGCACAGCTGTATTACATATACTTTATTCAAGTTTTAGATGGGGGTTGTTGGGTTAAAGTAGGTCGCGATATAAAAAAGGTTGAAAGTCACTGAAGTAGGGCAACCGAAAGTTAATAAATCAATAGTTTTCTGCCCTTTTTAAAGATTATGAAACCTCCACAAACTAAATCTCACACTCATACCATGAGCCACTCCTAAGTTGTTAGGTCAAAAAAAGACAAATATATCATTAGGTCAAGTTTTACCATTAGGTAAAACTTATCTTGCAGCACAGTTTTTTTTCTTCGTCAATATTTATTGAAACTACAACAGATATTGATATGCTTTTGCAAGTTTAGTTGCAATTCTGCAATGATTTTGGGTTTGTTGCGACTTCTGGTTGAATAATCTTCTTTTGCCTAATACTTGATGATTGAATATTAGGTAGGCTATGCATGATAAGGCAAGAAACATGGTCTCACATTACTTGGTTTGTGCTCAATCTGTTACGCATACTAGTCAACCAACCCGTTTATTACTTTTTGAAAAGTATTGAAAAACAGCAGTTGAAAATAAAAGAAACACAGAACATGAGTGAAGAAAAATTACAGATGAAGAGAGCATGCCTATGTACACAAAGGAGTAGATTTAGTTAAATTGAAAAAATTTGGTACGGTCAAAATTTTTAAACCAGGTGTGAAAAATAAAAATATACATGAAATCAATTGATGAGTTACAAGGAAAACAAACTCAAAACTATGTAATGTAATTTTGTGCATAAAAATAGAATGCAGTGTATTTTGCCCCCAAGATACCAGCAGCAACAGGCTTGGCAGAAATGAAGTAAACACAAAAGATGAACCCTAAGCTAACACTAACCCCTAACCTCACCCTTAACACTAACCCTTAACCTAAACACAAATCCCAATGCTAACCCTTAACACAACCATAATGCTACCCCCTAATGCTAACCGTAATCCCTACCGAACGCCAACCGTAACGCAAACGCTAACCAAAGCCTAAATGTAACACACAAGGGAAAAGTTTAGAAAGTTATGAAAAAAGTAAAAAAAATGAAAGGGAAGTCACCTAGGTGAGAGTCGAACCGAAAAGCAATGGCATGCCAGATTGAAGCGTAACCACTACGCTACGAGCAGAACACTGTTTGCATGACAAACTGACCTTCTTATACAAATTGCGTCATGCTGTGTTCAACTAGCGGCACAATAGCTCTAGCCAATCTGTTGCCGCCAGAATTTTGGCAGTAAAATTGACATTACCAAAGTAGAATGTGCACAGAAAAGAACAGCAAACAAGAAAAGTAAACATATATGAAAAACAAACAACTTACATTATTCAAATTACCAAAGCTAGTAAAAACAACATTTGTTCTGATAAAATGACCACCATGGTCGTTGACTAAATTGTATGCGACGCATTGCATTTTTTATTTAGTTATTTTGCTATTGTATTTTCATTAGTTATATTTTCCGTTAGCAATTGGTTACTTTGTTCATGATGACTTTTTGTGTTGTTTCTGTTTATTAACGGAGCCATATGAAATAATAAATCAATTAATCAATCACCTAGATTTTATCAGCAAATTAACCTTCCAAAATAAATTTTAACCTTCCAAAATTTGTCCTTCGAAATATTTTGTACAGTAGCCCTCCTTTCTCCCGTGTGTTGCTCCATATGTAGACTATGGCAATGGTGAACAATGAAGTGCAGACAGACTGCATTGGTTGGAGTGCAGCTCCATGTTGGAAGAGATTTTATACCTTTGTAAAAGGTTCCTTAAAATGTTCCATGTCAGTATTAGTAAGATGACAAGTAGCCTAGGAACAGGGGCCTTGTTTTGTGTCAAAATGATACGGCTGCTGGCGAAATCATTTTATTGTCTCTTCATTACCTCATTACTTTTGAATGAGCTTTTCAACATGAGTTTTATTTTGTAAAGTATAGGTTTTATTGAATGTGATTAGCATTCCTCTTCTCGTAAGTAAGAGGTAAAAATGATATCTGACAATAAATTTAGTCGTTGTATGGGTGATGTTGTGGTTATTCTTGATTATACAATTGCATGTGACGAAGATCCATGTGAATAAAGCTTGCACTTTGACATTGAAAGGCATATAGTGACAAGATGATGTGGTATACATACACATTGAAGATTAAACTCATTCAATTTACCACTTTCGATGGTTGAGATATTTAACACCTTCTGTGCTGGTGTGCAAAATATTCATACTTTAATATCCTTAAGAGCTGCTATTTTTGCGCTACTTTGCAACTCCATAACTCGCTATACGATTGTGCTAGAGAGCTGTTGAAACCCTCAAAAGACTTGGCGAGTCTTCCATTTCACAATAAAAAAAAAGTAAGTCTTGGATTTTGTGTTTTTTTGTGGGTGATGTCATAAGTGCAGTATGGGTTTGGGCCTTTTTAACCAATGTTATCAGACCCTGGGACCCAGCCATAAAAGGGAAGTATTTCATTCAAGTTTTTAGTGGAATCTAATAGAGATAGACCGATATATTGGGCCGCTATTTGAGTTTCACCGAAATATCGGTATTGGCCTCAGGTGTCAAAACGCTGTTATATTCGTTACATATCCAGACAACTTGCGTTAGAAAGCACAACAAACCAAGTCAAGACAGTTATCTTGCAGCAACGCTAGCAGGTGCATTTAACAAACAAGCAGACAAGATGAACCCTGAAGCATGCATGAGCCATTGCAGCCGAAACAAAAGCATCATTATTAATCAGATTAATTGAAAACAATAGCAAAATATTGAAATTGCCAAAATATGAAAAATTTTAGCTCATAAATCTTGATTTTTAAAGTTTTGGAAAAAAGGTAAAGCATAGCATACATAATATTTTTGATAATGAAGCAGAAAACAAGATTTAAAAATTCGGAAATATTAGCTATGGCCAATATATTGGTATTGATATCGGCCCCAAAAAAACCATATTGGTTGATCTCTAGAATCTTGGCTAATATCCGGTTCTTTTGAGCCGTTGATTGGCTTTCTATGATTTCTGGTTCAAAAGTTAGGGTCAAATAAGCAAAATTTAGATAAAATATTTTTGGTAATTTTTTACCTTACTTTAGTTTCTTTGGCCATAGCATTTGAACCAGAAACACTAAAAAGACAATCAAACCCTCTAAATACTTGGATTTTAGCCTAGTTACCACTAAAAACTAGAACGAAACACTTGAGGTCCAGGGCCTGATAACCTCAGCCAAATTGGCTTAGACATGCTCCACTTAGATGTCGTCTACAAAAACACGAAACATAAAATGAAAAATTTTTTTCATTGGAAACTAAAAGACTTGCCACATTGTTTGAAGGTTTAGACAGCTCAATTGCCTAGCATGTTATAGAGTTGCAAAGACTAATCCAATATTGGCAAATGAAACCTTTGAAGGAAAAATCCACCCGGCACTGAAGGTGTTAATGGTTGAATACATAATTAGCTGGCCCTGGTTTAGGCCACATGGGCATGCAGTAAGACTGCAATAATAGCCACTGTTTGTTTTGCTTCCAATATTAAGAAAGTAGTGACCTACTTCTTTTACATTATGGTGCAAAAAAGTAAAAAATGAATTGCGGGCATAATTTAAGCATTTTTCTATTATATTTTTAATACCTATGATATGATTGCATCTAGTTTTTTTGCTTCATTGTCAAAAATATAATGTATTCTATGTCTTGCCTTTTTTCTAAACTTGAAAAATCGGGTTTTATGAGCTAAAATTTTTCTATTTGACAGCAATTTCAATATTTTCCCATGATTTTTAATGAGTCTAATTAATGATGATGCTTTAGTTTTGGCTGTGATGGCTGACATGTGCTCCATTAAGTTGTTCATCTTGTCTGCTTGTTTATGAAAACGTACCTGCTAGCATTGCTGCAAGATAATTGTCTTGACTGGGTGACTGCTGCAATCTATGTGAAGCGGCAAATAGCAGACCACTCAAGCAACATACTTTAACATTAAAATCAAAATATGAGCTATTCAAAAAAACTTCTAGTGTTGCAACCACTCAGTAAGCATGGTGTTGAAACAGCAATCATAGGTGTACGGGAGTGCATATTTTTGGGGATGCAAAAAATTTTTGCCCAAATTTGATCTTGTTTTTCCCAATTAATGTATAAACAGCAAGCCTTAATGTTAAGACTAAAATGTACCATTGTAAACAAGTCAAAGTTTCTGCATGTCTAATTAGGCCTACTAATTACCAGGGTGCAAAGCCGTACAACCTCAACTAGCAATCAATATTCTGCATAGCTACCTGTGAACAATGGTAATATTTACTGTGTTGAAAAATGTTAGCTACTTACAATAAAATCCCTCGAGAAATTGTTGTTCATGCCACCATGCATGCAAAGTGTTGTTCAGAATCTTCATTTTCAAGTTTTTATATACGTTCTGAACTTATTCTTCCAACACGATCATCCTAATAGCTAAGATCTGTTCTTCTCTAGCATAGATGCGTGCATTTGCATTGGCCACAATGGCAATCAATCTGGAAAAGGATTACATTGCTTCAAATAGGTCAAGTCACAAGTAAGTAGAGGGAAAGGAGGCAATTAATACATAGCATATAGCTTAACCTTCCACACTGGGCAATCTTCACTACAGTGTGTTGTACTTAAGTACTACAACTTACTTAAACGTTTACAGCTTCTAAAGTCACATTATGAAAACCAAAAATCCACTCCAGTTTAGACAGTTAAATGTGCATTGAACACAGCATGCTAAGAAAAAATAGCAATATGGGACTGATACACGTAAATACTGCAGCTTATATGATCAACTACTAAGGAATGTGTACAAATGCACATTTCCAATGACAAATGACTTATAACCTCAACAAAAATATTTTATAAAAACGGCAGTGCTTCACTGCACTGCCCTAGCATAAGTGAATTATGCAGTGCAATAAATAGTACAGTTGCTGCTGTTCATTAAAACTTCACTTCACAGCATTAAATTGAAGCCATGAAATTTGGCAGGATGCAACATATGCAAGTCATTGCATGAAACAAACAGAAAATATGAAAACCTAAACAGCATACAATCACAGTTACATTACCACCATGCAGCATATTGCAGCTGCAGTTACGTAGTTAATTTTGTTCATGAATACTTCTTGGAAACAGATTTGCACTTGCAAATCTCACTACATCAAGCACGTTTGAAACACGAAAACTTCACAGTATCATATTACAGCTATCTCACATTACTACCGCAAAACATTTTGCAGCTGCAGCTACATTTTAGTTGTACACTTTACAGCATCAACAATTTGAGGTTTACAAAAATTAGGGTTAGTTGGAATGGTGAGTTCCACTACATGTTCCTAATTTTAAAATGTTTCCAACTCATTCACCCAAGTTTCAATGAAATTGTTTCATTTGGTCCAAATTTCATGTGGTAATTTGCCCAAATATTTATAATATATGCAAATTTCATAATATATGCAAATTTCAATTTCATGTGGTAATTTGCCCAAATATTTATAATATATGCAAATTTTGATTTATGCTGTTGTAATTTGCCCAAATATTTAGAATATATGCAAATCTGAATCACACTCTTCCAATTTGCCCAAATGGTTCTCATTGTACCCAAGTTTGAATGAAGCTCTTTCAATTAACCAAATATGATCAAGGCCGTTGGAACTTGCCCAAATGCTTCTAAATGTATGCAATTTTAAATGAAGTGGTTGTATATTATTCAAATTGGAATGAAGCTGTTTGAAGTTACCCAAAATTGAATGAAGATGTTCCACTTGGCCCGAAATTGAATGGAGCTGTTGTTGTTTGTCCAGAGTTGATTTAGTCTGTTGGAATTTACCCAAATTTTTCCAATTTATGGAAACATTTTTAACTTTACCCAAATTTGAATGAAGTTGTCCCAATTTGCTCAAATTTCATTAAGATTGTTAAAATTTACACAAATGATTTTGATTTTATCCAAATTTGAATAAGACTCTTATAATTCACGCAGACATTTCTAAATGTACTAAAATTTTAATGGAGCTTTTCTATATAGCCTATCTTTGAACAAGACTTTTTGAAGTTGCCCACAATTGAATGAAGCTGTTGCAAATTGGCAAAATTTGATTTGACTGATGGACTTCACCCAAGTGTTTCCAGTTTTATCTAAATGTTTTCGTTTTCACCCAAGTTTGATTGAAGCTTTTCTCATTTGTCCAAATTTAATTGAAGCTGTTATACCTTACCCAAATGCACCTATTTTACTCAAATGTTTCTAATTTTACCCAAAACGTTATAAAAGTTTTTTAGTTGGCCCAGATTCGATGAAGGCTGTTGGAATTACCACATGATTCCACTTCACTCAAGGACGGTGTCTATTTTGCCATCAGGGGCAAAAAACAATGGCAAAATAGTCTCAGACTATTTTGCTATTGACTTGGTTATTATTTTACCTTAGTTCAGAAGATAGACACTACCTCACTTACATGTGAATGTAGCTGTATACTTTGCCCAAATAATGGCCAATTTTTTAGCATTGGGGATGCGACTGCATCCCCATGCCATATGCTTATGGCTGCAATACACCATGAACAGGATGTGTGCTAAGAATAACACCTGCTGTATGTGTATGTGAGGTGAACAAGAAATAAAAATGTGATATTATTGGGTGATCTCTATTGTCGCTTGCTGCACAGTGTGAAGCTTGTCACTCTAACTCTTCGATTGCAATACTAAAAACGTGTTGCAGTTACCTTGGACATCACTTAAATTGCCTAACCATAACCTGCAGTGTTAACAACCGTAGACCATGCACCATTCTGAAAAATCAAAACCATGCCTTCACTGCTAAGAGGTGTCTTAGGTACAGAAGTTAACCAGTCAACTAACAATTTATTTATCATATTTTGTGTAATATTGGGCAACAAAGCAATGCTGATGAGTAAAAATGGTTTGGAAAGATATTGCTATTGTTTTAAAAGATACTACGCACCGAATGAAGTGCACAGAATCTCTTCAAAGGAACTCCAATGCAATGTTGTTTGTGTTAGCTTAAAAGATTAAATGGAGTGTTTGCAAATGTTTTTTGAGCATATGGCACATGGAAGATGTGTATGTGGAAACATAACAATGTCCTTTTGTGTAATAGCTCATGTTAAGACATTAAGATGTTTGTTGTGGAATAGTGATTTCAGATCTCCCCAGCTTACAGTTGCCAAACTAGTAATTGGTGTTGCAATTCAAAATGTGTAACATATTCAGCTATCCCCTACCAGGTGTACATAAGTTCTTTTTTTTTTCACTGAGGCGTTTGGTCATTTTTCCCATAATACAGTTTTAAAACTTGCTGTTGCAGTATTTTATCTCTAGTCTATATTTTTGGACATTGTGGCAGAATTGACTTAATTTTTTCGGTCATGAAAAAAAATTCAGTCTATGACAGAAAAAATAACCTACCTTCAGTTCTGTCTCTCCTTTGGGGAGGGTTGCTGATGAGCTTCAACAATTAGAATGTTTTTCTAATGCTAAAACACCTTGTCAAAACAATAGTCAAAAAGATGTCAAATCAATAGCTATGATAAGTATAATGTGTAAGTTTTGAACTGAGATTGATTTATCAGCTGGTTTGGTGGCCACTGCTGAGAAACCACTAGAGCCTCCCCAGCTGCAAACCTGTATTGAGAATAAACCCAGCTTTTTTTGGTAGCAGAACATGTGCTGTGTTACATTTTGTAATATTAGTCGATTGGCACTACTGTCTGTAAATCAGTTTAAGTTCCTAAAAAGGTCTGAATTGTTTAGACCTGGTAATTTTATTCTTCTGGGATTTTGGCATGTATCATATAGATTAGCAAAGTTTTGCCAATGTATAGAAGCAATACTTAAACCACTACATTTTGAGTGATCAGAAATCCTAGTTGTTGCTCCATCTCTGATTTAGTTAATCTAATTCAAATCAACAGCTATGATAAGTATGATGTGATCTTGGTCCTTATGATGTAGAGCCCTCTCTGACAACGTGAATCAGTGTCTAATGTACAGACTGGTTTGAATATTCCTGTTTACAATGCAGCATATGATCCTTAATTTTCTCACAGTAAGCAGATGACTAATGGCAAACAAATCGCAGCTTGCAGCCTTGCACTGTGGTGTTTGATCGTTTCAGTGACCCACATCTTTGCAAAATTCAGTGTTGCACCTTGCACAGTTCTTTGCCGATTAATTATTAAATCATTATTTTGTGAAATTCTAACATGTTTGTGTATTAAGTTGTGAGCTATTCCAATTTTTTTGTGGAATCATTGTTTATGAAGCAACATTTTTGTGCATAGTGACACTTCAAATATTTTGTCATTGAAACTTTTAACACAAAAACCATTTTAAAGGTGCCATCTGTAATTTATTAAGGCAATAAACAAAACAGTCCACACTCACTTTATCATTTGGTCTGCTGAAATGTTTTTTATTCTTTTTGAGGATGCATGGTGTTGTAGAATCACTGATGCCACCAATAACTTGTCTGTTTTCTGGCAAAATTGTTCTTATGCTGCAAGCTTGTCAATGTCTATGGACACAGAAAAAGCATTGCATAATCTGACATCAGGCTTCACCACTTCTGAAAGTTCTTGCAATTTTCTGTGAAAAAATCTTACCACTGATTCACTTGTGTACTCTTTCCATTATGTGTATACAAATTTTTGTCTGAAAAGGTTGAGATTATGTATTTTAAAATGTGCATGGAAAATATTTTTGCAGAGAAAGTGAGCAAACGCCTAAATAGTGTTTTTGAAATCTGTTTAATTGATCACTGCAACTTCTTGCTGTATGTAATGTCGAATGAGGCTGAAAATACCTCAGGAGTTTTGGATCTTGACAGTAATGCACGTACAACGGACTTCCCAGTTGCTGAAACTACACGTGATGCTAGTGTAAACGAGGAGGTAGCAGGCGACTCAACATGTAGTAGGAAATCATCTGCAGATGGTAAAAAACATTTAAATAAGGACGCTAATCCGTTTATTAAACCAGTGCTCCTGCAGAAGTCGAATTTTACTGATGGTCCAAAAAAAAATGTGGCATATAACGCAGGTTTTGTTCATAATATCCCTTCATTTTTCGACGTTCAGCCTTCCATGAAGTTGTCTGACAACGAAACACCATGCGTGATTTGCGACTATACGCAACGAGACGTTGATATCAAATCCAACTTTGACGAATACTTGTGCCATTTGCTTGTTCAGCACAGTTTGCTGATAGCTGATGCGAATCTAATTGTTGACTTACGTAACTACTCGGTTTATTGGAAAAATCGACTTCGAGGAAAACGCCTAGATGAGTTTTGCTCGAAGATTCGAACGAACACGGGCAGCAAGGACATTGGAAAACAAGAGGAGTATTTTCTTTTGTGCGATGCTTTACCGGAGGATCATCAACTGAGGGAGGAATTGCAACTGTCAAAACTGAAAAGCCTTCTCTTAAGACAAGAATTCGAACGAAAAGACGAGGGCTTCGTTGGCGTGTGCCCATTTTGTTCGCAGACGTTCCAGGGCAACCGAGTTCTACTGTTTGATCACATGATCAAAGATCATAACTTCAATGTCGGGCATCCCGACAACATCGTCAACGTTCATGAGTTCCTGGAAACGATACGCAACAAACTCGAGTCGCGCCAGTGCTTGTTTTGTGAGCAAGTTTTTAAAAGCAGGCTCACGCTGCGCGAGCACATGAGGAAAAAAGGCCACCGGTGCCTTAATCCAAAAAATAAGGAGTTCGATCGCTTTTACATGATCAATTACCTGGAATTGGGAAAAAACTGGCAAGTAATTCTAACAGAACCGGAAAGCTTGGATGAAGACGACGACTGGTCTGGTTGGAACGGAGAAAATCCCTCGTGTTTTTGCTTTTTCTGCCCTGCATCTTTCAATGAAGCAGACAAAGTTTACGATCACATGAAGGCCGAGCACAAGTTCGACTTCAAGCATATTCGCGACGACAAGCAATTGTCGTTTTACCAACAGGTCAAAATGATAAACTACATACGTCGTGAAGTCCATACGCATGCGTGCGACGGAGAAGTCGACCCTGGTGCAATTGCTGCCGGTGTTTTGGAACAGCTAACATGCAACACGCGATGGAAGCAACCGCAATACTACTTTCCGGCTTGCGAGGACGACTCGATGCTGTGCCATCTTGAAATGAACGACGGCGCCAGTGACCCTGAGGATACGATCGTCATAAGCGAGGACGACAAGGAGTTGCGTGATGCTGCGCGCGAAAGTGTTTTAGCTGACCTTGTGGTTTCCGGGTTTTTCAAAAATCAGACGTAGGAATTTTTACGCGCGTATTGCCTTGTCGACCTCATGATGGCCTGTGGTGTATGGCATCGCTGGTTTGTTGTATGAGTTAGAATTTGAGCACCCAAAACCTCGTGATCACCGTCTCTGTGTAAGGACTTTTCTCTTGGCGTTTTTTTCCGGTTGTTTTCAAATCATGAAATGCGTCATCGTTTCTGAAACTTCACCTTGAAAATTGTGAACTGCGATTTTTTTTATGAATGCATACTGCTCAGTTGCGATTTTTTAGTCTTAAATAAACTTCATCTGTTAGCGTTAACACTGGTTATCAGCTCCCAGGCCAGGAAGAGCGGTGTTTACCCATAAATTGGTTTATAGTTTGTATTACCATGTCTTTTTCAAGCAGCAGCTTTACTATCTTACTCCAAGACGTTCATTTTCGGTTTGAATGCCATTGTTGTAGGCAGCCTGTCACCCGATCTCTACATAATTTTTTTTCATCCAATCATGTCTCGCGTAAATTTCGCTTATTGTCTCCAGATTGCAATGACACTTGGGCACGATTCTTCCGTTGTGCCGCTGAACTTCATATCCATTGAAAGTGTAAGTTCCATACAATATATCCAAATGACATTTTTGGAGTAGATAAAATTTTCTTCAAAATTATTTTCAGAAAAATCAGCTTTCCGTGCCAGATTCCCGACCAAAACAACACTAACCTAACCAAATTTTTACCTAACCTTACCTACCATAATAGCTCAGTTTGATATGTCCTAAATTGATATGGTAAAAATAATAATTGTAGGCCTACTCATTGCAATTCAGTTTTTCATTTTTCTGTTCACAATCAAGGACAAATCAGTAAGACTATTAGTAAGAACAAGAGCATGCATTCACTTATCAATAACTGTTGTGAAACTCGCTTTCACTTATTGCGTATGGTTTTACGTTCATTCATAAGACAACACTACTGAATTGTTTTTATTTTCTATTGAACTTAAAATATAAAATGGCACTCAACAAAAGTTCTTAACTAAAAGCACATCTCATGACTTACTAAAATCGAATGAGTCGTTGAGTTTAGCGTGAGCAAGCTTAGAGTTACTTGAACCAAGGGCGCAACCAGCTCTTCATTTCGGGGGGGACATATTCATGAACTTTTATTCGATGACGTCATCGTGCTTGTTCAAGCGTGGTACAACTTCTTCGCAAACGGTCACAGATACATTCTTTTCACAACATTTCCGAAAATTAGAACTTGTTAGTCTTAATCAGGCCGTAACTAGGGCGGCGAAGCGAAGCCAACACTGAAAATGTTTTCGACCCCTTGGAAAAATGTGTTGGACATGTTTAAAAATTTGGGCCCCTCCCAGAAAACTCTTCGCCCCCTCTGGTGTCCCAAGCTGGTTACAGGCCTGCTTTTAATAAAGATGCAGACCGAACGGTCTGGACAGAGTACAAAATAAGTAGCCTAATACCAACGCCTGGTTCCGGAGACAACTAGTGCCGTCATGACTTTATTGTGTCAGATGTATAGACTACTAGTAAACCTGCCTAACTTTTCGTCTTGTTTTAGAAATTTCGTCAAATCGTTTATTGCGATTTTTGAAACTTCAGTTGAATATATCTGCTGTGAGATGATTTCTACAGACGATATTGCGAGTGGTGAAGCTGTCAGATACAAAAGGCTATTGTCAGGATATATTTCATCAACGATGCTATTGTTTTAATTGTAGATACGAGACTTCGTCTGCCAACTGAAATACTCTTGAAAGGAATACAGCAGAAACAGGGTCCTTGAGAGGAATATAATGTGTCTGTTTTGGACCCCCTTATAAATTATAACTACTTAAGAGCTTCACTAGCTTTGCAATACAATGACTAGCAAATGATATAGGCCTACTTTACTTGGTATTTTACATCATAAACATTTGCCAATGTTATAACTATATTTCAAAAGGTCTCAGGCTGATCTCAAATAATGCACACAGCACACAGTTGCTTTATACATCAAAGTTTTATACATCAAAAATTAATAGTACGCTGTAGTAATTCTCACTAGCAAAGCAAATTTGCTACTTTAAACCTAAATCAGTAATAGGATACGAAGAATATCGGTACTCGCTTTGTCATGGATTCTACCAGTTTTTCAAAATGTTTCTTGATTTACTGTCACCATGCCAATTCAGGGTAATAAGCAAGGAATCAATCACAGATTTTTATCCCTTGCTTATTTCACCTGGGGAGTGAAGTTACGCGAATCGTGAACCTAACAGTTACAACCATTTG
>Ga0210059_1008484_pt1 | contig 16213 bp, 15 predicted proteins | sample Ectturendosymbi2_FD_188042 | JGI IMG/M metagenome (GOLD analysis project Ga0210059, IMG submission 188042) | Ecteinascidia turbinata endosymbiont from Florida, USA - Sample 2 (SPAdes) (version 2) | ecosystem: Host-associated > Tunicates > Ascidians > Unclassified | place: Key West, Florida...
AGTTGTAAATCAATTATGGACAAATACTGATTTACAACTGGTTGTTTCGTAAACACCTTTCTTCCCTGATGCGATAAAAAAATTTCCGCGTTGTGAACACTTAACCCCTGACGAAAAATGCGTATCTGAAACACCTACCGCAGAAGAGCTCTTGACGCGACTCTTTTCCGCAGCAAATACCGTGGAAAAAACGTCACGTGTGCGCGAACGAGCAAACGTAAATCTATACAAAATCCAATCAAAATACTAACAGCTGTTTTCAAGCAAAGATAACTAAAATGGAAGTATATCAATATTAGCTGTCAAACTGCGAGGTGAAAAGTTTACGCGCAAAGACCAACCAGTTTCCACACTAGCATATTAATACGGATGTAAGCAGATAAAAATGAAAACATGAACTAAACCTATTCCTAAACCAGTTAGTTGGCAAGGAACTAAAAGACTTACCCCATGAATACACTTTTCCCTCATCAGTAATCACCAAACTGTGATTAGAACAACTTCCTGATATTGCTCTACTAATCCTTATGCCACACAGTGACTTGTACCTGTGAGGTTTATAAAGATTTTTTCCAATGTTTTCATACTTTTCTGTAAAATACAAAACGTTTTGATGCAGTAAAGTTGTGTTAACTTCACACTACTCATGTTCACATTATTATTTGTCACAGTCCACACATACTAACAAAATATAAGCACATCTTCCATCAAGGTTAGACACGATTCGGTTCAAGACCTACAGCATGAAATAATGTCCTTAGTCCTTACCATCACCCTTTCTAGCTTTTTTTCTTCCGTTAACACTCCAATTGGTGCCACCAGTTATCAAAAGTTCACCTGATTCCTTAGGTAGTGAAAGTTTCTGTAACACACAATATTTGCTGTTGCTCTTTTTCAGTGTTTATCTCCAACAAGATTCGTTCCAGAAAACAACATGCCTCTCTTAACACTAAACTCGTACAAAAATATTTTTCATGCTACTTGGGTAATTATGTTGTAATAGTTACTTGCTAAATATAGCAATGCGGACTTTAACAATATTAAAAAAATACTCTTCATAGAAACGATATTACAGCAGGCAAAAAATGATACTTGTCAGAGATTTTATGAGGTATATCGCGATTTTTTGCAGCTTACTTACCATATATACTCGCATATAAGCCAACTTTAAAACTAAAAATTTTTTTATCAAATTAGGGGGTCGTCTTATGCACGCATAAATCTGATCTCACACAAAGGAATTTACATGTCACCACTTCTCAGATCACGCAATACCCTCGATATTACTATTCAGTAATACATACAGCCATAAAAATTGAGACTGCACTAAATAAAGTTAATGCAGACAAACTACAATTCAATTTTAATATTAATTTTAACTGTACCTCAGATAAAATGCAATAGAATCACGACTGCTTAAGCACAGTGCATTGCATATTGATACTCTTTTGTTATTAGCCCAAACAACACACAGTGGTATTTTGGGGGTCGGCTTATACGTGAGTTTTTGCAAAATTGCTCATTTTGGGGCAGTTTTTTAAGGTCGGCTTATACGCGAGATCGGCTTATATGCGAGTACATACGGTATATGCAATCAAGGAAAGCCTCCAGTATGCTGTTGCATGCAATACTTCCATGCATTTCTCAAGCGTTATTTATATTTCTTTTAACCTGACAAAGGCATGAGTCTATGACCATGATTCTGTACGTAGAACATTACTTTGTAAAAAACATTAAATTTTTTGGGTACATATCGCACAAGACTTTTCATGCTATAAGGCAGGTTTAGTATTTCGTTTGGTAAAGTAGGAATAGGGTTATATTACAGGAAGGCTATGTCAAAAGCTTTGTAACCACTGAAGACATCCAATGTGTTTTGGATGGTGTGAATATGCTGTTGATTATTTCGCAAGGCATTTAAAATTAATTAGCTCTTGGTGTTTAAAAACATCTTGCTACAGGTAACACTAGTCCGGTGCTAGACAATGTATGGAACTGAGGTACCTAGATACTGTCTGCCAACCAAATTTGCTAGAACCATTTCCAGAAACGTAATTTTCACCAGACTTATCTTTAATGTGTGCTTAACAAACTAATTTTAATCAAAGCTGCACTTAGTTCCCATTGCTTCACAATATATTGCACTTTACACAATAAACTATACTGTGAAATCAGGCAAACTCATATTTGCATTCCATGCACATGACAAATTATAGACTTGTAAACCTCAAAGCCACAAGCCAATCTAATTTTTCGATGTTCAGTGAATCTTTATGACAGGGTTTCTTAACCTGCTGGCTATGGAAAAATTATGACGGCATGGTATTATTGAAATTGAGTATGTTTTGCAAGATGAACCTTTAGATCCATGGATTTTGAACTTTTTCATGCAGCAACCAATTTTGCAATCCAATTTAACCTAACAACCCCCTTGTGAAAATTTCCAGTCACAGGCATATGAAATGCAGTTGTGTTTGTACAATAGAAAATCACAATGATTAAAAATTAACTTACGATATCACTATGTTGAACAAAAACTCATTTATTAAGCCCATGCACATGGCAGCATCAGTGAGACCCATGTCATATAGAAATCACTCCACAGCACAACTCATTGAAAATGAGAATAACTCCCAAGTTAGCTACCGCTTTCAGATAACTAATTTGCAAACACAGCCCATTGTTACATCAAAGTTATTTGTGCATTGCCAAATGCAACAGTACTGTAATGGCCATAATCATGCTAAAAACTTTGTAATGGCCGTATTCACACTTAAAACAATTTTGAATGAAAAAGTAGGCTACCATTTTTGCCCGGTGATCCTATTATTTTGACTACAACAAAAAGTGGTTCCAGATATGAAATATAAAAGTAATCATGAAGATTTTTATCAGAAGATCTCACAACCCCTAGAAAAAAGGCAAACAGTCCCCACGGAGGTCACAATCCCAGGCTGAAAACCACTGCTTTAGATGAAGCATAGGTAACTTTTGAGCTACAAACTGTATGACACATTCTCTTCAATCATTATGTGTTAGAAATTATTGCAACATGGAAATTTCCACATAGCCAGCCTGCCACATTGTGCAGAATATGCAATTACTGAAGGCATTTTGAGACAGACAAGCAGGTCTTGTTGACATGAAAACAAAATCTGGAAGCAAGTTTAATGAGGAAGATGACTTGATCTGAGAATTATCATGTATTCAGCATTGAATATCTATGCTTTCTAACAACAAACAGGCTCTCAGCCTTGGCATTGATTGCAGCTCACATTACATTATTAACACTTTGAGAACCGGCGTATGATATATTCGTACTTCGATTTCGGCCTAAAAAACAGCAGATTTCGGTTGCCTTACCAACGCCCTAGCTCCTCCGCCGATTGTGCTAGAGAGCTGTTCAAGGGCTCTAACGGATCGGCCAGTCTAGTAGCTTGCACTCAAAAAAAATTTTTTGGTTGGGGGGTGCGGATATTTTGTGACTGCTGTCATAAGTGAAGTAGTTTTGGGATCATTTTGGCTCATGTTGCCTGGTCTAGGGCCCAACCACTAGGCCAAAGTGTTTCGCTGAAGTTTTCATCGGAAACTAGGCTCGAGTCCAAGTCGTTTGAGCCTTTGATAGACTTTCTAGCGTTTCTGGTTCAAAAGTTAAGATCTAAAATAAACAAATTAATTAATTATCTAATTAGTCAAATATTTTTGCTAACTTACATCACAACTTTTGAACCCCAAACCCCAGCAGGTCATCCAAAGTATCAAAAGACTCAGATTGTAGCCTAGTTTCCAGTAAAAACTTCAGCGAAATACTACCACCTAACAGTTGGTGCCCAGGGCCAGGCAAAGTGGGCCAAGGTGGCCAAAAAGTCTGCCACTTATGATGTCACTCACAAAAAAACCGCACCCCCCAAGCAAAAATTTTTTTTGAGTGCAGACTATATAAGACTTGCCACGTCTTTTGAGACTTTTACCATGTCTGTAGAGCATACCGGACCGGAGAAATTCCCGCACAAAGTCAAGTGCGTTTTGGTGCATTTTTTTCTGAAAATCCCCGAAAGCAACCGGACGCCAAAGAGTTAAGTTTTTTTTTCTGCTCTGTGCATGTGCAACAGTTGTCACATGGAGAAGTTGCACAGTTGGTCAGCCACGGACATCTGTTTGTTTAGAAATTGGGCCACATGCTTGGGTTTGGGTTACAATAAATTGATATACAGTAGAACTCGTCTAATTCGTCATCGTCTAATTCGTCAATTTGCTTAATTCGTCACCTCGTTCTATCTCTGCGAAGTGTTTTGTTCGTCTAATTCGTCATTTGCAGTTTCGCTTTTTATGTTTAAGCAGCTAGTACACATGGGAATTCAAACAAATTAAGGATATTTATCTGAGAATTATTGCACCTCGCAATTTGTTTATCAAATTCATACACAAGGTTCGAAGTGCAACCCGACTCCTCATTGAGAGAACGCGGAAAAGTTTATTAAAGATTTAAAAGGTGTTTGTCGAAATGGAGGAGTTCAGATCGAGCAGAGGAATTAATTGTTGTATTCAACCATAATGTCATAGACTTATATTTTACTGCAAATAAGAGCACTTATGTATACGAGTTATCAGTTACTATGATAAAGTATATGAGTTTCTATGATGGAGTTTTCACCTGTTTGCATAATTCGTCAGTTCGCCTAATTCGTCACTTTTTTCTAATCCCCTTGAGGTGACGAATTAGGCAAATTCTACTGTATAAGTAAACTTTATGCTTTTTCAGGTCAGCACCAAAAATGTAGGTCAGGGCTATAGTAATGAACAACTCTATTTAAACACACCAATAAAAAACAGAGGTATTTCAATTATAAGTCAAAAGTGTTCAACTTGCAATTTTAGTTTTCTTCTCTGCTTCACTGCCAAAATTTTTCAAAGAATCCAGATCCTTTCCTTGGACATCGTCCTGCTTTTTTTCTTTCTTCAGATCTGGCTCTTCCAATTTTTGAGGCTCTTGCTTGCGACGAGGCATAGCTGCAGCAAGGCTTTGCCCTCACTATATACTCTGTAAAAATGACAAAAAATTCATCCCATGGCATGCAGCTCATGATAAATCATATATAAGTTGTCAAATATTTTTATACAGTTAACATTCTTTTTTATGCTATATTCCAAAACATCAGGCCTAACCAAAATACCAAAGCTTTTTGTCTCTTTGAAATAACATACACACTTTCAATATTTACAAAAAAGTTAAATGATAATAGGCAACTGCTGTTTTTCAACCGCATATCAATATATACAAGTGCCCAAACATCAATTAGACAGACGCTGCATAATGCGATCAGTGCAGAAAAAATGTGAGCATTTAAAAATAGATTAGTATCAGTAATACAACAAAAAAAGCTAAAACCACAGACAAGAAGCACTTGTTATTTAGCAACTTCCTCTTAATCATATTGATCAGCTATTTCTTGAGTATTCAGGTTTAGGTTATGTTTCACTCACTGTTGCACTCATTTCATGCCATAAGTGCAGCAGTGCCCACTACATCCACTTACTAGTGTTGGAGGGCATGCAGCTACTTTTGCTGCATTTGGTGGCATTTAAATGACAGGACTGCACCTGAATCTTTTTTTGACTCTTAGACAGGCCACAAGTACTATTTTTGAAGTTTTTGGTATGACCTGACCAGGAATCGAAGCCAGTCTACCACAGGCAGTGGCACATGCTCAACCCACTGTACCATCTATATCTATCTAAATCTTGGATAATATAATTTCTGGCCTTTTTTAAGCAAACCTGATTGATTTTTACTGAAATATGTTAGATCTGTTAGTTATTTCATTATCTGCAAAGATCCTTAGTAGGAAGCATAGCAAGTTAATTATAGAGCAATAAGAAAGATCTTGGAAACAGTATTCACAGAATCAAGATTTATGTTCATAGAACCAATGCAGTTTGTTTTCTCATGATGTTCATTTGAAGAAAGTATAGCTTTTAGCAGAAATGGAATGAAACAGATATTACTAAACAAGATGTACTTTTGTTAATAAGTTTTGTCTTTATTTAAGAAAATTTAAAAGTTTCATCTGCATGTTTAATGGATTATCACAATGCAGAATTAATATCAAATGAGTTGTCGTCAATCATAAAAGATTAGCACTGTTACTTCTGACCGGGGGCAGCTTGTCTAGATGGGCTGCAACCCTCCCTGAAAAAATGCAAGACAAAAGATCCTGCCAAATTCATTTTAACTTTGGATTTAGTTACAAAATTTCACAACACAATAATGTTCAGTACCTCCGATACCATTTTGGCTCAACATTTCCTAGGAATTCAACAAAATTAATGTTTTGCTCTTTTCCAACGTTGTCACTTATGCGATATGTTTTCAATACACTTGCTGATGAATTTGGTGGTTTCAAGGCTGTCTTCGGCACAGCCCTAAAGGAAAGAAACCAAGCAATTGGCTCCAAGAAACATGATAGTATATCTGCCTATCACAAGGCATTTTTGTTACTTTGAGGATGAATTTTTAAAGAAAAAACGGAGAAAGTGTCATCTTGACTGGTTTTTACTGCCTGAATTTCTTGAATATTAAATTTTATGATTAAATTTAACAATGCTGCTACTAGTAGTTTTGGTGATATTGGCAGCACTGGATTTCAATCTGGTGGCTAATCTCGGGCTGCGAATAAACAGCCCTTTATTTTTTTTAAGCTTGCAACAGTAAGCTGATGAGCTGTCTTAAGGTTAGCATTTGAAGATGGAGGGCAGTATTTGTTGAGATCACTCCACTTATGACGTCACCTTTTGTTGTCCATTCTTGGACAACAAAAGGTGTGAATGATTTAAAACATGTAACACCTTAGCTTCTGGGTGATTTCATCTGAAATCAAGCATATATTAAGCATGAGCCATGTGTCTTAGCAACGGCATTGAGGGCTGTTCAAGCCCTCAAAAGACTTGGCAAGTCTTAGAGTCTGCAATGAAAAAAATTATGAGTGACGTCATAAGTGGAGTAGTTTTAGACATTTTTGGCCCACTTCATCTGGCCCTAGTCTTAAACCGTTAGATGGCAGTATTTCGTTCTAAAAGTTTTTATTGGAAACTAGGCTAAAATCCAAGTTTTTTGATACTTTCAAAGACATGCTGGGACTTCAGGTTCACAAGTTATGACCTAAAAACAACAAAATAATTAAATAATCCCATACTTAGATAATATTAGTTTATTTCAGATCATACATTTTGAACCAGAAACACTAGAAAGTTGATCAAAAGCTTAAAAAACTCAGAGTCTAGCCTAGTTTCTAATGAAAACTTCAGCAATATACTTCTATCTAGCAGTTGGGCTCTAGGTCAGATAACATGAGCCAAAAACCTACCCCACTTATGACGTCACTCACAAAAAAATAGAAACCAAAACCAAAAAAATTTTTTTTCATTGCAGACTCAAAGACTCGCCAGTCTTTGAAGGCTTGAATAGCTCTCTAACGCCCTCGGCTAAGGACAATGTCTATGGAAAGAAATCCTTTCTCAGCAAAGAATCAGACACTTTAAGATCTTACAGAGTATATATTTCGCCTACGATGTAGGCATCATCAGCTCTGCAAAGTGCATGAAGTATAAATAGAATAAAATAAAACCCACAAACAGTAAAGTTATCAATTAAGAAAATCTAATCAAAAAATTACAATCCCAGCTGCCCACTTTACATTGGAAAGGAAAAGGTCACAGTAACAACAATTAACCAAAACAAACTACCAAGTGTACAGTGACGTAACAAACAAAATAACAGTTCAGTAGGTTACACATGATGCGTAAGTGGTGTGTAGGTAGGCTAACGTGCTTGCAAGAATTTACTGACACAGTCTGGCGGTGGGTCTACGGATGGCCGCGACTGGCCACGGGCCATAAAGAAGTCGAACTAAAACCATCCCAAAACCTTCCGTTACATAGCAAGACTGCGTTAAGCCCACAAAAAATTCAACAACAAAAGCCAAATCAATGAGCAATAACGACAACAAGAAGTAAGCGAAGCAGCAAATAGTACCAAGGTTTTCCGGAAGGCCGCCCAGTCTTCAGTCCGCCCAATTTAGGAGAGCGTTTATATGGTGCTAAGATTTCAGTTGAGTTATGCTGTTGCTAAAACACATGATTTATGCCTGATTTCCAAGTACATTCTATTCATACGCTGGCAGCGAATGTGCTAAAATTCTAAAATGTTTGGAAATTTTAACTTACTCTTACAGCACATTATGAAAATACCAGCTCAATGGAAGTGGCTATAGGTCTGCTGCCTTGACACGGTTTGTATAAAACGCTAAGTTTGTCTTAATAATGGTAATGACATAGCAGTCAAGCGGAAGCATCCAAGTTTCCTGTACGAGTGGTATTGGGTTCAACTCTTTACGGCCTTCGCTTCGGTGGTCATGGTTATAAACTACTTTTGAAGGTACCGTTTTTAATTTACTTTTGTTGGAGTTTCTAATTCTTTTATGTTTCTGTTTAAGCTTTAGTGTTTGGATTAGGTTTAGGGCAGGGTTTTTTTAAGGAAAATGTTAGGTACCTGGTATGGATCTGTAGGGACCCGATTTCTCTGATTCTAGGGACCCGATTCGCCTTAAACGCCTCAAAACTACGTGAATGTTTTCTATGTATCAATAAGAACAACTGAAAATTACGAATATGACAAGATTGGGATTGCTGGAGTGACTAGAAACGCCACTAATGATTAACACTTTGGCGTCCGGCTGCTTTTGAGGATTCTCGCGCCAAAACAACCGAATCGCATGTGGCTTTGCGCATGCATAACTCGGGCGCCGAAAGTGGTAGACAGCTGTTCAAAGGCTCAAAAAACCTGGCAAGTCTTCTAGTCTACACTTGAAAAAAAATTTTTTGCTTTAGTGCAGATTTTTTGTGAGTGATATCATTAGTGGCGGACTTTTAAGCCACCTTGTCCCACTTCAACTGGCCCTGAGCCCAAACAGTTAGCTAGGTAGTATTTCATTGAAGCTTTTACTGGAAACTAGGCTACAATCCGAGTCTTTTGATACTTTGGATGACCTGCTGGGGTTTGGGGTTCAAAAGTTATGATCTAAAGTAATAAAAATATTTGACTAATTAGCTAATCAGATAATTAATTAATTTGTTTATTTTAGATCATAACTCTTCAACCAAAGACTCAGACTCAAGTCTAGTTTCTAATGAAAACTTCAGCAAAACAAATGGCCTAACAGTTGGGGCCTAGGCCAGGAAACATGACCAATAATGACGCAAAAACTACTTATGACGTCACTCATAAAAAATCCACAATCCACCCAAAAAAAATTTTTTTAAGTGCAGACTAAAAGACTTGCCGATCTGTTTGACCCCTTGAAGAGCTCTCTAGTGCAATCAGCAGAGGAGCTATGGCGTTGGTAATGCAACCAAAAACTGCTGGTTTTTGGCCGAAATCTGGGAATGATATATTCGCAGGCTGGTCCTCTAAGTGTTAAAATCAGCCAGAGTAACATTGCTAAATGTTCAACCAAAGATGAAAATTCGATGCCTTCCCAGCCATTTTCACCACGAGCCACCACTGCTTTTGACATAAACATACTGACTAATGTTCAGTTGCTATAAAGGTCTCAACAATATATCAATCAATGTACTTTGAAAAATAATGGATAAACAGCGACTTGCGAAGCCTGCAGTGATGGTTGTCAAATATTTTCAAAATTACCCTTGTACGAATTTGTAAGAATTACCCCTCATGTGCAAAAAAACTCATGCTGTGGAAGACACTGAGAATATACCACACCATCTTAAATATTACAATATTAGTAAAAATTTTGTTTGTATCATTCATTCCTGAACACAAGGCAAAAGCAAGGTGAAATGCAATATTCTATAGGCAGTGACTACAGAACCGCCTGAGGATATTTAAATTTGAAACCTTATTCAACTACCTCCTATAACATGAAAGTAATGCACAAGAATGCAGTAGGCTTGGTAGAAACGTAGTAAATGCAAAAGGTAAACCTGAAACCTAATGCTAAACTAACGCTAACCTAATGGTAACCTGAAAACCAGGGGTGGGGAACCTGCGGCCTGTGGGCCAAATGCAGCACGCGTAAACATCTGATATGGCCCACACCACACATTTCGTCACCCAATATAGAGTACAAATCGTGTCAAAACGAATCTCTGTGATAAGCATTTACTTAGACAGTACGTCAAAAGAAGACATTAGTAATGGTAGAATTTTAGGATAAAATTAATTGATTTTGCAGCCCTATAGCAATAATACACAATTGATGCAGCCCGTGATAGTAAGTAGGTTTCCCACCCCTGCTCTCAACCCAACCCGTAAAGCAAAAGTTTGGATAAGTTTTGAAAAAAGAAAAACTAGTCCCACGAATCGAAACACGCAAGCAGCCACTACTACAAAAACATAAGGTGGCAAGGTGAGAGGTGAACTGTAAACCATCTGCACAGCAGACGTAAAACACATCTGCCAGTGGTACCTGGACGCTGCCACTTGAGTGACAACTGACCGCTTTATTATTCAAACCGCATCATACGAGGTGGTACAATGGAATAAGTTTTTAAATAAGAAGATCCATAGGTGGTTCCATAGGCACTCCCTGTTTTACAAATCATATTTTTCAAGCAAAAAAGCAGCATGCTCAAGCTCCCAAGGCCTAAATATTCTAGCAATCAGGTGGAGATGTCTCACTCTCAGAATAAATGCTATAATTTTATACAGACTGAGAAAGGTTGCCAGTAAGTGAAGGTTTCGTGGTTCTGCTTCATTTTGAAAGCAAAATTTTAATGAAAAGGTAACAATCATTATCTGTTGCTGAAGTAAGTAATCTATTGTAGATGGTTATTGGTTAGTGGTCTGGTAATAGGAATGTTTGCATGTTTATGCAAAACTTTAATCATGACAAGAGTATATTCAGATAACGTCAAAATAGTTGCGGTCTATCAAAATGAATGTGCAGTCAGCAAGGTCAAACCTTGAAAGAAAACCTGATAGTGCATATAGCAATAAAATCTGGCAAAGGCACCATATTTCAAAATGAAGTACTGTATTGTGTGACCCATTTAATAAGAAAATCAAAGTAGTAAGTAAACTACTCCTAAAGAGTATCACTGACTTTATCCCTGACATCTTGAAGATCAAATAAGGTGAACTGATATTATTCACTACATACACTATAGGAATAACTAAGTAATGGTAACACTATACCCAGGTTTTTTTAAAGAAAATGTTGGGTATCCAGTATGAACCTATAGGGACCCGATTTTTTCTTATTCTAAGCCATCATTGATAATTGTCTTTTGTTCTAGTGACCCAAATCGGGTCCTTAAAATGCCTAAAAAAACCTCCTGTACCAGAAAATCCAATATGCTTGCCATTCATAAAACTAACTTAACTTTAAAGTAAAATACAAATGAAATGGTAACTACGGTAGTGTAACAAAAGTTTGCATACGTTGTAAGTGCCAGTACGCAAAGCGACACTACAGTACAACTTCTGAAAAAATGTACACACGCCGTGTATAATCACTTTACGCTCATTAACACTTTTAGAGCCGCCTGGTTTCGGCGATTTTCGCAAAAAAAACAGCAGTTTTCGGTTGCCTTACCAACGCCCTAGCTCCTCCGCCGATTGCGCTAGAGAGCTGTTCAGCGGCTCAAACGGATCGGTCAGTCTAGTAAATTGCACTCGGAAAAAATTTTTTGCTTGGGGGGTGCGGTTTTTTTGTGAGTGACGTCATAAGTGGCAGACTTTTTGGCCACCTTGGCCCACTTTGCCTGGCCCTGGGCACCAACTGTTAGGTGGTAGTATTTCGCTGAAGTTTTTACTGGAAACTAGGCTACAATTTGAGTCTTTTGATACTTTGGATGACCTGCTGGGGTTTCGGGTTCAAAAGTTGTGATGTAAGTTAGTACAAATATTTGACTAATTAGATAATTAATTAATTTGTTTATTTTAAATCATAAGTTTTGAACCAGAAACGCTAGAAAGTCTATCAAAGGCTCAAAAGACACGGACTCGAGCCTAATTTCCAATGAAAACTTCAGCGAAACACTTTGGCCTAGCAGTTGGGCCCTAGGCCAGGTAACATGAGCCAAAATGACCCTAAAACTACTTCACTTATGACGTCAGTCATAAAAAATCCGCACCCCCCAACCAAAAAAATTTTTTTGAGTGCAAGCTACTAGACTGGCCGATCCGTTTGAGCCCTTGAACAGCTCTCTTGCACAATCGGTGGAGGAGCTAGGGCGTTGGTAAGGCAACCGAAAACTGCTGTTTTTTAGGCCGAAATCCAAGTACGAATATACCGTAGGCCGGCTCTCAACATGTTAACAAGGATTTTGTGACTATTTAAACATTTTATTTGAATATGTTTCAGAGATATTGTAGGCTTATTATAATGTAGATTAGCTAATGCTACTTGTCCGAAAGGTAGCTGGAGCCGCTGGGGCATGTAGGATGAATAAATGTGGAGTGTGTCAGGAAATTGTTTTCGACAAGGAGGCCCTGTTTTGTGATGGAGAGTGCACAAAATGGCACTGCATATGTGTTGGAATGTCGAGTGACCAATATGAGATATTTCATGACGACTATGACAGACATAACATATTGCAATGCCTATGCGATAGCTGTAAGGAGCAAAATAAAGAAACCACCCAAAGTGAAATGCCTATCACATGGGGCAAGATGAAAGACTTAAAGAAAATCAGAAAGAGTCTTGATTCGGTATATCAAAAAATTGTAAAATGGGAAAAAAAATATATGCAAATCCCAAGAGGAAAAGCTGGAAAAACACTAATGACAGAAGTGACTCATCTTATAAGACTCTTTAACAGCAGCAAAAGATGAGAGTGAGTAGCAATACACATGCTTCAAGTACTTCTGCCACCACTACTGTAGAAGTCATCTCATAAATAAAAAAATACAGAACATGTCAAATACGTGAACAAAAGAATGGAATGGTGGAAAAACGGAAAGCTAGAAGAGCTAATCTCAGAGTGTGAAACCATTCAAAAAAGACTCAAAAGATCAGTCAAAACCAAAAAACAATCAGACCAGAAAGCTTTCTGTAGACTCATGTTACAAGGACAGGTGAAAAAGACCCTTAGAATTGTGAATCATGCCAGTGACATTAATGGAAAACATGACATCACTACAGACATCAAAAAGAAGCACAAAGAAAAGCACCCAAAAGCGGCGGAACTAAAACAATCTGCCATTATTGATAAGCATGAAACCAAAACAGAAAGAGTCATCTTTGAAAACATAACTCAAGATGACATTACATCCAATACTAAAAACTCATCTGGGTCTGGAGGACCAACACAGGTTGACATGGATACCTGGAGATAAATGATTTGCTCAATCATATGGCACCCACTCAAGAATGCTAGTTGATGAAATTGCCACCCTGGCCAAGCGTCTTGCGACGGACACCATCCCTATCCCACACGATTACATATCAACCCTCCTTGCATACAAACTGGTTTCAATAAAGAAAAAAGATAACGGCATTAGGCCAGTAGGTGTTGGTGAATGCTTACAATGCATCATTGGCAAAACAATCACAGGACTGCTGAAGGAAGACATCATACATGCAGTGGGAACACTGCAGACATGTGCGGTACTGGAATCAGACATAGAAGCAGCAATACATGCTGTAAGGAAAAGTCTTGAAGAGGACAACAGTGAATGCCTGCTGTTAGTAGACGCAGGTAATGCCTTTAACAAACTCAACAGGAAAGTCAGTCTAGAAAACATCAAAAGACTGTGTTACCCATATACACATACCTACACAACAGTTACAGCACACCCGCCATGCTCTATCTAGAAAATCAAAATGGTGACCACATACTGTCACAGGAGGGTGTGACGTAAGGGGACAATGCAGCTATGGCAATGTATGCCCTGTCCACACAACCACTGATACAATCATTGAGCAACGAAACTGCAAATGATGAAGTGAAACAGGTATTGTATGCAAATGATAGCTTTGCAGTCGGATCACTGGCAGGAGTGAAAAAATGGTGGGAATACCTACAGGCCAACGGACCAGACTTTGGATACTGCCCTAAACCTGCAAAGACAATTTTAGTAAAAGACAGCAGTCTAATGCAAGCCGCACAAAAAATCTTCAAAGATGATGGTATCAAAATCACAGACGAAGGTGAATGCATCCTGGGATCTGTAACTGGGACAGAATCATTCAGGGAACAGTACATTAAAAACAAAGTTGAGAGTTGGTAAAAGACCTTCAGTCACTCTCAAAGTACGCACAAGATGACCCTTAAGCAGCGTACTCAGCATTCACCAAAGGTTTATCTTCCACATGGACCCATTTCCAAAGAACAGTGTCTGATGCAAGTGAATTATTTGAACCACTTCAAAATGCCATCAGAGATCAATTGATTCCCGCTCTTGTGGGACGAGAAGTTAGTAATGCTGAAAGACAAATACTAGCTCTCCCTCTCAGACATGGTGGGCTAGGTCTGACAGATCCTCAGGAAACTGCCAAAATGGAATATGAGTACTCTACTTAGATCACTAATAAACTAACAGTCAAAATCTACACTCAAAAGCTTGATCTTGACTACAACCCCTCAGACCAGCAGTTCACCAGACACATAAAAAACAGAATACGACAAAAGAAAAATGAAAAACATCCGTGATGAACTTTTGGTGGAAATGATCCCTGAGTCACAACAACTCATAAAAGGAGCAATGGAATAAGGGGCATCTTCTTGGCTGTCAGTCTTGCCAATCAAAGCGATTGGATATGCACGGAATAATAAAGAATTCACAGATGCAATCTCTCTGCATGAGATATGGATGGTAGGTGAAAGGCATACCCACTCACTCAGTCACTGTGCTTGTGGAGAGACAAATTCTGTGGATCACAGCCTCATACGCAAACTAGGTGGTTACACTTCAATGAGGCACAACTTAGTAAGAGACTCTGAAGCACATATAATGAGAGAGGTCTGTAGGGATGTTCAGACCGAACCCACACTTCTACCAATCAATGAAAATGACTATCAAAGAAAAGTCAACACTGCTGACAATCCAAGGTTGGATATCTCTGCGAGAGGTCTGTGGAATAGCTGTGAGAAAACTTCCTTTGACATAAGGGTCACACATTCTACCTCACAGTTATATTCTGGGAAGTCCCTGGCAGAGGTCTACTAACAACATGAAAAGGAGGAGGATAAATAAACCAATAGGAATGATTGACATAGAGAAGTCTTCATTCAATCCCCTTGTCTTCACAACAACTGGAAGGATGGCACCAGAATGCAACAGAGTAAACAAAAGACTGGCAGAAAAAATAGCTGAAAAACGCAAGGAGCCGTATGCATCTGTCATAACATACGTAAGGACAAAGCTCAAATTTGCTCCTGTGAGGAGCACCCTCGTTGCAATACGAGGATTTCGAGGCAAACGAAGTGATGTCCACCTCCAAGACCTCACGGACACTGACTTCAGCTTAATTCCTAGGCCCACAGTCACATATAGCTGAACGATGGTGTCAATGACATGACACCAGTTACATTCGTGAAATAAATGGGTAGTCTGCATAGATAAGCTATGACTTTTGTGAAACTATACCTTAGATGCAACCCACCCCACTTTGGTCTGTGGGTAAATCTATATTTCTTCAGAATGTTTATTTATAAACATTGTTTTCTGCCCATGCTAGGCCTACTTGTTTTTGCTATGAAATGTTGTAATTAAAATGCTTTGCCCTCTGCCTCATAACCATTACTACTAGCAATAATGATTATAATATTGCTGCTCGCTTCCTTCACCTGTGTATGCTTGCCTCACCTGCTCAGCCTCATCTGTACATGCCATAATCTCTTCACCCGTTGCTTGCCCACCATCATCTGTGATGTTGATGGTTTTTTTTTCTTTGCATTTTTTCTTATTTTTTTGATATGTTACATTTCTTTGTGATTCATATGTTTTGTATCTTTTTTCTTTAGCTTATTATGTCAAACCTCATTTTTGGCTTGTTTTTCCAATTTACTTGCTTGTTTTTTATTGTATGTCATGCAATCGGCTTGCTGCTCATATATATATATACTTTTTAGGATTATGTGACTCATAGTAACTATAATACTAGTCAAGTCATAAAAAACACTACTCTACTGTCACAGCAACGAAACACTGTTACATGCGGAAGTTCGAATACGCCTAGCGATTTTA
>Ga0210059_1008485_pt1 | contig 16212 bp, 6 predicted proteins | sample Ectturendosymbi2_FD_188042 | JGI IMG/M metagenome (GOLD analysis project Ga0210059, IMG submission 188042) | Ecteinascidia turbinata endosymbiont from Florida, USA - Sample 2 (SPAdes) (version 2) | ecosystem: Host-associated > Tunicates > Ascidians > Unclassified | place: Key West, Florida...
TGGCCATTCAGTGACCCCCATTCAACCCCGTGACTATTTATCGAGCGCTTGGATGGTCCAATTGACCCCTGGGGGTTGATATCGACCACTTTGAGCATCTGGTTGGGAACAACTCATCCATGCAACTCACCCAATTATGGTCTGTGGATAAATCTACTTTTCTTCATGATGTGTATTTATAAACTTTGTTTTCCGCCCATGCTACTTGTTCTTGCTATGAAATGTTGTACTAAAATGCCTTGCCCTCTGCCTCGTAACCATTATTGCTGCTTACTTTCTTCACCTATATGCTTGCCTCACCTGCTCATCTGTACATGCCTCATCTCTTCACCCGTTGCTTGCCCGCCATCATCTGTGTTATGTTGATGTCTATTGCGTTGTTTCTTTGAGAACCACTGACCTAGCCTGCTAAACAAAAGGAGCACTAGACTATAACTGATTACCGCCTGTCCGCCAGAAGTAAATTCCAACAAGTTGCAATGACACAAGCTAACTTGCAGATGTGTGAATTACGCATCCCATGATTGTGCAATAATGCCACAGTAGTTCTGATCCAATCACAATCCGTCAGTGTATATTATTTAGCTTGCGTAAGTTGCGTTGTTGTAAACACGACTTTTGCTGGTCGTGTTTAACAAACGGACAACAGCAATTACAATTACATTGCAACAATGAAGCTGATTACCAAGCTGCCATCGGACTAATCACCACTTCACCATACATATTTGTGAAATGCTTCTGTAACTTGTCTTGTGTGCCACATCCACAAACCAGCACCTTGCTACAACTTGGATTATAAGATCACAATCATCATCACCATTCCTGGTGGAAAATGTCGATTAAGTCAACCCACGAAACAGGATTTTTAACTTGCGTATGCCGTACAGTGATGCTGTAACGTGAGAGAACGCAGCAGCACCACAAAGAGCAAAGACAGGTTCACGATCGCCATTATCACATGACCATGACATCAGAGGTAGTGGTGTGCCCTGTACACCACAGCAGTGATGCCAGATTATTTTGCAAAAACAAGCAAGTAAATTTGAAAAACAAACCAAAAATACGTAATTTAACCGAAATACAAGCCCAAAATGCGTTGGCAGGAAAATTCAATAAAACAAAAAATCAGCAAGAAAATCAAATAAAAATTTAGGGTGGCAAATCCGAAAAACAAGCCCAATTTGAGCACATTTTCACAAAAACACGCCCAAGTTGCCTTTAGAAGCAAATTGAAACAGCAAAAGTGCCATAAAATTTGAAAAAAAAGCAATCTGCAAAGCAGAAATCTGAAAAAAACAAGCCCAAAAATCAACCAAATTTCAATTAAAACAAGCCCAAAAACAAGCAACCGGCAAGTCTTAAAAAAAACGCAACTCCACAGAAAAACAAACCCAAATTCGCGGGAAAACCGCAAGGCAGGCAACACTGCACCACAGAGATGATCACTATCCGGTTTGACAGTTGGTGGATATCCGCAGGATAGTGAGTTTGAAACCGGATACGGATATCCAAAAACTGCTTTCAAACGGGAACCGGTAGGATCCGGTTATCCGAAACGCTTTTATCGATGTTTCGAGGATTCACAGTTTTGGAAAAAGCTGCACTTTGCACAATCATTCATTTATTATCTTCAGAAGCACCATTTCAGCCTTCTGTGCCATGACTCCCAGTTTGTCCATGGTGTAATCTAATCTCTGCACCCTAGTGTATTAATCCCATTCCCCCTGTTAATCTGCTAATTGGACACGCCAAGTTTGTCAGCATGAATGTGTTCCTGGTGTGGCAAGATAGGGCTCTTTCAGTAGGCTATACATTTTAAGGACGTTGTTTGCTGCGTACCTGGACCAGGGTTGCAAGGTCCAAGTGAACAAAAAATGCCAAACCACTTGTAAAAAAATGCCAAATCGATTCAAAAAATGCCAAACAAGTTGAAACAGGCCAAATGCTGTTGGTTTTGACGTTTCCTGATGACGAAATTGGAAAAAAAACACAGTGGTGCTCTTGAACAAGGCACTAATTATAGCATATAAAGCAACAAAAAACTATTGTACTTTAGAAAAAACAAACAGAATTCAACTAGAAACACTCTTACGCATTTTTTACCCTTTGATATACAGTGGAAACCGTTTAAATAGAGCACCCCCGGGAATAGAAAAACCTGCTCTAATAAACGGTTGCTCTTTTATCCGATGAGAACGTTTTGCAATAAAAATAGAGTATCATTCACACTAGGGCTGGGGTTCACGAGAAGATTTCCAGAGGTACTTGGATGACAGTTGAGTTTTCATGCATTACTATTTTTTAATATCCTATACTAGAGAAAAATACGTGCCGATTGAAAACTCTGCGTACATTTTGCCTGATCCTGCGTTGTTGTGATGCAACTATGTGAAATCCACGGCTTTGCCAGTTAACCTATGCAAGTGTGCGTGTAAGGCTAGTCCACAGACAGCATTCTGGGGGTTCGGGTTGATTGTTTTATGACTCGGAGGTACTTAGCGAGAAAATGGTTGAAAACACCTGCACTAGGGGTTCACAAACACACATCAATATCAGGATACTGTACTTTATTCTCGTTGTGAGCACTGTACACATTGTTGTAAATAGAAAATTTACTGTATTTTTGCAGTAGGCTATTTTTGTCATAATGTGTTGCACAGTAGCTGTTTTGGTGGACACTGTTCACTCTTGCCCCTCTTCAGCACAAAAGAACTAGTCGATTTTTGATTGTTTTAGTTCATTTTTGGTTGCTTAGTCTACAGCATGATCACTGCCGCACGTCTAACGTCTCCAATAAGCGGTGTGCCTGCTCTAATCAGCGAAGAATTTGTGAGGAAAAAGATAGGATCGTTTTTTTTCAGCCGAAGCTGCTCAATAAGCGGTTTGCTTTATAAAACGACGTTTTGTTAGGTGGTTTCCACTGTGCAAGGTTTTGTCCCTTCGCTTGAAAATGCTTAATACAAAATAGGCTACTTACGAATGCCGGAAACAATAAATCACAGTTCATGAAAATACACATGCACCATGCCATAGTTTCCAATCACTTGATTCTTGAAACCAAGCTTTAGGCATGTCATAATTCCACAAAATATTTACTACAAAAAGAAAATCTACCAAATCTGTCTGTTTTTTAACACACTTATGTCAAAATCTGCTACATTCACACTGACTTTACTGTTTTTAACCGAGGAAATCTGCTAAATTGGCTTTATCATGGCTTAAAATTATATGAAAATCTGCGAAATCTGGCAGCATGGTTATGTGCATATATTAAAAGATTGCTAGGCCTAATGGCTGCACTGATATACTTACATACACAAGCATGAAGAATACCAATCTGCAAATAACAACACACACTACTAAATATACAGTAGATGCTTTCTTAAAAGAACCCTAAATGCCGTACAGCACAACAGCTAAGCTGATTTGCATAGACTTTTATGCTTATTTTCCGAAAACAGCACAGTCTACTGCTTAGACACTGTACAATGTGCCGTAGTTTTCGAAGTCTCGCAAAAACGCATTATGTCTCTTGCCTGTGACGTCACTTATGCGGCAAAGCCGCTTGCATCTTCGAGAATGGGACCGTGGTAGAAAAGAGAAGACATTTGTCCTCAAAAAAAACTCTTTATTCCAAGCCGACAGCAGTAACTGAGCCAGAGATTTCGAAAGAGGGCCAAACAATGTTTTTTTCATGCCCACACCATTAAAAAAGGCCCAGAAATGCCAAGCTATGACGTACATGCCAAACACCATTTTTTCATGCCAAACCACTTTTAAAAAAGCCAAATTTCTGGAATTTAGCCTTAAAAATGCCAACCTGGCAGCCCTGACCTGGACTAAGGCTATAGCTAGTGTAGTCCTACTGTGATCTGTACTCTAGACTAGCTAGAGCACTCTAACTCTTTTAATGTCGTCTGTAGTCTACACCAGACATTGCAGTGTTCACACCTCTTCTACCTGAGCCTACAATGACTGGTTGTTGGATGATACCAGGCCAGATAGCATTTTTCTTTCTTAAACATGATATGCAAAATTGTTGTTTGGTGATATTGACTTGTTAGACTGAATTTTTGGTCAGTCATTTCAATATAAATGACATAATGTAAGCCAGTGTATTGTTTTGAATGCAGCTTTGGTTTACAGACTAGCATTGCTGTGTAGTTAGGTTTGGTTAAAGTGGAACAGGGATGGGATTAATAAATGAAATTATGAATGTGTACTCACGGATGGTGTTAAAATCTAACCATTGTTACCAAAAAAAGAAATGGCTAATGAAAAGCTTGGTGTGGCAACAGAACCGTCAGCAGAAAGTCTTCTATAGGGAGGCTTTACATTAGTGTAGTGGGGCTTGAAATCCATAACAAATATCACTGTTTTTTAGTGCTTCGTATTTCAATTTGGGGGGGCTTGGAGCTTTGTTTTGGAGGGGCAAAGCCCACCAAGCCCACCCCCGTGGCGATGGGACTGTGTGGCAAAACTTCAGCTTGCTTTTTAATGCCATTGACTCGTAAAACTACTTAGGTTACGCGATATGTCAAGCTTGCAAGATATGTCAAACTTTCTGTTTATAAGCATAACAGGGCCCAAAGTGGCATAACGCATTCAGGTAGTGTCTATTCTGCTTCATGAGGCACAACGTGTACTGGGACTATTTTGCCTTCATTTGAACACAATTGCTTGAAGTAGTCATGTGACAAGTACAATACGCAGAGGCAATTGGTTGGGGTTCACGAGTTTATAGTTAGGGTTTAGGATCAGGGCTTATTGTCAAGACTTAGTGGTTCAGTGTTTAGAGTTTGGGTTTAGCCTGCCGTTCACTTAATGCAAACAAGAAGCTGCTAACTGCTTGCGAGCCCTGAAACCATGACAACCATCATCCATGCATGGGACTGAGCTGTTACAGATGTCATGGTCAACTGAGCAGGACATGCGTTCCGAACTTGTCATGTGACTACTTCAACCAATCGTGTTCAGCTAGAGGCAAAATAACTCTAGCAGTTGAGGCAAATAAGTCACAGCACAAAAAATGTATGTTATGCATCTCAATACACCTTCAGATAGTTTTCGGATACGGATAGTATGATTTCAACCAAAACAGGACTCGGAGCGGATACGGATATCATTTTTCAAAAACAGGATAAGATCGGATAGTAAAAATCCACTATCTGATCATCTCTGGTACACCAGAGGTGGTACCGATTGTGGAGTACGGGAGTCGACTCCGGAAGGATTATGCGTTTTTCTTTCGGGCCCTGATCCGGAGTCAAAAATTTTTGAAAAACCGGACCCGGATCCGGAGTCACTTTTCCACTTCGGCAGTGGTAGGAATCTGTGTGGTCATTTCTTAAGTAAAAAGACAAGTGAATTACGCTTGGATTGATGACTGTAGCCGGAGTCGGAACAGGAGTCGGATTCTCAAATTTGAAAAATTACTGGATCCGGACATGGATTCAAAAATTTTGGAACAGGAGCGGAGTCGCAGTCTGAAAAAGTGACTCCGGCCACCTCTGGTGTACACCAGCGGTGTAAAGGATCCGGACTTTGGAATCCAATCCTGCCGCATATTTGGATTGGATATCGTTTTCCTTTCAGCTGGATCCAGATTATCCAAATGAAATAAAATGCAGCCATGGAGAAATCTTGATTATGAAATAATAGTTGTATGAGGAAAAATTGCGATATTTCTAAATAATATTACTAAAAATCTACTTGTCTAACTTCTCTCGATAGACTGCAATGTTCCCTGCCGCTCAGGATCCTTACTTTCAGACTGAGGACATCTCAAGCAGCATGTAGTTTGGAACTGTGTGAAGATGAGCATAAATTATTCTATAGTTTTGTTGTGATGCAGCCCGGCGTTATTCAGATGAGACATGTTTAATTTTTGAAATATATTTAGGCTATTAGTAGATCATTGTAAAATGTTGGTGTTTATTAAGGCATTGCAAAAAGTTTTTCAGCTTTGAACGAACTACACCAGTTTCTGTCTCAACGGCTTAGCTCACTAGTCTAACTCAAAGTGGCTTACCTCACAATTAAGTAACACTAATAAACATGGTGAAAACGTATTGACATTTTGACCATGTTGTTGTAGGTTGCAATATACCTGCACTGAGCATGAAATCTTGTGAAGTATTGGATTTAACGAAAAGTGGCAAGGTTGTTCATTATCTAAGCCTAGCAGTGCTGGAAGTTCAGTTTGGAGAGTAAGAGTTTCAAATGAAAAAGGGATTGAGGTGAACATTCATTGCACTGCTTTAAGAAATGATTTCATTGGGTGTAAAATTATCGTGATGGTTCTGTCATGGTTACATTAACGTACAATAGCTGTTGGCGTTGCATGGAGTCCAGCAGGTACACAAATCTAGGCTAGCTGGTTGTAGGCTAACATTTGATTTAAACATCTCCAGTAGAGAGCATATGAGAATTGTGGACGACTATAACTTGCGCAACCATATAGAAAAAGAATTGCACACTTCTTGTCAAGATCTCTCATAAACTGATTGTGGTAGGCAGTCGTAGCCATGGCATTCAAGACAAAGTATTTTGGCATTATCTATTTTGCCTCATGAGGCAACAGCACTGCTGGAGCTCTTGTACCTTTAGACAAACACAATTGTTTGAAATGGTCTTGACAAGTTCCTAACGCGTAACATTCTCACTTGATAACGACATCTGTAACGGCTTAGTCCAATGGACGAGTGTTGTCATGGTTTCATTGCTGGCAAGCTGCGTCAGTGGCTCCTTGTTAGTTTGCGTGAACTGAAGACTAACCTAAATCCAAATCTTAGCTCTAATCCTAACCCTTGTCTTCTTGTGAGTATCATAGTTTTCACGTGACCACTTCAACCAATCCTGTCTGACTAAAGACAAAATAGCCGCAACTTTTGCCTCATGAGGAAAAATAGACACTACCAAATAATTTGGCTAATGTGCAACTGAGTGAGTGGTTTCGGATTTGGATTGGATATCGGAGTACATAATTTTACATTTTCGGATACGGATTGGATATGGAGTTTATGAAAAAATTTCGGATCCAATTCCAAAATTTTCATATCCGTACACCATTGGTGTACACAAGAGATGATCACTATCCGGTTTGCCGGTTGGATATCTGGCAGGATAGTAAGTTTGCAACAGGATACGGATATCCAGGAACTGCTTTCAAACGGGAACCGGATAAGGATATCCGAAACGCTTTTCTCGATACTTTGAGGATTCAGACTCTTTGAAAGAGTTGCACATTGCACAATCATTCACTTAGTACCTTGGAAGCACATTTTCAGCCTTCTGTGCCATGACTCCAAGTCTGACTATAGTGTAATTTCAGTACCGTAGTGCATTCCCATGCCCTACTGATGGAACATGCCAAGTTTGTCAGCACGAATCTGTTGCTGGTGTAGCAAGATATGGCTCTTTCAGTATTCATTATGGCAGTTATTTGCTAAGTACCTGGACTAGGGTTAGCTAGAGCAATGACAAGTGTTATATGACATTGGCTAAAGTAGGTTTACTGTGATCTGTAGTCAGAGATGGGCAACCGCTGCTTTACCAATAGCGTCGCTACCGCTATTTGTTAAATTTAATAGCAGCCCTACCACACCCGTTACTGAATGAAAATAGTAGTGAGCTATTGCTATCGCTCCTTTTGCTGGACTTTAAAAAAAATTTTGGTGTTGTTTTACTGATGTAGGGTCTATTTTGAAAAACCAAACCTTGAAATGTTTTTCTGAAACAATTGTTTAATAAAAAACGTGATCTGAAACAAATTGCCATTGAACAGTTATGATATAGGCAGTGGTGGCCAACCGCTACTGTTTTAATAACGTGGCTCCCGCTACCGCTATTTGTTAAATTTAATAGCGGCGCTACCGCACCCGTTACTGAACAAAAATAGTAGCGAGCTATCGCTACGGCTATTCGCTACCGTTCCTTTTCTGCACTGAGAAATTTTGGTGTTGTTTTACTGACGTATGATCTATTTTGAAAAGCGTAACCTTGAAACGTTTTTTGAAAAAAGTTGTTAAAGCAAAAATGTGATCTGAAAAAAATAGTCATTAAACAGTTATGATATAAGAAAAGTTATTTTACAGTAAATGCATATATAAATGACAAAGACTGCAGAAACGCACATGGAGTGCATTTTGCTTTGTGAGTCGATTGTTGTAGGCTAGAGTCGCTTTTATCAATGCAAGTTTCGCGCAGTGTGTACAGCAGTGGCGTAATGAGGGGAGCAAGGGGGGACATCTGCCCCCGGGTGCAGCACTTTGGGGGCGCCGAATTGAGGTCGGTATGTTACGTACTACTTACGAATTGTCAAATGTCAGCGGATGCTAATAACCACAATATATACAATGTTGAATATCATTGCGAAATCTCATCAAGATCAAAAGGTTCGCAAAGCCAGCAATTATGAACCTAAGTGACGTTTCAAGGTGGAGTTTCTGTCTCCAGCAATAAGCGCTCGCTTGTGGTTTGACTCACGGCTGCGTCACAATGCTTTCAGATAGCCAGGGCTGCGAACTTTCCGACTTCCAGGGCTGCGAACTTTCCGACTTCCCTATCATTTTATAGTTGCGTCTCAATGGGACGGGAATCCAGCGTTCGCCGTGCATGCAGAGTGCTATATTGCGCATGCTTTTGGAGCAGCGATAAAACTTACGCAATGTTGTTACCAGGGTTGTGCAGAGGGGGATGAACGAGGTGACGCCCCGGGACATCCAAGGCAGTGCGTCATCCAAAGAGTGAAATTACAAAAAGTGCATTTATCAAAATCTTGTAATTAGACCATGGATGCAAAATTTTCTGTGGATGTTAGCAGCACGCGCAATTTTTAGTAGCGCACACATACAAACTTTGCCATACAGCATTCATATGCATGAAATATAAAAGGTAAAAAAACGTTCGCGCACTCCACGTTTTTGGTAGCGAGTGCGCGGCCGCATTTTTGCACCCCTGAACTAGACGCTTCTTATTGGCTACTAAAACGTGCTGCATGGATCTGATGGGAACTTTCCTGAGGGAGCATGCCATGTATGTTAGGTGACCTGAGAGAGAGATGGAGCACTGCCACCGTTACCTTCATATGGTTTTACTGAACAAAATATCCTTAGCGATTTGTTTATAGTTCAGAAAAATATAAAGGGCGGCAATGCATCAAATTGCATGGTTGTACTGCATTTTTCAGATACTATTTCTAAGATAAACAATAGACAACTCTATCTCCTAACATGCCGTAAGTGCTATCTTCTTTTGGTGGATCTATCTGATATGTACTTGCATGAATAAATGCAATATCTAATTACTCAAGGCAAAGCTTACCCATGAGTGGAAGAAATTTCCTTGTAAACAGATGTCTCAAGCCCACAGAATAAAACAAATTATTACAAACCTAACACATTAAAAGCAAAAAATACTCTGAATTCGCTTTCATTCAATTTTTCAAACTTGCTTATTTGTAAAACTAGTTTTTACATATTTCAAATGCCTGTATTTTTCACATTCCTCAATACTAGAATTTGTTGGGGGGCATGCAATCAAGCAGTTGCCCCGGGAATCACCAGATCTATCTGCATGTCCCTGGTTGTTACGACTACAGATCTGATGTTTAGAAAATTTTTTGAGCTTTTATGGTTTGACAAACTTCATGTTGAAATGGATTTGGTGAGGTTCTGAAGGAAGTTACGATGATTTTTGTTTGTGGAATATTTAAATAAATGCTGAGTAGTTTTGCAAAATTCTAATTGCAGCTGTGTAACACGTTGAGTATATTAGTTATTGTAAACTTTTCAGTTACTGCTACATGTTCTTTATATCACTTTGGCCTAAACACAAAGCATTTTCATGGACATGATTGTCGAATATCAGGTCACACAATTGCTAACTTGGAACTTCGCACGGAGTGTCACTGACCTTAGAAATTTCTTAGATTAGTGGATGTAACACATTTCATTTATAGCAGTTTTCTGAAGGAACAGTCGACAAATTAATTACAGTAAAGGCAAAGACTTTTTCCTTTGAAGTTAGATAATTATAGGTAAAGCATATCGCAGTATTTCTGTCATTTTCTGTCAACTTTTAAGGGTGTTATGTCCAAGAAAATGCTTCGGGATTTTGCAATTTTATATTTGTCTAGCAGTTTTGCATAAAATCATTTGCCTTCAGTTTGTCATATGCATTCTTCTGTCTGTTCTCTTTTATGTGTTCGTGACTCGTGAGTCTCCCTCAGTCAGCCCTTTATGATGTTTTATTACTCAAAACTTTGAGAGTGCATGCTCCAGAAACCCCTAGTCCAAGGCTGCCCAACCCGTGGGCCGCATGCCATGCAGCCCCCGAGGTTGTTTTAAGTGGCCCGCGATGTAATAAGTTCGTAAACAGACTTTTTAAATTTTTAGTATTTTTTTATAAGCTCAAGTATATTTGCCATCAAAACACACCAAAATTAACCTGTTGCTTCTGTTATGGGCCTACGACCCAAAAACTTGTTTTAAAAACGCTTCGAAAATACGACAACTTTTTAGATTTGGTTTACATCCGTACAAGCTAGCAACACTGCGTGCAACTATAGGACTCATTATCACCTCGTGTTATCGCATAAAACGTATCAAAATCAAGGGATTTGTTATGTCACAATAGCTTATTGTTACGTCACAAAAAACGTTTGTGGCCCGCAGTAAGTTTCCTCATGTGAAAGTGGCCAGCAACACTAAAAAGGTTGGGCAGACCTGCCCTAGTCCCTACAGCTCGCATCTGCGGTGCTTGTGAACAGACCTGGGAGTGGAACAAGAGGGAGAGCTGGATTCGGTATCTTAAAAAGGCTCTGACAAACCCGTGGTTTAAAAAACAAGGTGCAACTCCGGCAAATTTTATCATGTGTCATCAGAAGATTTTTGTGCCCAGACATGTGTCATTAAAATTCATGCATATTTATACAGATGATCAGGGAACTTTATTGGTTAGTTTTTGCATTTTATTTCACTAGTTGCTACAATTCGAGAATGTATCACCGCAATTTAGTGTCGTAATATAACAGTTTGAATGTTCAATCGTGACCAAAATTTCAGAGGGAATAGCTTCATGCGAAACGATTAGATTCTTAACTCTACGGTAATTAATGATTTCCAGGATTCAAAGGTCCTGACGTCAGTTCCGTGACGTCACAATCACAGGAAGTTTTCAGACGAGTCTAGAAACAAATATATGCAGGGCCTGAGTCAGCTTTCTACGCCCCTTTATTCCCAACTTATTCTTCGCATCTATGCTGCCATGAACGTGCTGAGTGGCGGCGTCAAAACTGGGTTTGCCCCCGGGCGTGGGAAATCCTAGGTACGCCAGTAGTGTACAGTAGGCTACTCAAGAAAATGATCAAGCAATAAAATATCAAAACTCTTTTTCGCAGAGTTTAATGCGGATGTAAATTTAATTCGGCCCGAAACCAGACTCCAGAGGGTGGGACAAATCGGGCAATCAAGGCCTGCCATGAAATTTTTATGCATCATTTTAGATTTTCAAAGAAATGTTATGTTGATCTATGTTTCATGTGAAACCCCTGAACAAATCACTGACTACTTGTATTTCAAGCTAAGATCCTTGTTTCTGCATCGTTCAGTTTATCCCCCTATGGTAGTTTTGTGTAGAACGTAGTTAGCCTGCGTGCAAAGAATGGTTATTCAGGTATTCGGGAGCGAATTGACCAACCACCGTTTCCTTACCATTCAAGCTTTTGAAAGTGCAGCCTAACTGTTGAATGGCTTAGTTTCAAAGGTGTGCAATGCGCATTAAGCAGCCGGCATCAGTTCTAAAAAAAAACCTCCTAATATCAACAATTGAAACCTCTCGATTTACTGTAAAAACTTTCGAGGAATCTGCCGACGGGTCTGCTTTTATCTTTTTGCGATGATTTAAACTTGCACATAACTGTAGGCCTATACAAGTTACGGGTCCCCACAAGGGTGACAAGTAAGCGAATCAACCAAGCTAATTATTTTTATAGGATATCGATTTCACGTACCATCCACAGTACTGAAACCGCATCCACAGTATCTAAAACGCATCCACAGTACTGAAATCTTATTCACATAAAATCTAACGTAAATTTTTTTTATTCCATTATGAAATTAAGTTTCCCTATCAGTACATTTAATGTCCATGCGTACTTTTTCGCAATATCTGAAAAACGTTTGCATGAAAATATGCAAAAAACACGAAGAATCACACAGACTTTATTGAACAACTGAGGAAAAATCAAGCCAAGTAACGCAGATGCTTCGAAATGTTTCAAGTGAAGAATGAGGGAGCAAACAAAATATTTGTGAGTGATTTCAGGAAAATGTTTGCAAGACAAATATCAAAAGTACAACTTCATCGGCGAAGATTGCAAAGCAAAGTGCGCAAAAACTTGATAGTTGGTGCACAACGTTAAACGCGTGACAACTTCAACATTTGAAAGTAAAGTGGTTCTGCGTATTGGATTCATTGGTAAAGGCTTGATGCTGTGTTGGTTTGATACAGTACAATAAACATAGCCTGAACATGAGGAAATGTTTCGGTACAAAAATGAACGCCGCCATTTAGTAGGTTTGCTTACAAGCAGTGCAGCCCTTGGTATACAAAGAAGCTTTGCTTTCTATGCGCGTGTATGCTAAGCCGTAAAGAAATATCATTTTCAACTTGGTCAGTTTCGAAGAGTGTTTTGCAAGGTGCTGAGGTATATAACAGCTTCGTTGCCAGCAGGAGAGTAGCCCTGCACCAGCGAGGCCGTTAAATTGTGACATTCACATTGTATCGAAAACATTTCGATTTGGGCAAACACGTAGCGCAGCAACTGATTATGTTACTTGAAAAGCAACAGTGGATGTCTGTAATCGCATAGATCAGTGATGGCGAACCTTTTATAGACCGAGTGCCTAAACGGCAACCCTAAACTCACTTGTGTAGGCTATTCCAAAGTGCCAACATGGCAATTTGACCTGAATGGGCCAACTGTAGTTATGGGTTAGAAAAAACAACAGGCTATTCATTAACATATTTTGTTCTCAAAGAAATACATAACAACAAAGCTTCCAAATATACAGACAATTTTTTATTGAAAGGTAAAAGTTTTCATTTGGCATGCTTTTGAACAATGTGGTTTTTGCTGTTGCATGCTTGCTGACAATTTGTCTAACCTTGGCTCATATTTTGTAAGTTTGAGAGCAACACATGCAGCACTCAGGTCATCTGTTACTCTGTTTCTGGTGTCAGAAAATAGTTCAGCTGCCCACTTTCAACGAAGAACAAGCCGTCGACCATGTTGTCCTCTAATGTCCAATCCATCGACCTCCCCATGAACTGCACGGCCTCACGGTTCTACGGTAGACGATGAGACAACGGAATGGCTGCTCAACACCTGCCCCAGGATCTTGTGCAGCCTAGCAGTGGGCAGTAACAACTCGCTCAAACGACGAAGTGGTGTCAGATATGATATAATTCATAGCTGAAAACGGCTGCTCACAAGCATAAGATGATCCAAACAAAGTAAGGAAAATGCTTTCACTGACTTAAAATTATTGGCAGAGAATTCCAAATTTTAATAATTTCATTTTCAGAACTAAGTGTGCTGTCCTTTGTCATCGCTTGTATCAGAGCCGGCTTAAGCCCATGCAACCGATGCAGCTGCATTGGGCCCCGCGCCTCTGGGGCCCCGCGCCACGGTGTTTGGATAGATTGTTCATTTTTCACAGATACATCTTGTACTTGAGAAGTCAGTAGAAACATCCCATAAATTTCATTGTTAACAAAGAACGCTTTCGTCAGAACTAGCGAATTTCGTCTCGAACGTTAGCAAAGGTGCTCAGTTCTCATGTTGGTGCTTTACTGTATATCTGCGCTCTACCACGATCGTAACACGGTTGACTGAACACGATGACGTCATAAAAGCACTGCTCAGAGGGGCCCCGCGCCAAGGTCTTGCACTTGCTAGGGCCGGCCCTGGCTTCTATCTCCGAAAGTGTTTCACGCAGGTCGTAGAATTTGTTTTTCAAGATAGGCTTTTCTTGAGATTCCAATGGTAATATTTCTAGATTTTCTAAATCCAAACAGTGTAAGCAGGATAGATCTTCAAATCTGGCTCGATCTTCAAAAGTAAGAAAACGCAGGGTTGCCTCCATTTTATGAAATTGTAAAAATCTTTTACTGTAATTCACCTTTGCAGCTGCTACAAAGCTAGAAAATTCCTCCTAGACTATTGATGGCTTGTAAGATTGTCTGTGTAACACACAAGATGCGACCCCTAAGGGTGACATAACATTGTGCTTTTGACCCAGTAGAATCATTTATGCATGGGTTCTCATTACTGAATCAGGGACCGTTCTCGCAGAAGCTAAGTCTGGTTAACAGCCCTCATTAATTGCCCAAATATAAACTATTTCTCAATGGTTCACACTATAAAATATACACACCAGTGAAGCATATAATCTTTGGTTTTACAGTTTTTATTCATCACAATAAATTTGTTCAAATGACACAAACTGGTACTCACCAATGTACGGTGTATCATAATATCCAAATATTTCTCGACATGTCACAACGCACGTATAACTTTCCTATTTTAATTCTGCATCTTAGCAATTTGCGATAAAGTGCCTTTTTAATTTTGGAAAATTTTTCAGATATCCACTTTCAATGTCTCTTTCAAAAACCTGCAGTTTTCTCTCAAATGTTTTGATATTACAGAATACTCTTTCTGCTGTCTTCCATACACCTTGTACAGTAGTTGTTTGTTTAGTGCAGCTATGTCCAACCCGCGGCCCAGTTAAGGTTTTCACTGTAGTAAAAGTGTTCTAGATACTGACAACCTGTCCTTTTTGATAATCTTAAATTTGACATTTTTGTAGGAGGTGGTCCTCAGTGCCACTTTATCACGTCTGCACCATTGCATTTAGGATTTGAAGGCTTTCATTACATTAGTATAAGCTAAATTTAGTTTGCTAAGATCAAAGTAAGCCATTGAATATGCGGCCCTGGCTAAGATAGTAACATAATTTTTGGTTCAGTAAGCCAATTGGGTTGGACATGGCTGGTTTAGTGCACTGAAGTGCAGTGTAAAATCTCTAAAAACGTGAGGTTGCCAAGCCAGGCCATATCAGTGAGCTGGACATTCCTGCCTTTTTTCATTCACAAACAGCCTAATTTCATCTAAGCAGTCAACAAATCTATCCATGGCTTGTCCTCCGCTCAACCACCGGACATTATGACATTATTGTACATAAGTAAGCATTTATAATACTGTGCCTGAACCGCCTCAAGAAGTGCTTGAAACTGTAGACAATTCGAAACACGAGCCGTAATGTGATATACCATTTTGGTGACGTCTCTGAGGACATCGCCAAATTTTTGCTGCTTTCTTTGGCACAAAGAGCTTCTTGATGTATAATACAATGGAACTGAATGACATGTTTATTTCTAAAGAACTGCACAAACCAAAACATTGTTACCAAAAATGATATTATAGCTAGCGGTAGCCTAATGTTACCAAAAGAGATCAGGCCCTTAACCAGGTTTTAAGGTTTGTGGCGGAAATACATTGGGGGGGTAAGATTTTTGTTTTTATTATATGTTTAAAACAAATTTTTCTGGACACAACAAAATTTGGGAGGCACAAAAATTGGAGAGGCACTGTCGCCCAATGCCCCCCGTGGCTACGGGTTTGAAAGGGATAATCTCTGAAGTTACGTGCTGGGTAAGTGGGTGTTCCTGATTGAGCACTGGGAGAGTGATTAGTCCTCCACGCCTTAGCGGTGTCCAGTGGCGAAACTGACGGGGGAGCAGGGGGGACGGCCGCCCCCTCTGGCCGGTCATTTCGAAGTTTTTGGGCCCCTGTCACCACATTGTTAATTTTATTAAGTGATCTTTAGTCGACATTGCCTCAAGACAGTGTGTTGTTTTGATGATATTTGGCACTTTAAACTATAAAAACACTCTTTTTTTGGAAAAGTACAGGAAAACAAGCCATCATTTTTTCAATTTGTAACATCGCAACCAGACACTGTTGAAAAATTCTGCATAAAACATCATGTCAAAGTGTCTTAACCGGGGCCCTTCTATGCATTCGTGGGGCCCCACGCATGCACTCAAGGGCCCTACAAGTTGTTACAACTTTAATAGAGGGGCTCTGCGCATGCACTCATGGGGGCCCCGGGTATGCAATCAAGGGGCCCTGCGCACGCACTA
>Ga0210059_1008486_pt1 | contig 16210 bp, 7 predicted proteins | sample Ectturendosymbi2_FD_188042 | JGI IMG/M metagenome (GOLD analysis project Ga0210059, IMG submission 188042) | Ecteinascidia turbinata endosymbiont from Florida, USA - Sample 2 (SPAdes) (version 2) | ecosystem: Host-associated > Tunicates > Ascidians > Unclassified | place: Key West, Florida...
TATAGCTGCAAACGATCATCCATAGATTCACCTATCACGTCCTGCAACAGAAAAGACATTCGTTAAAAAATGGGTTTTTTATCGAACAAAATATGGGTACGCATCTTTTTGAGTCACCCTGTACTTGCTTGCATCCCGTTAACATGAGAAAAATAAGCATGAGGAATATCTAGTATTGATAAGTGGCGCTAAACCTGTGCAGTTTTCAAAAAATCTGGGTGGTTCAAGGGTCCCGCTATGATCACACGAGCCGACCTTCCTTTAACTAGCATCCATGGCGTTCCTTCATAGAAGGCCTATAGTCTGCGAAGGTCAACGGTTGTTTTCTCGTTTTTTGTTGGTGGAAGCGGAAGCGGTTGACGAAATAGCCGCTTCCACATCCCTGATTACGATTACTTGCCACCTGCTCGATTACAATTACGAACAAACAAAATCACAATGTGATCGATTACGATTACATTGTAAATAATCACGATTATATTTGCCTTAAAACGTCCCCAGAAAGAAAGCAAAACCCATTTGCATAGTTTTATGTGAGTATATTTTCAGACAACATATGATATAAATCAATGCAATAAACGAAATTACTAATCTGTAAGGATCAAGCACCGGAAAAAAATCGATTTTTCACTGAGATGTTTATGCAGTCAACAAACCAGTGGCTTAACTAGAGGTTTGAGCCAGAAGAGAAACTTAGCTGAAAGAGGCCCTCTGGCCCCTGTAAGGGGCTTAATGGTCAACACTCAGAAAAAAAATTGAGAAATGATGGTGAATCCGGATGTAGATGGCTATACTAAAATCCCAAATCAACGGAAAATAGCCTACTCCGAAAAACGTAAAAAGACGACACCGTACTGAAAACCTATTGGAAGGATACTAAAACCGAAATATAAGCTAAGTGGGTGATGGTTTTTACATATAGCTGGCCAGGGGAGTCAAATCGCCCCTCTTCTCTCCCATCAAGTACTCCACTGCAACACACAATTTAAAATATTAATCAAACAAAAATAATAAATGTTTGAAATCTTTGTTACAGTTGACTAGCATCAACGCTTCAAATCTTTTATCAGGCAAACGACATCTACCAATCTTGAACATTCGCCCAGCAACGCTGAAAATGCGTTTGTTAGTAATTTCAAAACTGCTGACTATTACCTCTAACTGCGGTTTACGATCGTCTGTAAGCCAACGTAGCATTGTGCAGATTTTAATTCAAAATGAAATGAACAGTGATGTCAATATAGCTGGGCATATGTCTATTGGAAAATAGTCAATGGTTCACAAAACCTCACAGGTTTCGTTGAATTTTTTTTACCAGTATCTGGTGGATCAAGGTTAACATGCTAGTTTTCAGTGTTGTGGAAACGTACTTTCGACACGGTTTAAAGTACCTTATTCCTCTGAAAGAAAGTTAATTTACAGCATACAAATTACTGTACTAATTGTATACATAGCCAATTCCAGCACTTACATTCATATGTTCACTCCGAATATATATAAATGAAACGAACACCTCTCCTCGTAATGTCCCGCTATTCGCTATTCTGTTGCCGTAGTGTGAACCCGTTTTTAAGAAGAGCTCCTATTTTTCTTGCTACATCTCACTAGACTCACTATGTTACTTCTGGTGGCCAACAGGAAGGCTAGCTGCAACAAAGCGTGAATTAGCTAGAAACGCTGCGCTTGCCCTTGGACTGTCTGGATTTAAACCACATAAACGGGTAAATAGCCTCCCCTGAAACATAACCATAACAAACGATGATAAAGAAGGAAACCCAACCACCAGCCCAAAAATTGGGGGGGCAAAATTTTTGATTTTACGAGTATAACACTATTTTGACTAGAAAAACGCCTCTCAAAGCACAAAATGACTATTCTTTTCTAAAATTTGGGGGGGCCATGGCCCCTTTTACCCCCCTCTGGCTACGTCTATGCACCACAACCGTGGTCCATCGCACAGTTATATAGGGTGAACATTTCCAAGTTTAATCGCGAAAGTAATCGTCGATTACGATTAAATTGCCTATGTAATCGATTACGATTAAATTTCATTTTTGGTCAGTTCAATGGATTACGATTACTCAAAAAACTGTAATCGATTACAATCGATTACGATTACCCCCTGTCTGATCTGAATTTTACAATCCACCATTATAACATTCACTTCTGCGGCTACTTTCCTATGGCATAGCAAAAACAGAAATGAGCCTGCAAAAACACTACGATGATAATCACAGGAGAGAAAAAGCATTCCCAATGTTTGACATTACATCAACTAGAAAAAATGGTCGGGAGGATATGAAGTGAGGGCCGGGATGTCAACCAAATTCAATATTACAAAGGTACTTAAACTTCACATTCTTCAAAACCCCTGATCTTAGAGCTTTTGCTCAGCAGTGAAGCCATCTGGGCCTAAAGCAAAAATGGCAGGAAATAAACACAAGCTTCAAGGCATGCTATAGAAAATTTTGCACATGCGTATATATAATATTGACAACTTTGCACCTTCCGAACGTAAACTTCTCTCTAGCCAAACAAACGTTCTGGCTGAAATACTTCTGCACTTGCTCTTATTTTCCACAATCTCCTGGTTGGGTCAGTGGGATCATATTAAAATAACTTCTCCAAAAAAAAAGAACTAAATGAATACTGACTCTTGCATGTTCAAGGAAACTTCATCACTACATGCTCTTTGTGCTAGTAAGCAATGCAGGTTGTCACACGCTAGCAAAGCTGTGTATTCTAATGAAGTACCGAATTAAGGTTTATTTCCAGTTCCGACCAGAAATGAGTTAATTCCGGCAGACTTTCAAGATAGTTCTTACGAGTACTTCATTACTTTGAAAGTTTTTCCTGGTTTTTGGTAAGAGATTCGTTATGGCTGATAGTAGGGGTTCTCAACTGAGATGAATTTTACTCAGTATGGGGTAAATTTAATGACGTTATAACCAGCTGCCGGTGATTAAATAACATATTACTGCATTTAATCGAAATTGCAATAACCAAGTAATAATTTCTGGTTTTATTATAATTACTAGACTAATTAGTAATAATTACTAGACTAATAGTCTCCATGAAGGTAACGCAGTACAATTAATCTGCAATGAACACTTTTCAAGAAATATCTAAAACAGTTCTGCACCAAGTTTACGCAATGTCTTTCCAAAATGTTGAGCGATAAAATGATTAGACTAAACTGTTCTCATTTTTTCAAACTGAAGTGAGACGGTTTTATAGTGACCTTGTTTTGTCAAGTTTTCGAATTGCACACAAAAATCAATTTTTTTCTTCAAGTACCCTAAACCCTGTTCAGCATGCAGTTCAGTAACATGAAGTTTCCAGTTGCATCGGCCTACTTCACCGACATATCTTCGGATTTAAATTAGCCTCATGTCTAAACGTAAGGAAAAGCGCTACCGTTTATGATGCACGTGATAAAAGTCAGAGTTTTCACGGAAAATCAGATTTGTGGAATAGGAGAGTTTGGAAAGGAAATCAAGCAAATATTTCAACGTTTGGCAATTCTCCCGAACTTGAGGTTGAGATAATCACCACTTAGCTATTTTGAAAAACAGCTTTGCTTCATATTTTCATGGTGAACTTTCAAACAATACTACTTCTTCAATTGTAATAATGTCATCCTTTCGAAGTGAAATTAGGAAGTATCGCACACGATGACGTTCAATTTTCAACAGCACTTCGTTTCAAAATCCGTATGAGCATTGGAGGCTTTTCTCTGTTTCGATGTCGATTGATCGAAGAAGATTTAATTTTAAACTACCGGTAACTGGTGACACTTCGTAACAGACAATGCTTATACACACAAATCAAATACGTTATGCTACAAATTGTCTACCCAAAAGTGGAATTGCTACAGGGGAAAATCTATTACATCAAAAAATTTGCGAGTGTTTCACTCGGTTTGAAAAAAAATCCTAGAGATAAAACAAGGTACACTAGTACAATAATTATGGTTCCAGCCCGATTTTTTATCTTAGTTTCCAGCCAATTCCGGTTCTACCTAGAAACAAGTCTCAATTCTGGTACATCTCTGATTGATTTCCAAATTTAGGCACGAAATATTAAAGAAAGCTAGTCGTGAAGGTATCTTGGGTGACCCTTCTGATGAGTGTGGATCTGTTTTTTTAGGTCAATTTTCGGTCATAAACCGAAACGTTCTTGAAATGACCGAAAAAAATTAAGTCATTTCGGTGAGATTGTTCGGAAAATATAGGTTAAAAAAACACTGTTACGGCGAGTTTTAATACAACTGAGACAAATGACCAAAATGTTTCAGTGACAAAAATGTCTCAGCAAAAAATGACCGACATGTTTCAGCGAAATAAAACCCCAGGTGTGGACTGCAGCAAAAATAATAAAAATGACTTCATTAAGTGACAATTGGAACATAACAAATAAAATTCCTCCGTGTGGTGATGCATTGTGATATTCATTCAGCATGCCTCCAAGTGTACTCAGTTTTATTATTGCTGTATGGCTTACCGTTAAACAAATATACTTTGTGGAAAAAGCACTAAGAAGGCTTGGCTTTAACGGAGAAAAATATAAATCTTCAGAGAGCAATGTCTATCGAAAGGAATTCTTTCACAGCTAAAAATCAGACACTAAGCTTGCAGAGTATATATTTTGCATACTACGTAGACATCATCATCTCTTATTCAAATAGAATCTCTCTTCAGAAAGCAAGCTGACTTGTTATTGAGCCGCCCTGATACCAAGCCCACAGTTGCTTATAACTGAGCAGCTTATTTGCAATATCCTGCTTTTGGTTGACTTTTGCAGCATAACAAGCACCTAAATTAAACAACATACAAAAGAAAATATTTCAGCTTCAGAGAAATGAAAAAAAGCATTTACGTTAAGAAAAAGGTTGCTTTTGTGGATTAAATGTAGAGATCAAACTTCGCAGAATGCACATTAACCTTACATTATCAATGGTAACTTCTTACCAAGTCATATGCTGGTTTTTCATCAGTGATGAAACACACTCGAAAATTGGTGCAGATTAAAGTCCCCGCAGTGCCTTTCATCTGATCAGAATGAATGCCATACTTGATCACCTGGTACAAATAATATATATTTGTTGAAGTGAAGTTCAACTAGTGTGCAAAAACTCGAACTGAATTTAAACTAGGTATAAAACTGAAGTTAAAGTGGAGTTGATAAAAACGTTTTGATAACACTAGGACGGGACGCGTCAATTGACGCACTTTGACATATACGGTTGAATAACTTTGATATGTTAAATAGTACAGCCATGAAACTTTGACTTTTTCTAATTTACTTTTATATTGGTATCCTGTTAATTTCAACTTTTTTTATTGTATTTAAAAAAAATTAAAGTCTGTACTACCTAGAAGGACGACATGCGCCAACTGACGCAAACGCGGAAATGCAAGTACATGTTGCGGTATGGTGATGCCGAAGCCGCAATCAATCGGCATAGCCCCGCAATCAACACCGATTCGGCGTCCATACCTTTGTATTTTGTAACTTTTATTGTCAGCATCGTTTCTATGACGTCAAAGCTTACCTTTCTTTGCATATTGGCTACAGTACCAGCGCTACATTTGTCAGCACTGACGATACTGTCATAAGAAAAACAAAAGTCTGGTGCAACCTTTTATACTAAGGTATTGAATATTATATTTCTAATACGGATCACCAGTCGCTCCAAGTAATGGATAATGGAATTGGATCGAGGTAAAAAACGGTTACCATATCATCTTCCACTCAGGGCCGATTGCAAACACACAATGTTGTGCGATTTCATCCTGGGCCTTCATTGTATTCAGTGAGTTTCTGGCAGTCCGCCTACATTGTTCGGAATATATTGTGCTGAGCCTATGTTGCGAATTATAAGAAAATGCACTGTTGAGGCAGGTGCAAAACAAATTGGTGACCAAACCTGGTATGTGGCTCTTTTTGAACTGAAAATATATAGGTTTGGTGGTTGCTCGTGGCGTGATAGGAGGACGCAACTTCGGTGTGAAAATATTACTGGGTAAGTCATAGGGATGTGCCATGTTCTCACAAGCTATGCCCAGTAACATCAGATTTTAGAACTTTTTGTTGCCATGCTAGGACCGTAGCAAATTCATCCAGGACATGGCTAATAAACCAGAGACGTTTGGTTTGAAGTTCTGACTGGCAGTTGATGCCGAAAACATACTTTCCATAGGGTTTTCTATGTAGGAAAAGATGACATGCAGAGTTCAGATGTGAGCGTGCCTGCTGATGTTGTTATGAAGCTAATGAGCCAGATTTTACAGTAGGTTGCAATGTCACATGTGAGAATTTTTTCACCGCACTTGACATGGTACAGTGACTCACTGAAAAGAAGTGCAATTTCGTTAGAACAATGCCACAAAATAGGAACTTCCAGAACGGTCCAAAAAGAAAAAGGAGCGGTACAAAACGGAAGCGTTTCGGTTTGATAGTGAAACGGCAATCATGCTTACATCATACTAATGCAAACAAAAAAACGTGGCAATCCTGAGTAACTTACATTCAGATGTTCGAGTTTCCAGACATGAAATTCCGAGAAAGAAACCCGACTAAGTACTGTAATACAATGACACCAAAGGGGAGGCGACGTACATGATCAAACGACGAGACTTTACTCTATGAGAGCAGGAACTAGAAGGTGGCATGTGCAAGTGTTCTATGATGTTTGATACGGTTTTTATCAACGGTTGGGTAATTTACGAATTCATCTGTCATACCAATATCAGCCGCAAATAATAAATACACAAAGGGCAAAAGAATCGACAGGGAATATTGTGTCTGAAAAGCGTTCAGAAGAATTTTCCGTCTCTAAAACTAAACAACGGTTCACGTTCTCCACTTCACAATGCATGAATTGCACTATTGACACTTTTCAAAGTCATAAGAAAACCGTGTAAGGTACCTGCGCATACAAAAGGTGTAAATCGTGAGCTGCACAACGTGTAATGCATTAGGCGTTTTTACAAAAATACCGGTAACTTTTTGTTTTCCAAGTAAAAAAGTAGAAATCGGTAGACAGAAATTTATACAAGACAAAACAGTTTTCTGAATAAAATGTTTCATAATTCCGCAATTTAAAAAGCATTGCGTGAATTGACGCATTCCGTCCTTCTAGGTTATGCAAAAACAGCTGCCCTTCTAGTGTTAAATATGTTAATGCTTTGTGCTTGTTTTTCATGATTCTAGTTTTAAAATGAAACAAACACAGACTACACAAGCTGCAAATAAGGACAAACAATGCTACAGTTTGATAACAACTTGAGATGCCTACACCAACAACTTAAATTCACATTCATGATTTTGTTATTATAACAGATGAAACAAATCTGTGACTTCTAAATAGGTTTATACTTCATGTTGATATCTTGCGTCACATATCCTGGCAAAGAGCATTCCTTTCTGAAGCAATTTAATACATACACATGCAGCACAAAAATTGTTACACTGCAGACTGTAACTTTCAGGAGCTCACTTTGAATATTTCCTGAATCATTTTCACTTGGTCAGCCAAAACACATTGACGTAAACAAGTTGGATATAGATGTGTGAAGGCGAATGTGTTTTCACAACAATGTGCTTTCACAGATTTCTGTCCAACCAGCCCCCTTGAGGTTACAGCTCAGCTGTCTAATTCTCAAAACTCAGATAGACAAACTCTGAGCTTGCCAAAGTCAAGTCTTATACTCACAACATGTGGAGAGAATAATACTTCATATCTGGTGTGTAAAGTTTACTATAGACCTCGCTTTAATAACTCATCCAAATAAACACATGGTGACTTACGTGAAATGGCTGCACAGCAAAGATGTTACATAATTCAATAATGACTTTATCATACTAGCTAAATAATTATCTGACAAAAATTATGTAACATGAGTTATTTAACACCGTCTAACAAGCAGTATTTGAAGATTAATGTTGTAATTTTAAGAAACAGTGGACTGAAAATTATTTTGTGCTGATGTTGGAATTAATATGATCAGTTTTTTTTAAGGTGTTTTAGGGACCCGATTCGGGTCCCTAGAATCAGCGAAAATTATCATTGGGTACCTAGAATCAAAGAAAACCGGGTCCCTAGAATCAGAGAAATCAGGTCCCTACAAATCAATACCGGGTACCCAACATTTTCTATTAAAAAAAACCCTGATACTATGTTTGATATGTCTGGAAACAGAGTCCATGTTCAACCCTGCACGGATTGCAAAGCCACAGTTGTCGATCGGACTTTGTCCAGTCATGACTTGAAGACCCATTGAGCTGCCTGTTACCAGTGTTCCCTCTTATACATGAGCCAATTCAAAACTAGCAATGATGAGAAATCAATGGATTTGACTGTTGTGGTGTTCAACAGGATTTAATGTAGACAAATAAGTGAGGCGTCTGATAAATCAACCAAGGGTTGTTTCATTGTTTAGGGATGCTGAGGCTACAGGCTTGTTTCAAACTTGCAACAGACAGGACAGAGTTTCCTGCAAGTAAAGTGTTTCTAACTTACTGTAACAATTGCTACCATTTTTGCAGATTATACTTTGTGTGTTGCTAGATTTTCCATCATTGTTAAATACAGTTCTTAGAGTGGCAATTGAAATAGGAAAAATAAAACACTTACAAAATGTACAGCACTGAATTTTAATCTAACTCCAGTCCCAAATGAAAGTTATAGGTGTTCTAGATGCATTGCACAAAAGTTTACTCCGAAGATGATTTTCAACACACATGGTATTTTTCAACAATCAGCATTTGTGGCATGTTCTATGACTGCTTTTGCATCCTGGGACAAGTTTCAGCTTATCTTTATGTCAGGGGGGCCAACAAGTAGTTTAAAGAAGGATGTCATACACTGCACTTTATTTTGCATGGTAACACCATGCCAATTCATAGTTACATCAGAGATGAGATATTCAAGAGACATGGTAGAAAGCCTGGAACACTTGCAAAACAGTGTTTTTATGCTAAAATCAACATTAATTATAGTGTATCAGATGAATCATGGATTAGTGACAAAGGACCTATTTTTCTGTTATATGACTGGCCTTAAGGAATTTTGTAGGAAATTTAAGTTTTGAGACGTGTGATGTTGAATGTGTTTGAGACTAAACAGTATGTTTTCTTAGTTCAAGGGAAGAACATGGGAGATTCTAGATCTTATCTTCCATGCAATGCGTCATTCTACTTACAAACATGATCAGCATATGTGTAAATGCTTTTCCACATGGAAGGCACCAGCATATTGACAAAAGTTTGACAAAGTGATGATCTGTTTTGAGAAATACAAACTCTTGGTAAAGAACTGTAACACTCTTCTGCTAGCTGTTTACACAATCAAGTGGCATTAGTTTTGTAGAAAATGTCTAATTTCTGGTAAGAACAGTTCACAAAACTCAGTTCAGTCCAAACAAGAATGTAGAAAGTTCAGTGAGTTCTTCCCATTACATGGAAGTTATTTGAGTTTACTGCATCCAGGGAAAGCAATTACTGTATTTTTTGGACCATAAGGCACACTTAAAATCATTAAATTTTCTCAAAAATCAGAAGTGCCCAGTATGACTCGGTGTGCTTAATGTATGTATCTGGTTGTGCTTTCTTACCTAGAACCAATTTTATGTGGTAAATGGTGCTTTTTATTTAATTGAATTAAATACAGTTTGACCTACCTGAGTTTTGCTTCATTCAATGTGCCTTATGTGTGAAAATAGAACAGTTAGCATTCAATTGATTCTGCGCTTTATAATCTGGTGCACCTCATGGCCCAAAAAATACAGTAATATCAACTATCAATCTCTACAGCGTGGGGAATCTGTGCCTTGTGTTGACATGTAGTTGTAGTCCACATCAAATATTTTATGTTCCGATTGAAAATATCTGTAGTCTATTTTGGTTTCTATCAAAGGAGTTCCATACAAGAAATGACAAAAAAGCTTGATAGCTGATACCCTATGCGAATCCTGAGAACACTGGAAGCGTTTAGGATAACGTTTTTGTCATCTTTTATTGTACTTGAAACTTTGTTAAGTTTAATATTAGTATCAAATTAAAACCTTACTCCAACTTAACTTTTAAGTTACAGTTCAGTGAAACCTGTTACTGGCAAGTTTGCTCTCACTTCTCACAATGATATGTTGAGATTGGTCTTTTTATTACAATTATTGTACCAATATTCTATCTGCAAAATTACTGAAACCACTAATCTTATACAACAGGATTATTATTCAAGTAGTGGCAGAAACAGGTTCCATGTGGTGTAAAATGCCAACCCCACATAAGTGCCACAGGAATGGCAGCAATTAAAATTGTGAAGCTGGTCTACAAAAAACAGTCAAGTTTCCAGCAACAAGGTTTGATAGGCGCAGGATTATTTGGTGCAACAAGACTCAAATCAAATCTCAATATAATAGAGACTGATACTAGGACAACCAAAGCAGACAAAATACAGTAATGCCCAACCCTACAATACAAGAAACTGAAAGACAAAAGATCAACTGATTCACCTTTTTACTGAATCATCAGACAGAGAACCACATTGAAGCTATTGCTGATCAAAGATTTTTTAAGTGAATGATGCTTATTTCATAAACAATACAAAAGACGATCTTGTCTAACCAAGCTGCTCTATCTTTTCAATCAAAACCAACACAACTTTCACAACTTAATCATTACTGGTACACATTAACAGAAACAACATGATATTCAATTCTCACAGCCATGCAATCTTAAGGCTGAGTCAATAAAACACAATACCTTTTTGGCATGGCCAATAGCCAATTCTCCAGGCAACAGCCTTGCTTGGATGAGGCTCTCTGGTCTTTCATACATTTTTTCATAAGCTTTACTAAGCTTTTGACTTCTCTGCAATGAAAAGAATTAAAAGCTTAGAAAAAGTCTACACATTTCACCAAACACCTAAAAAAATAAGACAACCTTTGACTCTAGGAAAGATAATCCTGTAACTTGTATGTTAACAATTTGCATTCAACAAAGATTTTACTTTCAAGATTTCATGACTGAGGATGCATAGGCTTACATGAAATCGATTTCTTAAAGAAACTTGCTGATTGATACATCTTTGCTGCTTTTGTGGATACTAGTTACTTGTAACTAGTTTACAATTTGCACATTGCATTTTGAAGCAAAGAATATATTTAATGAATCTTTAGACAATTGTGTAGAAATCAATGTTCACCATACCATGCCAGGTTGGAAAAAGAGTTTGATGGAATGAGGCTAGGTTACTAAGTCAGACATCAGCTCTAAACGTCTAAAAGTTGATTTAAAGACAGTAAGTGATCACTAAGTAATCTTTAACTCTGGATGAATTTACCAAAGCCAGATTTTTCAGTGTGATGGAATGTTAGCATTTATAATTTAAACTAGTGTTCCTCCTCTTTTGTTCCATCACTCTCTTTTCACTCTTGACACATTGTTGTTGCACCCAGCTTGATAAAGCAAACACAAGTTAGTATTTTTCAAGAATTTTATTTAAAGAAATAGATACATACCATGGTCCCAGTACCCTTATAGCACAACAAGCAATTGTATTGCAACATTAATAATACGTTCAGAGTTCTTGTGAAAATAATCGACACTGTAGCCAAGCACAGAGATGATCCAGAGTAAAAATTTAACAGATAAATTGCTTTAGCAACAACTTCCAATGATTATCGATAGTAACTTAAAATGTGCAGGAAACTAGTATGTCATAATAGTAGACTACTGAAGTTAACTAAATGATCAATTAGTGGTTGAGTGTTTTTCGTACTTTGTGTTGTTTTACCCCCTATTGTCCCCTTTGTTTTGCTCACCTCCTTGCACCTCAAAATTCCCCCCCTGGGAGTGATTACGCCCACTTTGAGAACCACTCATTTAAAGTGACAAATATGGCAAAAAATGAGAAACATGCTACTAAGCACACTTACAATCATAATGTAAACATGAAGTGAAGCAAAAATATCAGCCAGAAGTGTACTTAAATAAAGCAGTGATGACATCATGGGTGTATCCTTTAAAGCCTGGTTAAAACTCGTAAGACTTCAACACACAATTAAAACCAAACTGAAAATTTGTTAGCTGGTTGCTCAAATCACACTCCATGCTCAGTGGTACAACAATATCGTCGAGCTTTACCAAATTTGTCTTGAATTAATCAGAAATTCATGTGAACAATGAAAAAGGTCATCAGCACTTTAACTAAAAATGTGTCAAATTTTATCTACTTATGTCAACTTTAAAAATGAGGATTTAAAACCAATACAGATGACTGCAGATCAGTTAAATGCATAAACCGCTTATCGAACAGGATTCTGGAATCCCAAACCAAAGCCAGTCACATGTCATGAAAATAGTCCGGTTAGTCACATAACATCCAATTGCATAAACCAGATATCCACATATAACTGTTGTTTTCATTTGTAAATTTGTACCACCTAATCATATATCTCAAAGAAGAAGTATGGAGTGATGTACTGCACAGATGATGTTGAAAGCAGTTGCTGAGCTTCCACCCAAAAATAAGGAGGCGTAGCACTTGATACAACTGGCCAACAATTCCAGTTTCAAAAGATGAACATGAACACGTTTTTTGAAATAGAAAAATACATGGTTGACAGCATGCTTAACGACATTATTAAACAAACAACAATTAATACCTTCGCAGCTGGTCTTAATCAAGTGGTTCACGCAAAAACAGCTGGATCGCACATGGCTTTGCGCGGGCATAACTCCGGCACCTTAAGCGCTAAAGAGCTGTTCAAACGCGCAAAAAGAATCTGGAGTCTTGTGATTTGCAATGAAAAATAATTTTTTGGTTTTGTGTTTTATATTTTTTGTGAGTGACATCATAAGTGGAGGACTTTTAGGCCATCTTGGCCCACTTCACCTGGCCCTGATACCAAAATGTTAGATGATAGTATTTGCGAACTAGACTAAAATCTGAGTCTTTTGATACTTTGAATGACCTGCTGGGGTTTCGGGTTCAAAAATTATGATCTAAGGTAAACAAAATAATTGATTAATCCCATAATTAGATAATTTATTGATTTGTTTATCTTAGATCACAACTTTTGAACCAGAAACGCTAGAAAGTCAGTCGAAGGCTAAAAAGACTCAGCTTCTAGCCTAGTTTCCAATGAAAACTTCAGCTAAATACTTTGGTTTAGCGGTTGGACCCTAGGCCAGGTAACATGAGCCAAAATGGCCAAAAACCTACCTCACTTATGACCACACTCACAAGAAAACGAAAACCCCCAATTTTTTTTCATTTCAGACTAGAAGAGTTACCGAATCCTTTTGAGGGTTTGAACAGCTCTCTACTGCAATTGGCAAAGGAGCCATGCTGCTGGTTTTATGTCGATTTCCAAGTGAGAATATATCATACCTTGGCAGTCCATGTGTCAAACGTTTTATGAAAATGAATGATGCTTAGCATACATTTGTGATATAATTCACCTCTTTTCATTGTTGAGTCTTCTCAATTAACAAGCTGTTTCCTTAACACCTTCACTGCCAGTGTACAAAACATTTGTCCTTTGAAACCACACATGAGCTGCTATTTTCATGTCACTTTGCAACTCCGTAACTCGCCAGCCAATTGTGCTAGAGAGCTGTTCAAACCCTGAAAATATGTGGCAAGTCTTCTAGTTTGCATTTTTTTAAATTGGAAAGTTTTGGATTTCAGTTTTTTTGTGAGTGACGTCATAAGTGGGGTAGGCTTAAGGCCATTTTGGCCCAGGTTATCTGGCCCTGAACACCAACCGCTAGAAGGAATTTTTTGACTCTAGTTTTTGTTGGAAACTAGCCTATAATCTGAGTTTTTTGAGCCTTTGATTGGCTTTCTAACATTTGTTTCAGAAGTTATGTCCTAAAAATAACAAAATAATTGATTAACCCCCTCAGTATTTGATTAATTATCTAATTTTTTGTCTGGAGACCAGACAAATCTTTTTATCTGAAACCAAAGATTCGGCTTTCTGAGTATATGCTTGTGATATGAAACGATGCACAGAATAGTACATGATCAAAACACTTTGTACACATGTAACCACAAAACTAAAATGCAATTAAAACAGTGATACAAAATATTTTCCAACTGAAAAAGCCATTTGCAATAACCTTTTTCTGATACCTGAAAATCATCTTCAGCTTGATTTACGTATGATTTAAAAAATCCCCTTTCACTCATCTTCTTCATTACGTTTAAAGAAATAGCAAGACCAGATATAACTTTTGATTACTCAATGCTACAAATCACTTACATGTTGAAAGCAACATGCTGAAATATCAATTCATTGTAAATTATTGAAATTATTGCTGAAGCAATCACCTAATGTAGATAAAAATGGAAGATGTTAGAAAACCAGAGCTGTGAAGCCCTCATAAAAATTAAACTTCTCTGGCTCCAGAGCTTTCCTTTTTATGAACATGGCTGTGGCTCCAGCTCCGGAGCTCTTGGCTTTTATGAGCATTGCTCTGGCTCCAAAGCTCCCCTTTTTTCATAACATGGCTCCAGCTTCCATTCGTTTTTACACATTAATATTTTCATTTCTCTTGGTGTGCCTCAAGTTGATTGGAAATTGAAATACAGTCTACTTTTACTGTTTTCAACAGCAAAAACTTATTGAGTACTGCTATCCACACCTTGCACTATGCACAAAAGGCAACGTCTACAAGCCTTCCTACTTCTTAGCTCCAACAAAGAACTAGGAAAACTGAACAGTTTTCACATGTAATGCTTTTACAATATTTGTGGCATCACATGAGATGGTATCTTGCAGTGCACAGCTGCTGCTTACTATACAAATATCCTAAAGCAAAAGCAGCTAAGTTTCATTTACACTAAAACATTCTATTTGGCAAACAAAGCTCAGGTATTAGAAGTTTTAGCCAACCCTTCATTTCTGTAATACTGCAAAGAGAGCTCAAATCCCATTTGCTCTGATTGGAAAACCATCTGAGGACAGTTTGGCGACACCAGTTCACTGACAAGATGTTTCGGTAACAGGACATTTCAACAATGGTGGTCGCAAATGTTTATACGAAAAAGGTGAGTTTTTGAAATATTTCAAACATTAAGTCCTAAGCCATAAACCTAAACCAGCTATGTCCAATCTATGGGCCCCATGTGGCAAGTCAAAACGCTTTGTGCAGCCTCGTTTAGGTTTTCGTTGTAGTATCAGTAACCCACTTACTGACAACCTGTCCTGCTTTTGATAATCCTAAATTAGACATTTTGAATCAGGTGGTCCTCAACGCCACTTGATTACGTCCATACTGCATGTCGTACATGTAGATTTCTACATGTCCACTGACACCTTGGTCCAAATATTCTACTAGTTTTCTGATATCAATCCTTGTTCCTTTGCACTAAACTTGACTATGAAATCACACTTGATGATTAAAGGTGTGAAACAGTTGTTCCCATTGCACTTAGGATTGGAACGCTTTCAGTACATTAGCTGAAACTAAATTTAGTTTCTAAGATCAAAGTAAGTCACTCAATGTGCAGCCCTCATTAACATGTCATTCAATGTGTGGCCTTGGTCCAAGATAGTGACATAATTTTTGGCTCAGTAAGCAATTTTGGTTGGACATAGCTGGTCTAAACCTAAACCCTAGCTTTTGAAAATACACAAGTGGTCCCATCAAAAGTGTAGTGCCTTAATTGCCAAAACATCAATTGTGAAAACAGTGTTATCGAATTGCCATTGCCAGCCTGTCCCATTCCAAGGAAACATATGTCAAGAATTTTTAGCCTGGTGTGCATTCTGTCAACAAGGTTCTGTGGAGATCGACTCTCTTGCTTTTCTCAAAGCAATTATCCAGGTTTTGTGGCACTACTGAAATTATCTGTGAACTCCAAATTGCAAATTACTGTGTTTGCTTGTAGCACAACCGAAAATACCCAAATAATAAAAGAAAAATTATTATGGTATTTCAAAGTGGTTTATTGGTTAAAAAACAATACGGGGCAGGTGTTTTGAATATTTGCCATGATTCTTTAATCTTTGAAGACCAATTTACAACTTTCAGTTTTTAAAAATGCCGTCCCCTCTTTGCGGGGTGCAGTTTTGAAATCGGCCCCTTTTAAAATTTTTTAATGCAATTTTCATCCATTTACAATTTTTTTTTGTCAAGTTTGATTGCATTTTTGAATTCCTCACCCTTGAAAATGGTACAATACCAGTTTTCA